>Ga0265298_10008704_pt1 | contig 12161 bp, 12 predicted proteins | sample AusTroGonzalo_MG_3_FD_193486 | JGI IMG/M metagenome (GOLD analysis project Ga0265298, IMG submission 193486) | Bovine rumen microbial communities from tropical cattle in Woodstock, Queensland, Australia - Gonzalo_01 | ecosystem: Host-associated > Mammals > Digestive system > Stomach > Rumen ...
AATCCACACGAACCAAACGTCGGCGCCACACCAAGACCATCCGCTCACAATCACCTTCTCGTACCCCTGGCCCAGGGCTTCCACCTCTTGCCACTGCAAGGGGAGCACCATAAAGCTATAACCCAGGGAATCCCCACGGATTTGGTCGGTCAGGGCAATCTTGTAGGTACCGGGATCCTTCTCGTTTTCTTCAACCTTCATGGGCTTTGCAGAAAGGGTCACAGGCAAGGCCTCGTCAAACTGCACCGCCATGGCCACGTACTTGCGGCGGAGCCCCGCCCACACCATGCGGCCTTCGTCCTTGTTGAAGGTCTTGGACTCAGAGAAAGTTTCCCTTTCTACCGTGTAGGTGTTGTTGAAAATCAATTCGCTAAAGAAGTAGCTGGCACCACCGAAACTCTTTCCCTTGGGGAAGGCTTCCGTTTCCTTCATGCCGCCCTTCCAAGAGAGCTCATAGTCCGCAGGCCTAAACCCAACAAAGCGGTTTACCTGCCGCACAGAGACGCCATCCTTGGTAAAGCCGTAGCTACGAATCACCTGCTTGCCGCTGGCATCGGTAAACAGGAACTGCACCGTGGCCTCGTTTTCCACCTTGATGTAATCCGGAGTGTTGCCCAAGTCAAACAAGGCTTCGCTCAAATCAGCCTGACCCAGCTTCAAATCCAAGGCGCCCAGGGTAGTATCCTGAATCAGTTCCGGGAACTTGCCCGCGCTGTCGGCCAGGGCCTTCACCACCACGCTCTGGATTTTTCCGCCCTTGTTGGTGAGGGTCATAATGAACTTCTCTGTTTCCACCGTCACGGTACGGGGCGCAATCACAGGGGCCACGTTTGCTGCGGCACTGTCTGCGGCGGCACTATCAGCGATAGCGGTTGCGGCGGCGGCAGCGTTACCCAAGGCCACAGAATCGCCAGCAGTAGCGGTGCTGTCCACAACATCCCCAAGTACGGGGGCGGCCTTGATTTCAGGGGTCTTGTCGGCGAGTACCAGCTGGTCTCCGCTGGAATCCTTGGCGACCTCTGCGGCAGCGGCCTTTGCCTTGGCCTGCTGAGCCGCCTGCTGCTTGGCGTTGTTAGAGGACATGGTCATCCACCAGATGACGATGACAGCGAGGAGGATGGAACCTATGACGGTATTCTTGTTCATGTCTTTTCCTTTCTAGGCGGCACCGGGTCGTAGCCGCCCTTGCAGAAGGGGTTGCATCTTAAAATTCTAAAAACCGCAAGATAGAAACCTTTGAAGGGTCCGTGGACGCGCAAGGCCTCGATCGCATAGCTAGAACAGGTAGGTTGGAACCGGCAAACGCCGTGGAAGAAGTAAGGGTGGACCAGCTGGTAAAGCCTTATGGATGCCACCAGCACCGCCACCGCCACACTCTTCACCTTATCAAGCATCCCAACCCATCTTGGTAAAAATCTTTAGGGCGGACTCCCGTAACCTTTCGGAGGTCATGTCCTGCTGGCTGTCGGTCACAATGACCATGGCCCACACGGGTTTTGAAATCTCGGGAACCTTCCCAAAAAACAAAGGCCGTAGAATCCTCCGGCACTTGTTGCGGTAAACCGCATTCCCGTTTTTCTTTTTGGCCAAAAAGCAGAAACGACAAAAACCGTCCGGACTGTCAATCCAACGCATGGTCAACGACGGTGCGCGGACAAACTTTCCTTGGACGGCTACTGTGCGATAAGCGGGCTGGTTTGGCAGCCTATAAGAACGCAGAGCGGCGATAAGCCACCCCCGACTTACTTCTTATAGATGGTATCGCTTACGGTCAGACGCTTGCGGCCCTTGGCGCGACGACGGCTGAGCACGGCACGGCCCCAACGATCTTCCATACGGGCACGGAAACCCTGCTTGTTGGCGCGCTTGCGGTTATGAGGCTGGAATGTTCTTTTCATGATAAAACCTTTCTAGTCGAATTGCAAAATTTTGAGTTCCAAATCTAGCAAAAATACCGCATAAATCAAGGTCCCACGGCCCCAGATATGGGAAAATTAAGCAAAAAAGGGCGAAATTACCAAATTCCGCCCAATTAATCAACAATTTATCAACAAGTGTGGCGAAAGTGGGACAAAATCAGTTCGCCATGTGAATCTGGTTCCTGCCGCCGCTCTTGGCCAAGAACAGGCTCTCTTCAGCCTTGATGACCAGCTGGGAGTAGCGGGTAAACTGGTGGTCCCCGCAGGGGACAAAGCTGCCGCTGGCAGTCACCGCCGCCTCGGGGAACTTGTCCCACCGAAGGTTGGCTATGCCCTCACGGATGCGTTCCGCACGGGCAAAGGCGTCCTGCTCCGACTCGCTCCTGAGCAGGCACATGAACAACTCCCCGTCCATGCGGCCGCAGCACTCCCCCACCGTATCGTCACGTTCCTGGATCAAGAACTTGGCCACGTCGCAAAGGACCTCGTCCCCGAAGACCTGCCCGTAGTTGGCATTCACGTCACGGAAGGAATCCATGTCCAAAAGCAGCAGGTAGTAACCTTCACGCCGGGGCCAGACCATGTTCTCCAAGAAGTGGGTCATGTAGTTCCTGTTGAAAAGCCCTGTCTTGGCGTCACGCTTGGAGAGGAACTCCAGGCGGGAAAGCATGTCTTCCTTGCCGCGACGCTCCAGGTTGTAAAAATAGAGGGCAAAGGCGCTAATGGCAAAGCTCACCACGCCCGTGATGAGGAAGGACACCAACATGTCGATAAAGGCGGCATTGTCGTCCAGCTGCACCACGTATTCCGGGTAGATCTTGGACAGCACAAAGGCGCTCTCGATGGCCAGCATGGTCACAAAGAACACCACCCACTTGCTCTTGCCGGGGCAATAGGCGCACAGGAACACCGCCGTAAGGCAATAGAGGCTCATGCCGCAGTTGAACCCGCCGCACAAAAAGAACAGCAAGGGCAAAAGGAAACAGCTGAGGACAAGGCACATGACCACGTAGCAGAGGCTATACATGCGGGTCTTGACCGCCACCACCGCCAATATGGCGCAAATGACGCTGGTCAAAAGGCAGACCGCAGAAGTCACGTTGCTAATTTGTTCGTAAAAGGTAAAGATGGTGGAAGCGACACTTGCAAAAAGCACAATCACCAAAAACACCCAAAAAAGGGTTTTTTCCAGGGATTCCTGTCTTTGTACAAATATCTTGAACTTGCTTACCACTTTACCACTTTCTCCTTTACACCAGCCCTTCCTAGACCCATTTCACCCATAATACACTTTTTTTTGTGACAAAGGAATATGTAATATAAATATATCTTCCAACTTGGAATGGTCCCTAACCCCTCCTTTTTTCTTTTTTATATTTTTTTTGTATAGGATACCATCTACAAATAGGTAACGTATGGAACTGACTCCGCTTGACATTCGCAACCAGACTTTCCACAAGAAAAATTTCGGCGGCATTGACCCCGACGAGGTGAAGGCATTCCTGGAAACGGCCGCCACCGCCTTTGAACAAATGTCCAGAAACCGCACGGACCTGACGGAGCGGTTGAAAATCGCCGAAGAACGGGTGAACTACTACCGCCAAATCGAAAAGACCATCCAGGACGCGGTGGTCACCATGCAAAAGACCGTGGACGAGGTAAAGGCCAACGCCGAGAAAGAAGCGGAACTCATCATTGCTGAGGCCAAGGCCCGTGCCATCAAGGAAGTAGAAAACACCAAGAAGAGCGCCGAGGACCTGAGGGCGGAAATCGAACAACTGAAGCAAATCCGTACAAACTACTTTATCCGCTGCCGGGCCCTGATCCGCGGTCAGGAGGACCTGCTTTCCGCCATGGAAAACGACCAGCGGGAAGTCGCCGAGGCAGCAAGGCGTACCGCCCCCACGGCAGCGCCTACGGGAAACGTGCTGGCCTAGACCCCATCGGGAGTGCCTGAATGAAGGTGAATATCAAGGTGCACGCCCGCAGCAAAAGGGAGTCGGTCACAAAGCTCCCCGACGGCAGTTACAAGGTGGAGGTCAAGGCTCCCCCTGTAGATGGAGCCGCCAACGAGGCCATTTGTGAGCTTTTGGCAGCACATTTCGGGGTGCACAAGCGGGATGTATCCGTAATAACAGGTGCAACAAACAACAAAAAAATCGTCGAGGTCAAAACTATTTAAATTTCAAGTGGATCCTAAAAGGGGCTAGGTTCAATGGATTTGGTGAAAAAAATTGGGATATATGTCTTGAAGGCTGCGCCTTTTGTGGTCGCTGCCATCTTGTTGAATATAGTCCCCGCCAAGCTGGTAAGTCACTTTGAACTTCCCCTGTATTTCGACTGCCTGGGCACCGTCGTCGCGGCACTCCTCTGCGGCAATACACCGGCCGTTTTCGTGGGATTCTTCTCCAACGCCATTGACGGCATATCCGACACCATAACCCTTTACTACGGCGTCATCAGCATTCTGATTGCCATTGCGGCCACCGCCTTTGTCCACCGCAAGTTCTTTTCCAGCATTCCCAGGATCCTGATTGTAATCCTGGTATTCGCCCTTATTGGCGGCGGACTGGGCTCCCTCATTACCTACTTCTTTTACGGCTATAGCATTGGCGAGGGCATTTCCGCACCCTTCGCCCTGGGCCTCAGGGACACCTGCGGGCTCCCCGATTTCTGGGCCCAACTCCTGGCCGACATCATCATCGACATCTTTGACAAGGGCATCGTGGTCATTGGGGCCATCCTCCTGTACAAGAGCATTCCCTCCAAGATAAAGGGACTTTCCCGCAAGGCCTTCTTGATAGAGGTAAATGTCCAAAACGAGCAAGCGGCGGTCAAGCACCCGCTGCTCCACAAGGTGGTCCTCATGGTCATCGTGGCGGAACTGCTACTGGGAACCCTGGCCTGCTCCATCGGTTTCGTCCTGTACCGCAAAGTTTCCGTGGAACGATTCACCGAGACCGCAAGCGGCATTACCAAGGCCGCCACCGAATTCATAGACGCCAGCAAGGTGGACGACTTTATTGCCCAAGGCACGGAAGCCGAGGGCTACCAGGAATCCCACCACAAACTTTCTCTGCTCAAGAAAAGTTTCCCGCAGGCCAAATACCTTTATGTGTATAAAATTCTGGAAGACGGATGCCATGTGGTGTTTGACATGGAGTCGGATGGAGGCGAAGAGCCCAGCGCTCCAGGCGACATTATCCCCTTTGATGCGTCCTTTGAGTCCTTCTTGCCCGCCCTGTTGAAAGGCGACACCATCGCCCCCATCATTACTGACGACACCTACGGCTGGCTTTTGACGGTTTACAGGCCCCTTCGCGATTCCAGGGGGACCACCGTGGCCTATGTGGCCTCGGACATTTCCATGGACGAAATCATCAACGACACCGCCACCTTCTTTATCAAGTTCGTCTCCCTGTTCTTTGGCCTCTCCCTTATCATTATCAGTGTCATTGTGGAACTGGTGCGGCAGGGCATTGTGCGGCCCATCAACCGTATGGCATACGAATCCTCCCAGTTCGCCTTCAACCTGGAACAGGACAAGGACAAAAGTTTGGACGGCCTGCGGGCCCTGAAAATCAAGACCTTTGACGAAATCGAGTTCTTGTACAAGGCCCTCATCAAGATGGGCGAAGATTCCCTGGAATACATCCGTCAGTTGCAAGAGCAGAACGGGCGCATTACCCGCATGCAAGACGAGATTATTATCAACTTCGCAGAGATGGTGGAAGCCCGCGACACCAGTACCGGAAACCACATTAAGAAGACCGCCTACTACGTGGAAGCCATTGCACGGGAACTCCAGAAAGAGGGCAAGTACAAAGACCTTCTGGACGACGCTTACATCGAAAAGTTGTGCCGTTCCGCACCTCTCCACGACATCGGAAAAATCGCGGTATCGGACCTGATTTTGAACAAGCCGGGGAAACTTACCGACGAAGAGTTCGCCATCATGAAGACCCACACCACCGAAGGCAAGAACATCCTGGAAAAGATTGTGGAGAACACCAGCGATTCCATGGACGACAACTACCTGAAGGAATCCATAGAGATGGCCCACTACCACCACGAAAAGTGGGACGGTTCGGGCTACCCCACCGGAATCAAGGGCGAAGAGATTCCCCTGTCCGCAAGGATCATGGCGGTGGCAGACGTGTTCGACGCCCTGGTGGCAGAACGAGTCTACAAGAAGCCCTTCACCTACGAGAAGGCCCTGGCCATCATTACCGAAGGTGCGAGCAAGCACTTCGACCCCGTAGTGGTAGAGGCGTTCACAAAGATATCCGATCACCTTTACAGTGAACGTACCAAGTTGGAAGACCTCCAGCAGTCCTAGATATTCTTGTCAATCCAGCGGAAACGCGCTTCCATCCAGTCCAACATCACCTGCACCGCTTCTTCGTAAGACTCATAAGGGTCTTTTAGTGCCCAGTTTTCGGTATTAGAAATAATGGGCCAGCGGCGGTATTCGTTGTCTACCGCCTTTTCTATCTGCTTCACGTACAAGGGAACGCTGTCCGCAAGGGCGTGGAAAATTTCCCGGTGCTCCTTCCAGTATTTTTTTGCCTGCTCCTCCACCCAAGAGTTCCATAGAACCTTACGGAATAGGCGGTATTCCCGGATGTACCAATTTTCTGAGGTCTTGTTCTTTTCGCGGGAAGCGTTTCCAAAGGCCAAGTCGAAATCCCACAGGGGGCCAAAGTGGACCGGCTCTCCCTTTTTCCAGCTAAAGTATACGCTGCGGGCGTAATTGCCGTCTTCGTTTTTCGAAAACTCCTGGACCCAATAAAAAAGAAGGAAGTCTTCCATAGAGATCCATTTCTGGACTTCACTAGAATCCTTATAATTGAAATGTTTTACCGCATATTCAAAATCGTTCAGGTAATTCCGCAGCAGTTCCTGCGTTTTTGAGCTGGGATTCTTGGGGGACTTGATGTGGTAAATGTTGGACTCGTCGGTAATCACGTAGGGTGGGTCGTACTTCTTGATGTCTTCCTTTTCCACCAAAAAAGAGGTGTCGCTCTGCTCCATGTTGACCCGGTTCTTGGCCACCTTTACCGTCTCGGAAAACTGATAAACGCCCATGTACTTGCGGTTCAGATAGACTTCCACGAACTGGGATTTTGGGGTCCACGGGGCACCCAGCCATTCCGAAAGTCGGGTCATCATGTAATTGCGTACAAGGGTCTTGTCCCCGTAGTTGGCAATAAGGGCCCAGTCCCTGCTCTTGGGCATCCCAAACAGGGAAACCTTGTCTTCGAATTCCAGCTTCATGCCATACTTGGGCATCTTGAAGCTGGAGTTTCCTCGGCCCCGGACCGTAAGGCGGTAGACTTCGCTTTCGTAAGTGTCCTTGCCGTAAATTTGCAAGCGGGAAGGGATTTCCGTTTCGCGGTCCCGAATCTCCTGGAAGTCCTCCGTCTCGATGACCACCCGCGGGATTTCCGCATAAGGGTAGCGAGAATCATCCAGGGGCAAATACCTGGGGTTTTCTTCGGGAGACTCCCAGAAGCATGCCGCAAGGGCCAACGCAAGCAACGCTGCCACAGGGACAAGCGCGGAACGCAAAAATTTCAGAAGGGCGAAATTCATCGGGACTATCAAAATATAAATTTTGCCTATGCAAAGGAATGCGGCCCACCTGTTTCTGGCGTTTGCCCTACTGAATGCGCCTGTGGCTTATGCCACCGAAGGTCTTGTGCCGCTGCACCTGCCAGAAACCGCCCTGACCGTGGAAGGGGCCGAGGAACTGGACGACGACGTTTACAGCGCCGACATGGCGGTATCCGCAGAAATCGCCCTCACAAACCGCATCAGCATTTACGGCAGCGGATCTTTCCGCTTCGCCAGTTTCAGTTACGAGTATTCCACCAAAGGGTACATCCACAACTACTGCAACCTGCACGTGAACGGTTTCAACGAAAGTTATGCAGGAGCCCGTGGGATGCTTACCCAAAACCTGGGGCTAGATGCCGGCTGGAGGTTCCCACCCGGTGAAGGCTCCCAAAAATACCGCTTCCACAGGCTGAACGTGGAACCCTTTATGCTGTTCCCGGCAACGCCGCACCTGCTGCTGGGTTCCGCTCTGCGGTACAATACCTTCCTGGAAGATTTGAACTACAAGCCCGGTGACGAAATCGGCTTCAAGGCCAGCCTGCTGTGGAAATTCTGGTGGAGCGATTACGACCAGACCGGTTGGAAATTCAGCGAAGTGCTTTTATACCAAGTCCGCTTCCAAGAATCGGAGAACCACAACCTGGCCAAGAACTGCCGCAAGATGGACGACAAGTACAAAGGCATGGAAATGGCCTTCGCCCTTTCCCGCCGTTTCAACCTGTTCCAGTTGCCGCTAGAACTGGGAGTAAACTACAAGATTAACAAGGGCACTCTTTTCGGATTCGAAACAGGGCACCGGGTCGGAGCGTTCCTTACGACCTCTTATCCTTCCAAGCAAAAAAGTTCGCCAGCACCGTCCCACTAATGGAATGGTAGGCACAACTCAGGGCGCAGGGCACCACGCATAAAACCGCTTCGGGGTTCTTGGCCACGTTGGCAGGGTCCGCAAAGAAGGCCATGGCAAGCACGGTGGCCATGCCGGCGTTCTGCACACCCACCTCGATGGCGATGGTCCGCTTCTTGGCGGTATTGAACTTAAAGAGCCTACCCACGCTGTAGCCAAGCACATAGCCCAGCGCATTGTGGCAGAACACCACCGCCAGCACCAAGAAAATCAGAGAAAAGCCGTTGGTCAACAACTGCGGACGCACCGTCACGACGACCCCTCCCACAATGAGCATCAGGCCTATCACGCTTACCGCTGGCATGTTCGCCTGGATTTCTTTGAACACGGGGCGCTTGCCCAAGAAATGGTTGCAGAGGAACCCGATGGTAATGGGAGCCACCGTCACATACAGAATATTCAGGAACATTCCCTTGGCATTCACGTCAATACTCGTGTCGGCAAGCCAAAGCACAAGCAACGGAGTCATAATCGGAGCAAGGAGCGTGCTTACCATGGTCATGCTCACGGAATAGGTCACGTCGCCTTTGGCCAAGAAACTCATCACATTGCTGGAAACGCCACCGGGACAGCAACCCACCAGGATAATGCCCACGGCCAGGTAGGGGTCAAGGCCGAAAACCTTCGTAAGGCCAAAGGCCACAAAAGGCATAATGGTGTACTGGGCCACCGCACCCAGCAAAATGTGGAAGGGCTGTTTCATCAGGTTCCGAATGTCTTCCATAGAAATGGTAAGACCCATGCTCAGCATAATCACGCCGAGAATGATAGAGGATACATTCCCGTGAACCCAGCCAAAAGCGATGGGAACGAAGAATGCGACAATAGCGCTTGCGATGACAAAGGGGGAAGCGTAGTTGGAAAGCAGACGGCTAATAGCCTTGATTACCTTAAGCATGCCCCAAATATAGAACTCGGCAGCACGGCAAGCAAGCCCTACTTGCGCACGACGGTCACAGCGGCACCCAACCGCAGGGTATTCACTTCTTCAACGGGGTCCCGCTTGGAGTTTTTATATACCTGGAACTCATCGTCACCATCTTCCTTGTTGGAACCCACTCCGCTCCAGTAAATGGCCGTGTTCAAGGTTATGCCCACAAAATAGTGCTCCGAAACCTTCCAGACGTTTCCCAACTCGAATTTATAGCCCACTTCGTCAGTGGCATATTCCATGTCGTACTTATCCCAAGAATTATCCGGGACCAAAAAAGATACTGAAGCCCCTACAAAGAACCCGTCAAGAAGCGGCACCACTTTCACAAAGGGGTACACCTTGGTTCCAAAACCATAAAAGGGGCAGAGTTGACCGCCGCTCTCCTTGAATTCCTCCTTGTCCCGGGAATAGTACTTGTAATAGGCATCCCCAAAGGACCAGGCCAGGCCAAAATCAACAAAAAAAATGCCCCTTTGCAACAAAAGTATACCCACCTTCGTTTCAAACTGCGGGCCATAACCCTCAAAGGAGTAGATGTTGTAATAAAGGTCCTTGTCGTAAACCATTTCGTCCCGGTCGGTATCGTGGTACCAATGGGCGATAGATTCCGTCTTGTATTTGGACTTTGAATACTGCCCCCCTGCAGAGATTTCAAAATAGGGGTAGACAAATTCTGATGCACGATGACGCCGCCTCTTGCGGGGCTGTGCCGGCTCGTCCGTGTCGGCCAGGGTCACGCACACCAAGCAGGCTATCAAAAAGAGAACGCGAATCACGGCAACCTCAACACGGCGTAATTCACGAACTTTCCACATGAGGTGTCATCCGGAGGCAAGAAATCCACCACCGTGTATTCCCCGTTGATTTTCCGCTCGTCAAATTCCACAAAGCGGTAATCAATATCGTCTTCGCCCCAGCGATGGGATTGTCCGTCAATAGCATAAGTAGGCAATGTTATTACCTTGCCCGCGCAATAAAAAGAAAGATTAACCGATATCTTGTTTTTGCTACTGAGCGAAAATAAACTATCACATTTCCATATACAACTTACGCAAGCCATATTGCGACGGTCAAAGGAGCCATATTCTGATACCGTAGAGTTGGAGTCAGCCCAAACGGAATCCCCTGCCTGGTAGGTAACCTGTAAATTCAAGGAATCTACGCCTGCTGGTTTCTGGGCGCAAATACTGGCGGTATATTTGCTTTCAAATCCTCCTTCGTCGCACGATGTAGCACAAAACGCCAGCCACGAAGACACCAGCACACAGTACACCGCGAATTTGGACCTAGGGAATTTCATCTGGAAGAAATATAAAAAACCGCAGCGGTTAGGCTACGGTCTTTTTCAAATGGGGGGTCGCGTTATTTGCGGCTATTTCACCACGATGTTCACGAGCTTGCCGGGGACGACGATGGACTTCACGACGGTCTTGCCAGCCATAAATTCCTTTACGCGGTCGTTGTCCATGGCGAGCTTTTCGAGGGCGGCCTTGTCCATGTCCTTGGCGACAGATGCCTTGGCGCGAACCTTGCCGTTCACCTGGAACACGACTTCCACGGTGTTTTCCACAGCCTTGGAGTGGTCGGCTTCCGGCCAGGCGACGTTCGTGAGCGATTCGTTGTGACCGAGGATGCTCCACATTTCTTCGGCGATATGCGGGGCAAACGGGTGCAGCAACTTCACGAAGGTTTCGCACGGTTCGCGGTAGCGCTTGTCCATCTTCATCATTTCGTTGTTGAAAATCATCAACTGGCTGATGGCGGTGTTGAAGCTCATGTTCTCGATGTCGCTTGTCACCTTGATGACGGTCTGGTGCATCACCTTCTCGATTGCTTCCGGAGCGGTTTCGTCAACGTAAACCGGAGCGGCATCATCGTCGCCCACCACGGAGCGCCAGGCGCGGCCGAGGAAGCGGTTCATGCCTTCGATACCCTTGGTCTGCCACGGCTTCACGGCATCCAGCGGACCCATGAACATTTCGTACAGGCGGAGGCTGTCGGCACCGTAGTCGCGGACAACGTCATCGGGGTTCACGACGTTCTTGAGGGACTTACTCATCTTGGCCACGATCTGCTTGAGCTCGATGTCGGTACCCTTCTTGAAGAACTTGCCGTTCTTTTCTTCGACTTCGTCAGTCGGGACCTTGGAGCCAGCGGCGTCTTCGTAAGCGAAGGCGAGAATCATACCCTGGTTGAAGAGCTTCTGGAACGGCTCGTCGGTAGAGACGAGGCCGAGATCGAACAAGACCTTGTGCCAGAAGCGGCTGTAGAGCAAGTGAAGCACGGCGTGTTCGGCACCACCCACGTAGAGGTCGACCGGCATCCAGTACTTTTCCAGTTCCTTGGCGAGGAAGGCATCACCGTTGCAAGCGTCGATGTAGCGGAGGTAATACCAGCAGCTACCAGCCCACTGCGGCATGGTGTTCGTTTCGCGGATACCCTTGCGGCCGTTCTTGTCGGTCACCTGAAGCCATTCGGTGGCGTTCGCGAGCGGAGACTGTCCGCCGTCACCCGGCTTGTAGTCCTTGAGTTCCGGCAGGAGCACCGGAAGTTCGGCATCGTCCACCGTAGAGATTTCGCCATCTTCCCAGTGGATAATCGGGAACGGTTCGCCCCAGTAGCGCTGACGGCTGAAGAGCCAGTCGCGGAGCTTGTAGTTCACCGTGGCCTTACCGATCTTGTTGGCTTCGAGCCATTCGATCACCTTGGCGATACCCTGCTTCTTGTTGAGGCCGTTCAGGCAGAGGGTTGCATTTTCGCTGTTGATGTAGGTGCCGTCGGCAGC
>Ga0265298_10008705_pt1 | contig 12161 bp, 7 predicted proteins | sample AusTroGonzalo_MG_3_FD_193486 | JGI IMG/M metagenome (GOLD analysis project Ga0265298, IMG submission 193486) | Bovine rumen microbial communities from tropical cattle in Woodstock, Queensland, Australia - Gonzalo_01 | ecosystem: Host-associated > Mammals > Digestive system > Stomach > Rumen ...
GGAAATCGCCTACGACATAGACAGCTCGAACCTGCCCAGCGACAGGATCGCGCCGCCAAGGGACGCCAAGCGCCTCGGCAAGTGGCTCGCCTCGCTGCCGAAGCCCGTCGCCGTGTTCTGTCCGGGCGACCTGCGGGCATGGCAGATTGCGGACACCTGCCGCACCATCGGCATCAACGTGCCGCACGAAGTCGCGGTGCTTGGCCTCGACAACGACATGATCATCTGCGGCAGTTCCAAACCAATGCTCTCCAGCATCGACCCCAACACGCGAGAGATCGGGCGCATCGCCGGAGAGACGCTTGCAGACATGATCGAACATGGAACTCCGAGCAAGCCAATCGTCAGGCAGGTCGCGCCGACCGACGTCATCGCCAGAGCCTCTTCGGAGACTGTGCCAGTCGAACCGCCGTGGCTTTCAGATGCGCTCGTTTACATACAGCGCAACGCCAAGCGCGGCATTTCGGCGGCGGACGTGTTCAAGTCTCTCTCGCGCTCCCACACGTCCGTCACAAAGGCGTTCAAGAACAAGCTCGGCATCACTGTTCAGGGTGAAATCGCCAGAACGCGCCTCAATGAGGCAAAGCGACTTCTCGCCACGACGGAACTCAGCATAGCGCAGATAGCGAAGATGTCAGGCTTTATGTCGGTATCCTACTTCATGCAGGCGTTTTCTGCGGAACTAGGCATCGCGCCAGGAGCATGGCGCATGGAACTGCGCGAAAAGCGCGAACGCCGCTAGTTCACAGAGACGAAAAGCCCCGTCTCAATGTGGAACGTCACGCTTTCTCCGGGCGCGAGATACCGCTGCTGGCCGTGGGCGCGGCAGTAGAGCCGCCCCTTGTGCTCCGCCGTCGCGGGCAGGCACAAGCCTATCGCGTCCTCGTCCTCAGTCCGGGCGATCCAGCGGGTAGCGTACGGAAGCTCCGACGGACGGTACTTCACATATACGCCGCCAACCTTGCCGCGCTTCTTCGGAAACACCTGCTTCACGAACGCCCAGCCTGACTTGTCCGCCTTGTGGAAGTAGCAGTTCACGATCTCGGGACGGTAGCTCTCGCCTTTCGCGCCCACGACGGACTGCGCCCTGAAGTCCCGGTCAAGCTTCGCGAGCCATGCATTCGTCGCGTCCGCCCACGGCTTGTAGTAGTCGTCGGGCACTTCGTGGTTGACGATCGGCGGACGCTTCAAGGGCGACTCGACGATCTTCGACCCATCGACCGGGCGGTGGTTCAAGTGGCAGAGATAGTAGTATTCTAGCGGGAGGTCCTTGAGGTTCTTTGCCGTCGCGGATATCTCAAGCTTCGCCGCGCCCTTTCTCAGCACGACACGCGGCGAAAACGAATAGTTGTACGCGAAGCACTTGTCGTAAAACGCCGTGCCGCCCACGGCGACGTATTCGCCGGACTTGTCCCTGCCGAACTCGACGTATGCGTCGCGATAGCGGATGATCGGGAGCTCGGCGTGCCCGACATGCGTGTCCCCCGCCGCCGGATTGCCCATCGCCGTAAGTCCGCAGTGCATTATGAAGCATCCATAGCATTCTTCGAAACACGTGCTGCATTCCCTCGGCTCGTCGTAGATCGACTTCATCGTCAGCTCGCATCCGTCGAAGTCGCAACGCCACACCATCTGCCCCATCCAAGGGAGGATCGTGAAGCCGCCGCGGCTGTTCGAGACCCTGAGCGCGGACACTCCCGTGGAGTAGCGGAACGCCACGACCTTGAACTCGCCGTCCTCGGCGAGGAGCGTGGGCTTGTCCGCGAACTGGAAACCGGCAAGGTTGATCTTCATGTCAAGGCGGCCCTCTTCCCCGTCACTTGGAGCCTAAGGAGATAGCGGTGAACGAGACGAGCAGCACGAGCGTGCCGACGGCGAGCATCGCCTTCGTCTTTGCGCCGGTTCCTCTCCATTCGCCGGTGAACACCCCGATGACCGTCGAGAACAGTATCGTCGAAGCCATCACGATGGCGAACGATATGTACTTTAGGTCGCCCATCATCGGCTCGCCGGCCTTCTGGCAGACAAACTGGCAGACCCATATCACGCCGACAAGCGTCGCGAACATCCAGTTGCGCACCACGGGGCCGCGGCTGAAGTAGTCGCCGAACGTGCGGTTCTTGAGATGCTGCTGCACCACCCACGTCGCCTGGACGGCAAAGCCGCCCCACAGGACGACCATGACGACCGGCATGCCCTGCCACGACCACGTCGCGCCATCCGCGACGACGCCCGCCTTGACGGCCGCCGCGTATGCGGCAGCCTCTATGGAGCCGCCGCTCTGGAGGCCGAAGTTCATGCAGGCCGAGCAAAGCCCGGAGACGAGCGCGAAGACCATTCCCTTCTTGAAGTCGAACTCTGCGACGGCCTTCTTCTTCTCCTCCTCCGGCAGCTCGTTCTCCTTCAGCTTTCCGGCGTATCCGACAAAGCCGATCCCAACTAGCGAGCCGACGACTCCCGCAAGGACGACGATCGCACCGGCGTCCTTCACGAGGTCGGCGGCGTGGCCCTGGGCGATCGGCGGGATCAGCGTCCCCGTCGCCGCGCAAAGCCCGCACCCGATCGCGAGCCCCAGCCCTATGCCGAGGTAGCGCACCATGAGCCCCCACGTGAGGCCGCCGACGCCCCAGACAGCGCCGAACCCGGCGCACTGAAGCAGCGTCCCGGCCGGCGCCGACATGGTGACGTTCCAGAAGTCGGGGACGAAGATCGCGCAGACCAGCGGCGGGCACACCAAGAGGCCGAAGACGCAGTAGAACATCCACCAAGTCTCGTAGGCCCACCCCTTCACCCCGCGCGCAGGCAGAAGGAACGTCGCGCCGGCGAGTCCGCCGGCCGCGAAGATCAGCATTCCGAGGACCGAGTTCATTTCCCGAAGATGCGGCGGAAGTGGTCGAGGATCATCGCCACCCCCGCGTCGCCGGTTTCCTTGGACGCCTTGAGCGCGCTCTGCGCGTACCAGGCCGTCTTGTCGAATTCGTCCATGTTCACCGTCTCCGGGCAGAGCGACATCATGAGCGACGTCTCGCCCTCGCCGGCGTGGTCGAACGGATACTTCTCAAGGACCTTCGCGTCCATGAGGGCGTGGTTCTGTATCCAGATGAATGGATTCGCGTCGAGATTCGCGTGATCCGTGTAGTACGACGCCGACGAGGGGTCGCCCCACCATCCGTCGCCCTTCTTCTCTTCCAGGAACTCCATGATCACCTGGCGCGACGCAAGGCGGAACGCAAGGTCGGTCGGCATCCCGGCGTTGAAGTCCTCGCTCTGGTGGTGGATGAACGTGTGGATGTTGCGGAAGCCGACGTCCAGGAGCCCGCGGAAAATCTGCCGCGCGATCGGCACGAGCGCCTGTGAATCGACCGGGATCGACCCGCGTCCCTCGCACGGAGCGACGGCGCGCGACGACGCACCCCAGTAGAAGCTGGGGAGAATGACGATCTCCGCCTCCTTCTCGTACTCGCGGAGCGCACGCTCCACGGCGAGGGTGTCCATGCCGACGGGCAGGTGCTCAGAGTGGTACTCCAAGACACCCAGCGGCAGCGCCACTGGCGTCCGCTTCTTTATGGCCTCGCGTATCTGGCTCGGCCTCATCAGTTCATATCTCATGTCAGAATCTCCTTTCTCAAACCTCTCAAACCTCTCAAACCCCTCAAACTTCTCAAACCTCTCAAACCCCTCAAACTTCTCAAACCCCTCAAACCTCCACCTCTATCGGCCCGTTCAAGCCGATCTGGGACGGCGCAAGGTTCTGGCAGCCGTCAGCCGTTATGGCGACGGGCTTCTCCCAGCGAAGGCCGAACGTCGGGCTCGTCACGAACGTGTCGACCTGGAACGTCATGTTCGGCTCCAGCGGATAGTCGGAGATCGTCTCCATCCACGGCGCCTCGACTTCGATGAGGCCAGTGCCGTGGCACGGCCCGTAGAAGTAGTTGGCGCGGCGGCCGTGCTCCTCGTAGAACTTGATGAAGTCCTTGGCGACGGACGATGCGAGGACGCCCGCCCTGAGGTGCTGTTCCGTCCAGTAGTGCGCGTCCAGGCCGAACTGCACGAGCTCCCTCTTCTCCGGCGAGAGCTTCCCGCAGCAGACGGGAAGGCCGATCGACGGCGAATAGCCGCATATCTTAGCAGAGAGGTTCAACTGCACGATGTCGCCCTTCTGGATGACGCGGTAGCTGGAACGCGAAATCGCGTGCCTGGTCGATTTCTCGGCGAAGCAGTACATCGGGAGCCCCTCGTACTCCGCGCCGTTCTCGTATATGCACTTCTGCGCGACGCCGACAAGCTCCAGCTCGGTCTTCCCGGGCTTCAGCTCCGCCATCACCGCCTTCGTCGCAAGGTCCGTGATGCGGGCGGCCTCGCGTATGCACGCGATCTCGTTGTCGGACTTCACGCGCCTCAAGGCGAGCATTATGTCGTCGGACCAGACGATCTCCGCCTTCGGGAAGCATTCCCTTATGCCATCGAGCTGGACGGCGTTCGTGTTCAACTTGGCGGCGACGCCGATCTTGATGTTCTCGCCGGTCACGCCGAGCTTCGCGAACACGTCGCGGAACGTTTCGCTCTTAAGCTCAGGATACGCCGGATTCGCGCTTTCGCGGTACTGATAGACGACGCACACGCGGTCCATCCAGCTGAAGTCGCCGGCGAACACCTGGCTTTCCGGCCCGACCATCAGCGCGGCCTCGCCGTTCGCCGCGATGGCGACGCCGCAGCGCTCGAACAGCGGCCAGAAGTTGGAGAAATACCGCGTGTCGGCGTAGTCGGCCTCGGAGCCGTTCACCACCAGCACGTCAAGCCCCTTCTCGGCGACAAGCTTCGCCGCTTTCGCCACACGGCCCTTGAACTCCTCGACGGGTATGGATATCCTGGACATTCCTCTTGTTCCTTTCTGTTTTGACGGCAATATTATACTACTTGCGCAGACATATTATCAATGCAGATTATCGCAAAACATTATTAGATTTTCGCAGTGCGCAAAAGGCCGCCAAGGGGATGCCCCCAGGCTAATTTCTCCGGAGATAGCCGGCCGAGCCCTCGAAATAGGGATTGAGCGAGACGGCGTTCACGCCAAGTTCCTCGCCCGCGCCGGCGGCGGAGTTGTCGAAGACGACCTCCGTTTCCACAGCGCGGGCGGTGAAGACTATGTGGTGAATGTTGACGCGGGCCACGCTGTCGTTGAAGTCGTAGCGCCCCTTTATGCGCTCATCCACGTGTACCCACGAAAGATCCTTGCACACTTCCGCGCCCGCGCCAAGCCGCGCGTCGATCCCGAAGCGGCGCGGCGCGATGCGGCTTGCCTTCACGTCCTTCACGTCGAACGTCGCGAACTGAAGGCAGTACTTGCGCCCCGGCACAAGGCCCTTCGCCGTCTGGGCGAGCGTCGTCGGCGCGGCCTCGTCCCGCGTCAGCACGGCGAACGTGTCGCCGACGCCGCCGTTCCCGCCCCACCGGCACTGGCTGCGTCTGGCGAACTCGGGGTGCGAATCCGTGCGAACGTTTCCCGCCGCCTTCCACGGCTCGAGACCGCCTGCAAAATCGCCGTTTGCAAGATGCCCCGGGCGATAGCGGTAGCCATAGGCTTCGGAGAGCATGTTCGTATGCCCCTCCACCACGTAGTGCCGCATAAGCGCGAAGCTCCAGCGCTTCATCTCGTCGTCCGCGTAGTTGCAGCCCCAGTAGCCGACTGCGCCGAGGTCGCGGCAAGACGGATCGTTCGCGGCGAGGTTGAGCTGCATGTCGAGGTAGTATTTGTAGTCCACGCCCGGATGGTGCACAAGCGTCAGTATGGGCATCTGGTTGAAGTTGCCGAAGACCGCGCAGGAAGACGCCACTGAAAGCGGATGCCATGCGCGATACATGTCGAGAGTGTCCGCCACGTACCGCTTCAGATGGGCGTGCGCCGCGTCCTCCGTCTCGCCGGGCGTGCGGCAGTACATCTCGAAGAGCAGCTTGCCCCGTCCACGCGAGGCGTTGATGGCCGTGGCTATGAATGCGTGGTCGAGCGACGGCGTCATCGGCTTGCCGACGATCCAGGTGTATATGACGCGCTCCGGCGAGTTGTCGAAGTCGTACTTCTTCAGCCCTCTCGTGTAGGCGGCGATGGACTGCGGATTCGAGAAGAACTGCTCGTCGCACGTAACGCCGGCATAGTGCGGACCCGTCATGCCGGCGCAGCCGGAAAGAGCCTTCTCCAGCGCGTCCGCCGAAAGGCCGACCGTGTTGAGGTTGGCGATCCAGCGATAGCCGCGATCGAGAAACGACTGGACGGCGTTCGTCGGGATGCTCCCGCCGTTCTCGGTTGTGACGGCCGGCAGGACATGCCGCTCCTCGTATGGCCAGTCGTAAATCGGCCCCTCGTTCACGGGGCACTTCGCGCACGGCGGATAGCTGATGATGTCGGCGATGGCGCGGACGACGAGCCGCCCTTCTCCGCCCATGACGACAATCTCGTGGGGCCCTGCATCGACTTCGCGGAACGTCTCCTGTCGCGGCGTGTCGCCGTCAATCACCTCGCGCCCGTCCAGCTTTACGCTGACGGCACGTTGAGGAAAACGCGCCCTACCAGATTCCGCCGCATGGTTGGGCGCGTTGTCCTCAACGCCCCGCACTGCAACGTACAGCCACCCGCTGCGCGGTGCGACAACCGTAAAACGCCGCTGGCCGTCCCCTTCCGCCAACGGCTCGGAGAGCAGCTCCGTAGAAAGGTTGTTGAGCCGCCGCGCCGGCAGGGCGGTTTCGCCGAGACCGCCGCCCGGCACATCGACCGTGCGGAAGGTGAATTTTTCCGAACACATCTCGCGCCCGCTCCTGCGCTCCACGCCGCGCACCGTCATCACGCCGCAATCCGCACCCTTGGGGAGGGGTACGGTGAAAGAGGTTTGAGGGGTTTGAGGGGTTTGAGAGGTTTGAGAGGTTTGAGAAGTTTGAGACGTTTGAGAGGTTTGAGAAGTTTGAGAGGTTTGAGGGGTTTCCCCGTTCCCAGGCTCCACTGTAAGCACCAGATCATAGTCCTCGATCCGGCCGGACGGAACCTTGCCGAAGAAGCGGAACGTAACTTCGCGCGTCGCCTTCGGAATCTCCCACAGGAGCGGAGAGACGGGGACAAAGCGCGGTTCGTTCGCGGCGGACGACAGCGCAGAAGGCTCCGTCTCGGCCAGCGCAACGTCGTTCTCCGCCGTCAGCCGCACATCGGCAACGTCGAACGTCCCCGTGAAGCCGGCCGCGAAGATGATCGCAGAATGGATGCCGTTCTCGTCAAACGACTTGAACCGGCACGACATCTCCTTCCATTCCCCGGCCGTGTCCCCAGGGATGTTCCCGACGGCCTCGGCGCGTTTCCATCCGCCGCTCGCAACGACCACCCCGGCGTTCTTGTAGCGGAAGTCCTTGGTGCGCACCTTCACGGAAAGCCTGTACACTCCGTTCGAGGCGAGCCTCACGCCATTCTGCCTGGCGGACGCCTCCTGCGGGACCAGCCCGCCCCTGCCGTCGTCGCTCGCGAACCTGAAGTGCGGCAGAGCGTCCGGCCCGCCGGAGGGAATCCACTTCACGAACCTCCTGCAGCTCGTGTAAACCGACCAGCAGATCGGGTAGTCCGTCTGGTCGGCTTCAAGCTTCCCGTTGGAAATGATGTTCTCGCCCGGGCTTACGGCTGCAAATGCCGAAGCGGCCGCAGCCAAGGCCAGAGCAGCAGCAGTCAGCGCTTTCATGGGCGGCAATTGCAAATTACCAGAAGAGCGTCAATGTCCGGCATCCACGCCGTTGCATTTGACAGGCGAACCGAGTGGATGCCGGCGGAAAGCGCCATGGGGACCTCCACGGCGGAGACCTTGCCGCCCGTACCCTTCACATCGATCCGCTGCGCATCGCCGCCATCGACGGCGATGTCAAATGACCTGGCGTCGGGCGAAGCGTATGCGATCTTGAAAAGATACTCGCCGGTCGTGTCAACCTTGACTTCTGGCCATGTCAGGTCGTTGGAGACGCGGTTGCCGACGAAGCGGACTATCATGCCGCCCGATGCGACCTCGTGCGGCGCGGGATGCGCCGTCCCCGCCTTGGTCGCATCCCACAGCTCCTGGTAGTCGGCAAGATAGGCGCACTCCGCCTCGTAAACCGTCCGCTGGACGCGCTTCTCCGCGTCAAAGCGGTAGAACTTGGAGGCGTGCGGCGCAACCTTGACGGACACCACGCCCTCGAACCGTCCGACATCCGCCATCTCCACGAGGTCGAATGCGTCAATGCTGCCGCCGAGGTCAAGGGCGTCCGCCCTCACAGCGAACTCATGCTCCGAGTCGGATCCGTTGTAGAGCGCCACATAGCGCGACGTGCCGAACTTCGCGTCCGCGTCCTTTACGAGGACATACGCATCGCCTTCGCGGCTGGCCACATAGCCCTGGAGGCCAAGGTCGTTCTGGTTCATCCCCAGCAGATACGGGTTCGTTATGAGCGCCTTCGTTGACTCCGGGATCGTCCTCACGTCGCAGCCGACGAGCAGGGGCGATGACAACATGCACCACATTCCGAAATGCGTGATCTCCTCGTCCGGCGTCAGCCCGGTGTCGCCGTGCTTGCCGAATATGGACTTCACCGAGCCTTTCAGCTGCCCGACCTCGAGCATGTCCATGTCGTTGTAGTGGCCCGGCTTCGCGTAGGCGCTCAAGTAGAGGTTCTCGCCGACGATCTTCTTCACCGAACCCCAGTTTGCGCGGATGTCCCCCGTGGTGCGCCAGGATTCAGCGATATCCGCCGCCCATGTGCCTGGGAACGCCCAGCGGCAGAGATTCAGCCGCACGTCCGTGCGCCCCGTCGCCTTGATTGCGTTGGCGATTTCCGTATAGCGTGCCTTCTCGTTCAGCTTTAGCTTGCCGGCGCCGCAGTAATCGACCTTGATGAAGTCAAAGCCGAGTTCGTTGAAGTGCAGCTGGCAGTCCTCCGCGTCGTGTCCGTACAGGCCGCCGCCGATGCCGCCCTTGTCCTTCCCGCCGGTGCCGCTGCCGCCCCACATGCTGCCGCACGTGTCCGCGCCCGCGTCGGAATAGATGCCGGCCTTGAGCCCGAGGGCGTGGATGCCGTCCACGGTCGGCTTCATGCCGTTGGGGAAGCGCTCAGGATGGAACCTGAGCCTCCCGTCCTCGCCATGCCCCCAGAAGAAGCCGTCGTCAATGTTGACGTAGGTGTAGCCGGCCTCCTTTAGTCCGTTCGTCGCCATCGCGCGCGCCGTTTCGAGGATGATTGCCTCGGAGATGTCAACGCCGAACGTATTCCAGCTCGACCATCCCATCAGCGGGCGCAGCTTCGGGTCGCTTGCCGGCGGGATCTTCGCAGCGTCCAGAAGTTTTGCCGCCCGCGCCGCGACCGCCTCGCGGCAGGCCCCCTCGAGACGGCACAGGTTCACATACGCCTTCCCTGCGGCAAGATCGATGCGGATGCGCTTGTCGCACTTGGGACATTCGCGGTATTCGACGCGGCTGTCTGCGCCGGCGACCGGCGGCACTGCGCCAAGAGCGACGAACACTCCGGCGGCCATGATGAGGATCGGGGATTTAGTTTTCATTGTCATTTTATTTTGCAGTCATGTTTGCTGCAGAAATGCGCCTCGCAAGCGCCGGCAGGTCCGGGTCTCTGGCGCCGCATGTCGCGAACGCGCCGCACTTGCCCGCAAGGGCCTTCATGCGCTCGAACGCGGCGTCGTGGTCTGCGACGCACTCTGCGTTGATTCCAGAAAGCCGCGCGACGAGCTCGCCGGAGTTTACCGTCCGGTCCGCCGTGCCGCCCGCGTCATACACGGGCAACACGAGAAGCCGATCCTGCGGTCGCACGGTCTCTCGGAACATCTGGACGAGCGCGTCCATCATCTTGCGGAGCGGCGCGTAGCCGTGCGGACGCCACACTACGCATATTCCCTCCGGGTGGATCTCCGCGAGCGTCGTCCACATCGCCCTGATCTTCTCGGGATTGTGCGCGTAGTCGTCGTACACATTGCCGCCGTAAGCCTGAAGCCGCCGCTCGACGCCGCGGAACGTCGTCAGGGCCTCTTCGGCGCGGCGCCTGTCGCAGCCGAGCGAAACCGCCATCGCCAGCGCCATCGCCGCGTTCGCGCGGTTGTGGCGCCCGGGGACGGACGTCGCCGCCTCGCCGAAGTCGCGTCTGCGTCCGTCTATCACCGGCCCCGTGACGCCCGCGACGAATGCGTCGAACACGTCGTCCATCTCCTCCTTCGAGTAGTGGTCGGCGGAGGCGTTCGTGACTATCGCCGCATAGGGCTTGAAAGCCACGAGCGACTTGTCGCTCTCGTCCACCTCCGCGACGGCGAACTCGCCGCGACCGAAGCGGACGGCGCCCTCCCAGCCCGGCACGTTCGCCCCGTTCACGCAGAACGGATCAAGCCCGCACTCCGCGAGGACATGCCCCAGCATGGCGGTGACGGTGGACTTTCCGCATGTCCCGGCGACTGCGACGAGCTTCCTGTCGGAGAGCGTCCGCGCGAGCGCCTTCGCACGGTGCGTGACGGGAATCGACAGAGCGGCCGCCTTCGCTAGCCCCGGATTGTCCGGCTCAATCGCCGTCGAGACGATCACCTCGTCCGTCGCGGCGTCCACGCCGCTGCCGTCGTCCGGGAAGCACTTGACGCCGAGCGATTCGAGGAACTTAACGTTCGGCGCGGAAAGGTTTCTGTCCGCGCCGGTCACTTCGTCGCCTTTCTTGAGCAGGGCGACCGCGAGGGCGCTCATGCCCACTCCGCCAATGCCTATCAAATGCCGCGTCACCGCGCCTCTCCGAAATCGACTTCGCCGATGAACAGCTTCTCTTTGGGCTTGTCGAGACGGAGAGTGAGTATCTCGCGCTTCTCTGCGGTCGTGCCCCAGTCCGTATAGACCGTCGCGGAGACGGTCGCGGCGCCGGTGAGCGCGGTCTGGTGAGAGGCGAAGTAGTTGGAGAGGATCTTGAACTTGCCGGTTCCCTCCTTGCGCAGGTACTCCTCGGGGCCGTAGCCGGTCGTCACGTCTTCGCTGACGAATCCGCCGGAACCGGTGCGGCGATGTCCGTAGAACGCCTCCTCGCCCTCCGGCTCCATCACGTGCAGGTCGATGTCCGTCTCGTCAACGTCCCACGAGAGGACGATCCTGACGCGAACGGGCAGGTCGCGGCGGAACGCGGCGTCCAGTTCCGGAACCGCCGGCGCGGCGCCTTCCGCCCACGTCTGCCCAGCGCACCACGCGATGAGTCCGTTGAGCTCCTCCAGCGCGATTATGCTCACCTGCCTGTCGTTGGAGCGGCGTCCGCTGCGGCGGGAGCGGACCTCGAACGCGGCGTCCTTGAAGAGAGCCATCGCCTCCGAGAGGTCGGCCGCGCACATGTTCGCCTTGCCGCGCTCGGAGAGGACGAGCGCGAGGTCCCGCCTCGACTGCGCCTCCTCGCCGCGCATCTTGAGCGCCATGCGGAAGCACCTGACGGCCATGTCGTACTCGCCGGCCTCGCGGAGCCGCCAGCCCATCGAGCGCCAGACGGCCGCGTTGTCGAGCTTGAACTCGGCCATGTTCGACATTATGCGCACGCCGAGGGCCTTCTCGCCGTTGCGCAGGAACCAGTGGGCGCAGTCCATGAAGAACGCGGGGGCGGTGCCGTTCTTTTCCTTCTGCGAAAGGTATTCCGCGTACTTGTCGGACGCCTTCGATATCGCGTCGAGATACCCCGCCTTCGGATTCCACGCGGCGACGGAGATCGTCGCGCCGCCCGACCCGGCCTCGCCTGGGCGCGGAGCCGCCTTGGCCGCCGGAGCGGCGCTATTGCCCGCGGCGGCGCGGTTCGGCGCCGCAGCCTCGCGCATGACCATCCGATCAGGCATCGCCGCCGCCCCGACGGGCGCGACTTCCATCTCCATATCCGCCGCCAGGCCTTCTTCAGGCCCGCTGTTGGCTGCCCTCGCACGACCGTCAACGGCTGCGCGGCGGGAGTTGCCGACCCCGACGGCGGAGGCGAGACCGTCGAACAGCCCGCTCTTCGGAGTCTTCTTCGGCGGAATGGGGTCGTTCCACCACTTGACGCGCTCCTCCCAGAGCGCGAGGAGTGCCTGCTCGTGGCTCGCCCGCTCCTTCCTGAGCGCGATCTGGTCGTCCTCGGCGGCGCGGCGGCGTACCCACTCGTCATGGAACGGG
>Ga0265298_10008707_pt1 | contig 12158 bp, 7 predicted proteins | sample AusTroGonzalo_MG_3_FD_193486 | JGI IMG/M metagenome (GOLD analysis project Ga0265298, IMG submission 193486) | Bovine rumen microbial communities from tropical cattle in Woodstock, Queensland, Australia - Gonzalo_01 | ecosystem: Host-associated > Mammals > Digestive system > Stomach > Rumen ...
AAATACGCTTTGCTGGCCCTGCTATTCATTGCAGGGCCAGCATCTTTGTCTGCTGCTCCTCTCGTTATCCCACAACAGCAGGCCGTGCATTTCTGTCAGTTGTTTGTTGCTGAAAGGCTACGGGGAATGGACACATCGCTTTCCACGTTGTCGTTTCGTGCCAAAAGTAGACGAAGTCAACCTGACGATAGCCTTAGCGTGGAACAGATATTTGCAGGCTATGTCTTGTTGGCCGATGGTTGGCAAACAATGCGTCTGTTCCCTCATCAAGAGGATGGCGTGATATCGTGGTATAATGCTACCGACAAACTACCTTCCTCCATGAGTTCTGAGCACCAGAAGTACATCCGTGAAGTGTTTCCCCATCTTATTGCTGAGGTACAGGCAGGCCATTGGTCCAAGGTGGATGCCTACATCGACCGCATGATACAGTACCAGTGTCAGTTTGGAAGCAGCAAACTTTCCCCTCATCCGTCATCCGCAGCCATCATCGGGATATTCCTTCTGCTTTTTGCAAGTTTTTTGGTTAAAAACTTGTTTTTTCAAAGAAAAACTGTATCTAAATCATCTCTCTAAATCTCTATCAACTTACCGTTTTTCTTGGCCTCTTCAATCCATTTGGGAACGATCTCCTGGAGGAAGCGCTGTTTCTTGTCGTTCAATTTCTTCATGTCGAGACCGATGGCAGCCTGAGCCTTAGCCTTGGTAGAATAGTCGGGTACGGGAATATCGCCAATGAGTCCCTGCTTGGCAGCAATGCGGGCAATCAGCAGACGGGCCTGCTGGGCGTAATCGACGGAGTGGGAGAGGAGACGAATCACCTCCTGTGGCGCATGGAACGTAGCGCCGTGTGAGGCGATGGCATAATCCCAACGCCACTGGCTCTTGCGCAGTAGGGCCTGGATAGGTTTCATCTCTGCCTCGGTGGCACCCTTGTCGATGATATACTTCGCCTCGAAATGAGCACGGGCCAACTCCTGCTCAGCACGGTTGCGCACCTCGGTACACTTCTCCTGACGGTCATAGACGTTCTGGCGCAGTACCTCGGCATCCTGACGGTGACAAGTCTGACAGGTACGGTCAATCTTTGCCAGCGGCGACATAATCTGGTGGTCACTGAACTTCACACCGCCCTCCTGTTTATACGGCATATGGCAGTCGGCACAACTCACACCGCGCTGGGCATGGATACCGTGCTGTGAAATCTCGTAGCCCGGATGTTGAGCCTTCAGGATCGGAGTCTTCGACAGCGGATGGATATAGTCGTAGAAGCCGATCTCGTCATAATATTCCTCAGCAGCCTCGCAGGTCAAACCCTTGTCGTGTGGGAATACCAGATAGTTGGCCTTGCCGGGATTGTTGGGGTCATCGGGCTTGATGAAATAGTATTCCACGTGGCACTGGGCGCATACCAGCGAGCGCATCTCCTGATGACTCTGCTTCTTCACATCGAGACCTCTGCGGGCAAATGCCTCATAGAGCGCAGGGCGTGCAGGGCGCAGGTCCATCGTCGTGGCATCGTGACAGTCGCTACAACCAATGGGGTTCACCTCTTCGGCACCCAACTCACTCCATTTCTTTGCATAGAAATTGGCGGGATCCATCACTGACTTGTTGCTGCTCAGTTCGCGCATCATGCGAGGCACATCGGGGCCCTTACACGTCCAACAGGTAGCGGGCTGCATATCGCCGTCGCCATCGATACCGGGATTACCCGTGCGCAGAATCTTGCGCATATCCTCCAAAGCATGCTTGTGGCCGCGAGGCGTATTGTAATGACGCGAGAAGGCATAGCCAGCCCATAACACCACCATCTCAGGACGCTGTTCGAGCACATCGACCTCCTGCGAAGAGTTGTATTTCGACTTGAACGTAGTGTCCTCGGTCATCGACCACGTCTCGTATTCACGCGGATAGTCGGCCTTGAACTTCTCGTTCTGGGCTACGATACTGTCCTCAAACACGGTGCGCTTGTTGTTGAACACACTTACAACCTCGGCACGGCGCTCCATCAATGACGAAACGAGCAGTCCTAGTACAAAGACTACTGCCATCGATCCTAAAAAGAGGATCCAACCTTGCCATTTTTTTAATTGCTTTGCCATATCTTTTGTTTTTTTATTTTTCAATTCATCATATTTTGCAGCCAATCAGGTACGGGCGATGGCGGTAGCGGTGTCACGCCTTCCGCATTCGGCGTAGCCATCAGCGAGTTCATACCACCATGGGGCACGTTACGATGACAGTCCCAGCACACCTTTCCGCCCTGAGCCTGCTGCTGCATATATCCCATGCGCCCTGTCTTCACAAACTCCTGGTTCAACTGAGTATGACAGCGGATGCAGTTGTCCATCACCACCTGTCCTGTCAGCGCCTCAGCCATCGGTGCCTGTCGCTCAGAGTGCGTCACGAAATAGGCCGTGTGCTTCAGTCCGTCTATTGCCTTGAAGCCGTAGTAGAAGCCCAGGTTCTGGTGGGGCACATGACAGTCATTACACGTGGCGTCGCGTCCATGGCTGGAGTGGCTCCACGTGGCATAGTAAGGTGTCATGATGTGGCAGTTGACGCAGGCCGACGGGTTGTCGCCCACAAAATAGGTATGCGCCCTGAGCAGGTACATAAACAGTCCACCGAGTCCGCAGACCACTCCCGCCACTACCAGCAAACCTATTTTTTGCCTATATGAGAACAGATCTTTAAGTGTTAATAACTGTTTCCAATTCATGTGTAGGATAATCAAGTTTGGCGGCAAATATAATTATTTATGGGGATACAAGATAGTAACATCTGTGACTCCAACCACATAATTATTGTTAATTTTTGAATTTGTTCACACTTTTTCCTTACCTTTGGCTTCATATTATGGATATTGATACATTGCAAGGGCTGAAACAATGCCCACTATTTAAAGGTCTAGCCGAGTCGGAGATCATCGATCTGATGCACACGGTTCGTTATAGGGTCATACGTTGTCCCAAAGGTGAGATTTTTGCCTTTGAAGGTTTAGTTTGTCAATATGCCGACATCATTATCGATGGCGAGTTGGTGGCAACTCTTATGAGCCCCTCTGGGCGTGTTGTCCGGGTGGCAACCCATCAGGCGGGCAATATGTTGGCTCCTGCCTTTCTCTTTGCTTCAGACAATCACTATCCAGTAACAATAGAGGCATCTGCCAATACTACCGTCTTGCGTCTGATGCCTACCGATCTTGAAAAGATGCTTAACAGCGACCAGAGACTGATGATGAACTATATTAGGATGCTTTCAAATATTGTCTCCCATCTGACAAAGAAAGTACGTATGCTCTCCATGAGTGTACGTGAAAAGGTATGCCTGTATCTAAAGGAGCAAAGCAGACTGCAACAGACCAAAAACATCCTCCTGACCTTGTCGCGCCAGGAGTTGGCAGACCATTTCGGTATTCAGAAATATTCGCTTCTGCGCTGTCTGAATGAATTAAAACAGGAGGGGGTCATCCTTGTTGAGGGAAGACACATCCAAATTCTATCGTTATAGGTGTCTATCTAGCGTTTAAGACAAGAAAGGCGCGACTTGTCTCAAGCCGCGCCTTCTTAACTAATCAAAACCTAAGTATGAGTTAACAATTACCTTTCTAACTTAAAACTAGTTCGACATTAAGTATTCAATACTGTTTGCTGCCAGCTTCAGAATGTTCTTCTGACATGAGTTATTCTTGGGGGTAGCACTCTTGTCGGGTGTGCCGTCTTCGTTCTTCATGGAGAACTCGCAACCACCATTACCAATACAGAGCACATTACCAGCACCCTTCTGGAATCCCTCAGGAGCCTTCTCTGCACCCTTTGCTTCCCAGATATTGAGCTGAGATACCCAACTTACCTGAGAATCCCATGTACCCAGCGGATAAATGCCGTATTCTGTGGTAAGAACGTTATAGCACTCCTCAGAGGTGTTGTCGAGTCCTGTCAGCTTAGCGGGGATGTCGAAGAATAGACAGTTATGGTCTTCTGTCCAACCTGCACCCTTCATGGCGATGGCCTTGAAACAGACATCGCTAAGCTTTTCAGTCTCGATGCCAGCATAGATAGGATGAGTGCTTAAGTCCTTAGAGAATGAACCGGTATTAAGGCATACACCCATTTTCCATACATCAGGATTATAGCCGCCAACCCCACAGCCGAAGGCATTGTTCACACCACGAAGTGTTGAAGTAGAGAGACGGTTGATGGTACCGATATAAGGTACGGCATGCGACCACAGTAACAGGTTGCCACCATTCTTTACATACTGTTCGATACATGGGGCGGCATTCTTTGCGATATCGGAGAAGTTCCAGATGTCATCTGCATTACCCGTCTCAAGGTCACGCAACCAGAATAGCATGCGATAGTCCTCAATATCCTCCAAAGTGTTGATATTGCCAAAGTAAACATATTCGCCCTTTGGATAGTTCTCGTGGAACCACAGCCAAGCACTTGCCTCATCATCGTCGCCATTGGCTACAAGCTCCTCAGGAGTAGTATACTCTGAAAGGAAAGCAGGAATCTTGCCGCCAATCTTTGCAGAACCCGTAATAGGCAGGGCTTTTCCTTCTGCATTTTGCGCAATGAGGGTAGCCTCCCATAGTTCTTTCATTGCAACATCCTCTAGCAGATAAGAGGTGCCGCTGATGGTTTCCTCGATCTTCCTGCTGCCATCACCATTCTCCAGTCTTAAGATGTAGGATGTGGCATCACTGCTGGCAGTCCATGACACTTGGAGGTTGTGCAAATCTTCAGTAATGTCTATCTGCTCAAACTTCAGATTGCTTGCAGCCGTAGCACCTGGACGTGTATAAGATGTCATCACACCATTAGAGAGTGCCTCGCTGTTGGCATATTTAAATAGGAACTCATATAACTGGTTGGTTTCCAAATTCTTCAGAGTGAACGAATTGCCAGAGCATGGTGTGAGTGCCTGCATCTGAGAGCCGTTATTGTAAACAGCTATTTGCATCGTAGCGCCATTGTTGCTTGATGGCCATGTCAACGTATAGTCGTAATTATAGTCTCCGCTTGGAGTTCCTGTTATCTGTGCCACATCCGGACTTGACAGTTGCATTTCGCCTGAGCCAGGAAGATCTCTATCCTGACAAGCTGTGAAACCACAGATGACGCAGATTGCGCAAATGATATTATATAATGATTTCATAACTCTAAATTCTTAATAATTAAACTCTAAATTCTAAATTAGTAACCCCTGTTCTGATGATAGAGTCCCTGTACATAGTTCATCTGGTTTGATGCTATGGGAAAATACTCATTCTTGCCAGCTGTAAAGAAGGCATCCTTATAGTAGAGGGCATATGTCTGATTATCGTATTCGTCGGTCTTCTCTGACTCAAAATACTTGTTCAGTGTAGAAGAGAGCAACCCCCAACGACGGAGATCGAAGAAGCGGTGACCCTCCATAGCGAGCTCTACGCGACGCTCCCAGCGCAGTGCCTTGCGGGCATCATCCTTAGATGCGAAGCTACCATAGAGACTGATGTCGCACTGATCCTTTGCATAGTTGATGAGCGAAGAACTGCTAATGTCCTTCTTGGCACGATTACGGATGTCGTTGATGATCTGAAGGGCCTCACCATTCAAATCTCCTTTCTCAATCAAAGCCTCTGCACGCATCAGCATCACATCGGTATAGCGAAGCACGTAGTCGTTCTGGCCAAATGCCTGCCAAGGCATGTCATAGTCCTCACCTTTTGAGCGCTGAGGGACCTCCTTCATCGAGCAATAGTAACCATAGGTGTTTGGCGTACGACTGTTGGCCTTTGTCAACGTGTACTGAGCCTCATACTTATAAGGATAGGTAGGCATACCTACAGTATGGAACAGACGGGGATCGTATTTATACTTCGAGTCGGCACCATTAATGACAATAGCATTGTGGTCAGCATCGAAATCGTCCATAGGCAGACCATTTCGGGTCTTGAAAGCATTCACCAGGTTCTGTGACGGTTTGTGGAAGTCCCAGCCGCATGACCAGATACCCCAGACGCCATTCAGCATATTCGACCAGTTGGCACGACCATATTTCGTTCCGTCGTCAGCTCTGTTAGAGTGCTGTACGGCAAAGATGCTTTCGCAAGAGTTGGCGAAATCCTGTAGGAAGATATATCCGTAGGTGTCAAGATAATCGTAGGGTGAATTCTTCACGACCTCAGTGTAATCAATAACCTTCTGGATCTTTGTCAGGTCAACGTGATCGTAACCTGTTGATCCCTCATAACCATCACCATAAGCCCAGTTAAGATAGCACTTGGCGAGATAGGCAGCAGCGGCAACCTTATGTGCACGGCCTGTTGTGCCAGGAGCAGCCTCGGGCAGGTTCTCATAAGCATATTGGAAATCATCGATAATCTGCTGCATGATCTGATCATGGCTGCTCTGTGGGCATGCCTCAATATCAGCGTTGCTCATACCTTCAGTGATAAAGGGCACCTCGTACCACATCTGCTGAAGTTTGTAATAGAAGTGTGCACGCAGGAACTTTACTTCTGCCATCCACTCTGCATTAGGTGTTTCCATCTTATTGATTGCCTCGATAGCACGGTTGCAACGGGAGATGGAACTGTAGAGCTGATACCACAGCTCGTCAAACTCACCACGGTCGGGCTGCAAGGTGGTAAAGATCTCCATGGGATGATAACCTGTGTCATTTTCACCAGAACCACCTTTCAAGCAGTCATCGGCGCTCATATCGCCATATGGCCAGAGGTTAAACGGATAGGAATACCAGTCATCACCCAATTTTGCATAGGCCGCGGTAACGAGTTTGTCGGGGCTAGAAAATGCGGTCTCTTCGTCCAGCGTGCCCTGGGGCTTTACATCATCAACAGTACATGATACTGCAAATACAGAAAGTAGCAAAGCCGAAATATATAATTGAATCTTTTTCATTGTTCTTTCTTTTTTTACTTAAACTTTTTAATTCTCACTTTTCACTTCTCAGAATCCCACCTGTACTCCAAATGTGACGGAAGCGGTATGAGGATAAGACCATGCTGTATTCTCAGGATCTGAACAGGTCAGAGAACTAGACTTGATGAGCAGGAGGTTGTCACCAGAGATGTAAACGCGGGCCTTTGACAGCAAGAGCTTCTTATAGATTGCTGCAGGCAGTGTATATCCAAGTTGCAGTGTGCGCATCTTTGCGTAAGAACCATTCTCAACAAAGTAGGAAGACATACGGCCTTCGTCAGCGCCATTCGATGTGGTCAGAGCAGGAATACTCGAACCGCTGTTGGCAGGTGTCCAAGCGTCAATCAGACGTTCACCCTTGTTGGAACCAGCATCAGTGATGCTCCAGAAGTCGGTCTGGAATTTCTGGTCGTTGATGACGTCAACACCAGCTACACCCTGCCAGAACATGGTAAAGTCGAAGTCCTTATAGGCCAGATTGACATTGATACCGTATGAGAAGTTGGGCACAGGATTATAGATCCATGTACGATCTGCTTCGTTGATCTTACCGTCACCATTGAGGTCGGCATACTTCAGACCACCGACACGAGCACCAGCCTGTCCGTGGGCCAGCACGTCTTCACGTGACTGATAGAGACCCTCAACCACATAACCGATACGTGAACCGTATGCTTTCTCGTCCTGAGCCAGGTTGTGGTAGTCATTGTGCTCATAGGAGTTCTTAGAGCTTTCGGGGAGGTAGGTAACCTTTGAGCGGAAGAAGTCAATATTACCAGAGATATCATAAGACAGTCCGTATTCAGTGGTATGACGATAACCCACGTTAGCCTCCATACCCCAGTTCTTCAAAGTAGGACCGTTGATCCATGTCTGACCGCCAAATCCGATGGCTCCGAGGAAGGCAGGCTGTACAAGCATGTCCTTGGTCTCCTTGAAGAACACATCGTAAGATCCGTATAAAGCACCACCAAAGAGCGAGAAGTCTGTACCGAAGTCCAACTGTGATGACTGCTCCCACTTCAGATCTTCATTGGCTGACTGCTGCTTGTAGTAACCAGAGGGGAATGTACCAGAGCCCTGCAGGTTAATGTCATAAGCCGTTGAGTTCTCACGGTCTGAACCGTAGTTGGCCATATAGAGTCCGTAGTGCGCATTGTTTGAGTTCATGCCCTGGTTACCAGTCACACCATAACTGACGCGGAGTTTCCAGTCACGAAGCCAGTCGGCATTAATATGCTTTGAAATACGATAACCGAGAGATGCTGAGGGGAAGAAACCGTACTGGTTGTTCTTACCGAAGCGGCTTGAACCATCGTAACGCATGGTGACTGAAGCCAGCAACTGGTCATTCCAGTTATAGTCAATCTTACCGAAGTATGACATCAGCTTGTAAGAATCACCGCCACCAGTGATAGTCTGGATGCCTGTACCTGCACCTGGCCACATATAGTCTAAGGTCTCGAGGGGATAATCTTCACGACGTGCAGAGAAGTCAATTCCATAGTCCCGATGGTGCTCAATACCAGCCAGAACATTCAGGTTATGGCTCTCTACGATATCAAAGTTATATTGCAGGGTGTTCGACCATGTCCACTTGGTACTGTGGTTCTGTGACATCGTGCTCGCACTGACGCTGTTCTTCACAACATCCGAATCAAAAGTATGCTGCAAGCTGCGGATATAGCTGTTGGTGTAATCGATACCGAAGTTTGAACGGAAGAGCATACCCTTAATAGGGGTGATGTCAACATACGCATTGGCAAAGATACGCCACTTCTTCAGACGGTTATCCTTGTTATGGTAAAGCTCACGCATCGGGTTCTGACGGTCACTCATACCACCTACTGGACCAGAGAAAGTCACACCGTCAATCTCATAGACGGGCAGTGTGGGTGCCATCTTCAAGGCATTCTCCAATGGTGCACAATCAACGCTGTTTGAATAAGAGAAGGTAGCATTCTCACCTACGGTGACGATGCTGTTGATCTTATAAGAGCTATTGATGCGTGCTGCGAAGTTTTCAAAATCAGTGTATTTCAGAACACCAAGGGCTTTCTTGTAGTTGAAAGAGAAGAGCGAAGAGCCCTTGTCTGTTGCCTTAGAGAAAGAGAGGTCGTAGTTCTGTGTAACACCTGTACGTCCGATCTCATCCACCCAATCGGTATCACTGTAGAGCATTGTCTTTTTCGCATTCATATAGCCATCATAGAAACCACCTACGCTATATGAATCATACACACCTGTTGAAGGGTTATAAACAGTAATAGGTGTGCCATTGGCAGCATTTAGTGACAGACCATAGTTCTGGGCATAGTCATAAGGATTCTTGCCATCATTGAGGGCTGCCTGAACCAGGGCAGTAGCATACTGCTGACCATTGAGAAGCTTCATCTTCTGGGTCATCCAAGATGCAGAAACCGACGCATTGAAATCAATATTGACCTTATCGCCCTTCTTACCTTTCTTGGTGGTGATAACGATCACACCATTGGCAGCACGTGATCCATAGATAGAAGCTGAGGCTGCATCCTTCAACACCTGCATCGTCTCAATGTCTGAGGCATTCAGGCTGTTAAGAGAACCACTAAAAGGCATACCATCTACGATGTAAAGAGGAGCTGTGCTTGATCCACCCATAGAGCCGATACCACGGATATGAACTTCAGCCTCACCAGAAGGCGAGCCGTTGGTTTTGATGGTCATGCCAGGTATCTTTCCTTGCAGAGATGACATAGGATCGGTGTTACTCGTCTTGAAGTCCTTGGTCTCAACTACGCCCACAGAACCCGTCAAGTCAGATTTACGTTGCACCTGGTAACCTGTTACCACGACTTCACTCAATGTCTGGGCGTCATCAAGCATTTTTACTTGCATGCCGTTTTTTGCGGGCAGCTCTTGTGTCTGGTAACCGATAAATGTGAAGACGAGGGTTGTACCCTCTTTCACCTTGATGTTGAAGTTTCCGTCAAAATCGGTAACCGTACCGTTCGACGTTCCCTTCTCTGTCACTGTCGCACCGATGACGGCCTCACCAGTTGCATCGATGACAGTACCAGTAATCTCTGTTTGCGCGTACATTATTGTACTTGCAAAAACGAGCATTAGGCTCAGTAGCAATCTTTTCATTTGTTTCATTTGCTTGTTACTTTTTTGGTTTGTACTCATTTGAATTAAAAATTTCTGTTGCAAAAGTACGCACCAACGGCAGTATAGTAGATAAAATATCGTTCATTCCATGCAAAATATGTTTCAGTGTAACATATTTGGATAAAATGAACGATAATTGTAATCTTAAAGATCAGAAGGGCTGATGCCGAACTCGTCTTTAAAGCACTTAGTGAAATATGAGGGGGCGGTAAAACCTACCTCGTAGGCTATTTCTGACACATTCTTATTCGTGGTCTCAAGCAAGACCTTACTTCTGTTCAGGCGGCTCAGACGGATGATATCCACTGGAGTACGACCTGTTAGCGTCTTAACCTTTCTGTATAATTGGACACGACTGACACCCATCTGTTCTGCCAGAGTCTCAACACTGAAATCGCTGTCACCCATCTGCTCCTGTACCTTCATACGCAGTCTTTCCAGGAAACGCGCATCGGCTCCAGCCTCTATGTGAGCCTGTTCTTCTGGTGTCGCAGCTGTAATGGAAGAATGCTCCTTTGCTGGGGTTGCTTCCGACGGCTCCTCGTTGACGGGAACATTAACCACCATTGAGAATGCCTGTCGCTCCAGGCGATGGCGACGACGCATGTTGGAAACGATGATCATGCCGCTGACAGTGATGACGAAAATGACAATCGCCAATAACATCGTTATCATACGCTGACTGTTGAGCTGTTGCAGATAGTTGTCAGCTTGGTTATGTAGCAGATCGATATTCTGGCTTTGGCGTACCATTTCTTCGTTCTGTAATAACAGCACATTGGCATTGTCTCTGGTTACGAGCGACGCCATCAGTCGGTTATCCCTCTCATAGGATTTGCCTTGAAGGATGTTCATTGCCAACTGTAGCACTTGGTCGCCATGCGTGGGATAGATGTAGGAGGCTTCCAGAATGGAGTCGCGTACACATTCAATGCCGTTACCTTTTCCTGGCAGTCCGTCGATACCACAGTATCTGGTGTGACTACTGTTTAGTGTCTTCGCAGCTCCTACGGCCATGCGATCGTTTTGCCCGAAAACGAAGTCGATATTTGTAAGGTCACCTTGGTAGCCCTTGATGGCTTTTATGGCACTCTCTTCTGTCCAGTCTCCTTGGAGTGAGGCTACAAGTGTAATGCCAGGATAGCTATCCAAAGCTTTCATAAAACCATTATGTCGCTCAATGGCTGGCGATGAACCTTTCAGGCCCATGATTTCCAGCACGCGCCCTTTTCCTTTCAGTTGGGTGGCAACGAATTCGCCCATGAGCCTGCCCATTTCAAAGTTATCGGCTCCGATGAATGCCGTATATTTTTCCGAATTGGTCTTGCGGTCGAACACAATGACGGGGATACCTTTGTCGAAGGCTTTGTCGATGGCAGGCGAGACGGTAGCCACTTGGTTGGGAGCCACAATCAGCAGGTCGATGCCGTCGTTGACAAACTGGTTAATCTGTTCTATCTGTTTCTCGTCGCTGTCGTCAGCTGAGGCAAAACAGAGTTCCACATGATCATAGATGTAGGTGCCCATCTTCAGCTCGTCGTTCAGTTTATTGCGCCAGATGTCTTCTGAGCATTGAGAGACGGCAATTCTGTAAATCTTCCCGCTGTTAGTACAGGAAGCAAGAACCGCCATCAGGGCAATCAAGTAGGAAATGGTCTTATGCATAGTCTTTATGCTTTTAGTTATAAGCATGGCAAAGATATGAATTTTTAGTGAAACAGCCAAACTTTTTGGGGGAAATCTGACAAATGGCATAAAAAGGCTCAGCATTTATACTGAGCCTTTTAATGGGGATTAGACTGTTTTCAACCTGTCAGGGATAACGGGCATGGCACCGTTCTGGGTGCAGACAAAGGCACTCACTTGAACAGCGGTCTTATGAGCCTCTTGAACGGGTTTGCCATTGAGGATGCAGGCACAGAAAGAACCGGTAAACGAATCGCCGGCACCTACCGTATCAGCCACCTCAACCTTTGGTGTGTCCTGGAATGAGGTCAGACCGTCGTCGGTAAACACATACGAGCCGTTGGTGCCACAGGTCAGCACCAGCATTTTCAGGTGGTAGTCTTG
>Ga0265298_10008708_pt1 | contig 12158 bp, 8 predicted proteins | sample AusTroGonzalo_MG_3_FD_193486 | JGI IMG/M metagenome (GOLD analysis project Ga0265298, IMG submission 193486) | Bovine rumen microbial communities from tropical cattle in Woodstock, Queensland, Australia - Gonzalo_01 | ecosystem: Host-associated > Mammals > Digestive system > Stomach > Rumen ...
ATTGGAATAAAGAATAACGCCCGGCTTTTGAACCGGGCGTTATTCTTTATGGTTTCAATGATTACTGAGCAGCGGACTCGCTGACAACTGCAGACCACTTGTCATAGGCGGCCTGATACTCGGCGCCTTCGGAGCGGAGCTGGAAGTTCAGGCGTTTGAGGAAGTCTGCGGCGGCTGCCTTGACCTCAGGAATGCTGCTGCAGTTGTAGCAGGATTCGAAGGGCACGAGTGCGCTCTTGTAGAGGTTGTCCAGCTGGGCTTTCATCTCATCGTACTTCTTCCACTCACGTACATCAAGTGCATTCATCTGGTCTACGAGGTCCTCTCCCCTCTTGAGGATAGTAGTGGCAAGGCCGTAGAAGGCCATATCGTACTGGGGATTGATTTCCAGAGCCTTGTTGTAGGCGGCGTCAGCCTTTTCGTAATCCTTGATGCCGGTGTAGATGTTACCTTCAACATAGTAGAGTGAAGGGTTGTCCGGCATGGCCTTCTTGGCCTCGTCCAGGAGTTCCACGATCTTGGCGGGATCTTCCTTGGTGGAAAGGTAGAGGTTGATCAGGTTGGTGAGGATGGCGGCATTGTCCGGATAGGCGGTGAGGCCGTTGGCAAGGAGGGTCTTTGCCTTGAGGGTATCCTTCTGGGCAAGGGCGATCTCTGACAGGGAGGCATATACGTTACCGTCCATGAAGTGACCGTTTTCGACGCACTTGTTGTAATACTCCTCTGCCCTGGCGTAATTCTTCACGTGGAGGGCGGTGAAAGCGGTGTTGTAGAAAGCATCGTCATTGCGCTCTGCACTGGGGCTGAGGACGGAAACGTCTGCAGCACCTTTGAACAGGTCGCTGGCCTTGGCCATATCTCCAAGGGAGTAGGCGGAGAAAGCGTCATTGTAGTACGCATCTGCGATTTCCTTCATCTTGGGGACGATATCCTTATCCTTTCCACCCAGCTCGAAAGCCTTGTGGTAGGCTTTTGCAGCCTCTCCAAGGATGTCTCCGGGAACGGAAGGCTTGGTGACCACCCACATGACAAGCAGGTCTGATGCGTTGAAGAACACATCGATGTGGGAGTAGCTCACCTTGGTGTATTCCTGACCGTCCATGACAACGCTGGAGGTGCCCTGAGGCTGCTCCTTGAACATCATGGAGAAGGTTGTACGGTCAATACCCTGGGCAAGGTTTGCGGTGGGATTGTTGTATGCGGCGAGATAAGCCTTACCAAGGTTCATCCAAGGGGCGGGCTTTACGTTCTTCTTGGCATCCTGGGTTGCAGCCAGTGCCTTGTCGACAGCCTTCTGCATGTCTGCATCGGGCTTCTGCGCATAAGCGGCGACCATGGTTCCGGCAAGCGCGAGAGTGAGTAAGAACTTTTTCATAGTTTTATAATAAGTTAAAAATTATTCTTCGGTGGTTTCTGCGGGTTCTGCAGGCTGGCTTTCCTCGTCTTCCGAATGGGCTACTACCGAGATTGCAGCAATTGCGTCACCTTCCTTGATGTTAATGAGCTTTACGCCCTGAGTGGCACGTCCGGCAACACGTATTGTGCTGACAGGCATTCTGATTGTCATGCCGGAGCGGCAGATTATCATGAGATCGTCCTCGTCGGTAACGTTCTTGATGGCTACCAGTTTTCCGGTCTTTTCCGTGATGTTGAGGGTCCTGACACCCTTTGCGCCACGGGCGGTCTGACGGTAATCGTTGGGATCCGAACGCTTGCCGAAACCATTCTCCGAGACTGCCAGCACCTGGTGCTTGTCTGCGTCTTCGGCCTGGGGATCCTGGCTAACCACGCCAACCACATAATCACCTTCATCAAGATTGATGCCACGGACTCCGGTGGAGGTTCTGCCAAGAGGCCTGGCCTCTGTCTCATCGAACCTTACGCACCTGCCGCCATTGGCTGCAATCATGATGTTGCAACGGCCGTTGGTGAGGATTGCCTCAAGGAGTTCGTCGTCCTCACGGATGTTGATGGCGTTGACGCCGTTGGTGCGGGGACGGGAATATGCCTCAAGGGAAGTCTTCTTGACAACGCCCTGGCGGGTTACCATCATGATGTAGTTATTGTTAATGAAATCTTCGTCCTTGAGGGTCTTGACGTTGAGGTATGCGCGGACGCTGTCGTCAGGCTCTATCATGAGGATGTTCTGGATGGCGCGGCCCTTGGATGTGCGGGTGCCTTCCGGGATTTCATATACCTTGAGCCAGTAGCACCTGCCCTTCTGGGTGAACAGGAGCATGGTGCTGTGGGTGTTGGCGATGTAGATGTGCTCGATGAAGTCCTCGTCCCTGGTGGCGGAGCCCTTCATGCCCACGCCGCCGCGGTTCTGGGTGCGGAATTCGGTGAGGGGGGTGCGCTTGATGTAGCCAAGGTGGGAAATGGTGATTACCTGGTCTTCATCGGCGTAGAAGTCCTCGGGGTTGAACTCGTCGTCCGCAAGGGTGATTTCCGTGCGGCGGGGGTCTCCGTAGCGGGCCTTGAGGTCCATGGTTTCCTCCTTGACAACCTTGAACTGTTCCTCTACGCTGCCAAGGATCTGGTTGCAGCGGGCGATGAACTTCATGAGTTCGTCATACTCGTTCTGAAGCTTCTCGCGCTCCAATCCGACCAGCTGGCGAAGACGCATCTCGACGATAGCGGCGGCCTGGGGCTCAGTGAACTGGTAGCGGTCCACCAGCATCTGGCGGGCCTCGTCAATGGACTTAGCCTCATAGCGGATGATGTGGACTATCTCGTCGATAAGGTCCATTGCCTTGAGCAGGCCCTCCAGGATGTGGGCGCGCTTCTGGGCTTTGTCCAGCTCGAACTTTGTCCTGCGGACTACAACCTCGTGCCTGAAATCGACAAACTGGCCGATAATTTCCTTGAGGCTGAGGGTGCGGGGACGGCCTCCGACAAGAGCCACGTTATTGAAGGAGAAGCTGCTCTGCAGGGGGCTGTACTTGAACAGGAGGTTCAGGACCACGCCGGAGTTGGTGCCCTGCTTGAGGCGTATTACCACGCGGGTTTCTCCGCGGGAGCTTTCGTCGTTGATGTAGGAGATGCCCTCTACGCGCTTTTCATCTGCAAGCTGGGCAATCTTTTCAATCATCTCACGCTTGTTCACCATGTACGGAATTTCCGTGACCACGATGGTTTCACGGCCGTGCTCGTCAACCTCTATTTCCGTCTTGGAGCGGATTACCACGCGGCCGCGGCCGGTTTCGTATGCTTCCCTGATTCCGGCCATGCCCATAACGATGCCGCCGGTGGGGAAATCAGGGCCTTTGATGTGCTGCATGAGCTCATCGGTTGTGATTTCCGGATTGTCGATGTATGCACAGATGGCGTCACAGCATTCTCCAAGGTTGTGGGGTGCCATGTTGGTGGCCATACCCACGGCGATTCCGGATGCTCCGTTGAGAAGCAGCAGCGGGGCCTTGGTAGGGAGGACGGTGGGTTCTTCAAGGGTGTCGTCAAAGTTGAGGGCCATGTCAACGGTATCCTTGTCCATGTCCCCGAGGACGTCCTCCGCCATTCTCTGGAGTTTGGCCTCAGTGTAACGCATGGCCGCCGGGGAGTCCCCGTCCACGGAACCGAAGTTACCCTGGCCCTTGACCAGCGGGTACCTCTGGTTCCATTCCTGGCCAAGACGCACCATTGCATCATATACGCTGGAGTCACCGTGGGGGTGATACTTACCCATGACTTCACCCACGATACGTGCACTCTTCTTGGTTTGTCCGCCGAAGCTGAGGCCCATGTTGTCCATGCCGAACAACACGCGCCTCTGGACAGGTTTGAGGCCGTCCCTGGCGTCCGGAAGGGCACGCGAAACAATCACGGACATCGAATAGTCGATGTACGCGGTACGCATCTCATGGTCTATCTCAACCTGTTCGATGTAACCGGTGTTTTCCTGCTCTTCAAATTGATTCTTCTGCTCGTTATTATCCATATTTCTTGTATGTTCCTATAAACATACAAAGATAGGAAAAAACGCAGAAAAAAACAAGACTATTTTACCTGTAAAAGATACTCTGTTGAGATGCCCCCGAATTCTTCCAGGACCATGCGGCGGATGCGGCCGTTTTTGCCATAGTCCAACTGCATTCCTGTGTAGCTCCTGGGGGTTGCTTTGCGCATCTTGAGGGTGACGTGTTTCCCGTCAGCGTCTTCCTTAACGGTACAGTCAGCGTCCATTTCTTCCGCTATCTTGCCGTACTGGCCGGACAGGCCATACAGAAGAGCGTTGCACTGGCACCTGACGGTCTGGTTGGACGATGTGTCCACATCCAGGGATACGCCCCTCATGTCCATGAACATGCGGTCTCCGCTGATTATGAAATAATCCCCCTCCGGATTGGTATATTCCATTTTGAGTTTGTCCGGCGCGGAAAAGCTTATGTCTCCCCTGCTCTTGATGGAAAGGCCGGATACTTTCATGGTCTTTACCTGGCTGAAAGTACCCTTAAAGGTCTGAGCCTGAAGCGTCAAAACCGTTGACAACAGTAAAAGAATAACTAGAAATCTCTTCATTTCTTTTAACAAAAGCACGCAAATATAACCAAAAAAACACTATTTTTGCGTATTAATCTTGATTCATGCAGTTTCAGTTACAAGTTTCTGACGATCTCAACGCCGTCATCACATACGCCAGGGACGAGGCAATGCGCACCGGCAGCTACGGCATAGGCCCGGACCATCTTTTCCTTGGAATAATCCGGCACGAAGAGAATGCCGCGTTCCACGCCATAAGAAGCCTTGGCGTGGAACCCGCGGACCTGAAAGCATTCATCGACGGGCGCATTTTCACCAACGAAACCATTCCATACGATAAGCTGGACAATATCAGCTTCTCACGCCAGGCGCAGAACGTGCTTAGCATAACCGTAATGGAAGCTTCTCGCCTGAAGAGCCCTGCCGCCATGCCACAGCACCTTCTGCTTGCACTCTGCCGCACAACCGAAAGCTACGGCCAGATGTTCCTCCGCTCCCACGGCATAGACTACGGGCGCCTGCTGTCCTTCTTTGAGGACGAGGGCCTGCTTCGTCCAAAGGGGGAAGAGCCGGCTGACCGCCAGCCCACCCAGGGCCCGGAGGAAGAGTCTCAGGAGAAGAAACTGGACATTGAAGAGTTTGCATACGACCTTACCCGTGCCGCACGTGAGGGCAAACTGGACCCCGTTGTGGGACGCGACACCGAGATTGCCCGCGTCATCGAGATACTAGGACGGAGAAAGAAGAACAACCCCATGCTCATAGGGGAACCAGGCGTGGGTAAATCGGCAATTGTCGAGGGAATAGCCCTCAGGATTGCGTCCGGGAATATTTCATCGGCCCTGGCTAAAAAGAGGATACTGTCGCTGGACATTGCATCCGTGGTTGCGGGTACAAAATACCGCGGGGACTTTGAAAAACGTCTGAAGTCCATCATCAAGGAAGCCGGTGAGAATCCGGACATTATCCTGTTCATAGACGAATTCCACACCATTGTGGGAGCCGGAGGGGCATCCGGCAGCCTGGATGCGGCCAACATGCTTAAGCCGGCGCTTGCCCGCGGGGAATTCCAGTGCATTGGCGCAACTACCATAGACGAATTCACCAAGATAGTAGAAAAGGACGGCGCCCTGGACAGGCGTTTCCAGAAGATTGTCGTTGAGCCAACAGACGTGAAACAGTCCATCCAGATTCTCACCCATCTCAAGCCCAAGTACGAGGAGTTTCACGGAATAACCTACACTGACGATGCTATTGAGGCCGCAGTCCGCCTCACGGACCGATATATAACTGACCGGTCCCTGCCGGATAAAGCCATTGACGCATTGGATGAGGCAGGTTCCATGGTACGCCTCTCTATGGGGCGCAAGAATACCAAGGTGGTGGATGCGGAAGACATAGCCTCCGTGGTATCCAAGATGACTGGAATTCCTGTCAACAAAGTAGCCGAATCCGAGGGCAACCGCATAATCAAGATGCGCAAAGCTCTGACAGACCGTATAGTAGGGCAGGACAGCGCCGTAGAGACAGTAGTCCGTGCAATCCAGCGCAACCGTGCAGGACTCAAGGATCCCGGAAGGCCCATTGGCACATTCCTTTTCTTTGGCCCTACCGGCGTTGGCAAAACTCAGCTAGCCCGTTCCCTTGCCGAATACCTGTTTGACAGCGAGGAAAACCTTGTGCGTATTGACATGAGCGAGTACATGGAGAAGTTCAGCGTTTCCCGCCTGATTGGAGCGCCTCCCGGATACGTAGGGTACGAGGAAGGCGGCCAGCTATCCGAGCGCGTGCGCCGCAAGCCCTACTGCGTTGTGCTTCTTGACGAGATTGAAAAAGCCCATCCGGATATCTTCAACCTGCTGCTTCAGGTGATGGATGAGGGCCGACTCACGGACAGTAACGGCCGCATGGTGGACTTCAAGAACACCATAGTAATAATGACCTCCAATGTAGGGAGCCGGGAAGTCCAGGAGTACGGAAGCGGCATTGGCTTTGCCACGGCCGGCAAAAATGCGGAAACTGACAGGAAGAGCGTTGTTGAAAAGGCCGTGAAGAAGGCTTTCCCTCCGGAGTTCATAAACCGCGTTGACGAGCAGGTCTATTTCAACTCCCTTAGCAAGGAGGCGATAGAAGACATTATTGACATAGAGCTTAAGGACCTCAGGGCCAGGGCATTAGAGACAGGCTACAAGCTTACTATCACCCCTGCCGCCAAGCGTTTCATTGCCGACGCCGGTTATGACCCGGCCTACGGCGCCAGACCTCTTAAGAGGGCTGTTGTACGTTATATAGAGGATCCCGTATCAGAGTTTATCATCTCCGACAGGGCACTTTCTTCCCGTAAGAGGATGCCCGGTGAAGTGAGTACCCTCAAGGTTGGACTTGCACCTGACAAGGAATCCACCGTTGTGGAACTCAAAGACTAAAGGGCCAGAGCATCCTCGAATTCAAGATCCAGGTCTGCAATTATGTCCTTCAAGGCTGCAATTGTTGCATCACAGGAAATGTAGTTTCCAAGGGCTTCGAGGTTGAAATCTGTGTTACGCATGGCATTATTGTTTTAATTTCTGATGCAAAGGTACCGCCACCTTGCGCCAAAACGTTGCACAAGCATGAAAAAATTTGCTTTTTTTGTATTTCTTGCACTCAGCATCTCAGCTGCCGCCCAGGAAACCTACAGATTTGCCGAAAGGGATACCTGCTCCCTCTACCTTGATATATTCCGCGCTGCTGAAGGCTCGGAAACCACTTTCCAGGACAAAGCCAAACCTGCCATCATGTTCGTATTTGGCGGCGGGTTTGTGATGGGGCAGCGGTCGGACCCCTTTACCATGGAATGGGTCAACCGCCTCAACGGCGAGGGCTATGATGTAGTGACAATAGATTACCGCCTGGGCATGAAAGGCTACAAGGTTGAGAAAGGCCTTGTGGGAACGCTTAAATCAAGCGACCGTTTTGTCCTGGCACAGCAGGTTGGAGTGGAAGACGTATGTTCAGCTGTTGCTTTCCTTGCAGAGAACAAAGACCTTGGCATTGATGTGGGCAATCTTGTACTGTCCGGAAGTTCCGCGGGCGCCATCATATCGCTGGCAACAGAGTATAGTATTGTAAACGGTAAAGCAGCAGGCCTTCCTGCAGGATTCAATTTCAAGGGCGTCATGTCCTTTGCCGGAGCAATCATCAGCAAGTCCGGCGCCCCTAAGTACAAGGCCGCTCCATGCCCTACCCTCCTTCTTCACGGAACCGCAGACCAGGCTGTCCAGTATAAGAAATTCAGCGCTTTCGGGCGCGGAATATGGGGAAGCAGCTGGCTGGCAAAGCAATATGCAAAAAAAGGATGGGCACACTGTATTTACCGTTTCCCGGACCGCACGCATGACGTGGCAGCGTACATGAACTACATCTGGCCCATAGAGAAGGAGTTCCTGGAGCAAAGCGTCATCCTTGGCACCAACCGCACCATAGACGAAACCATAGACGATCCCAGTCTTCCCTCCTGGTCCTGGAGCAGCGTCTCCATGAACGACATCTACTCCAAATAAGATTCCGGTCTATCGGGTAATAAAAGTATTCAGGCTGTCTACAGCCGGAAGCGTTGGATAATCCAGCGCGTAGGCCTCTTTCTGTGAGCGGTAAACTCCGATATTGGAAGATGCCAGCCAGGTGTTGTATCCACCAGTAAGACCGGCGTCATACAGGCCTCGGATCTGGCGTTCGATGAAGTTGGCATTGTTGTCCAGACCGTTGGGATCCACCCAGCGCATGACATGATATGCCTGGATCCAGGTGCGTACCGCCGCCGGGGTTGCAGTAACTTCCTGCCGTCCCTGAACCCTCTTTCCCCAGGCTTTCATAATCTCGTACGGGTGATTCCAGGGTTTGGAAATGCCATAATAATGGTCGGCAAAATGGTCCGGGTAAGGCATGGCGCAGATGGCATCGGCAATGGTGGAAATGGCAGGCCAGTACTGGCCGTAGGCCGTTGTGTAGCCGGGATTGGCCGATTCTCCGAACACATCGACGGACACGTACACGCCAAGCTCGTGGAGCTCGTCACAGGCGTAACGCACAAAGTTCTGGATAGCCTGGACCTTGGATTCACCGTAGCGGTTGTGGTAGTCAATTTCATCGTCCAGGCTGATGAGCTTGTCCGGGAAACGGACGTAGTCAAAGTTAATCTCATTAAGTCCGAACTTCCGGACCGATTCCTTGGCCAGTTCCACGTTAAACTGCCATACGTCGCGGGCATAGGCGCTGGGCCAGTAGGTTTTGTTGTGGAAAAACGGCTTGCCGTCGGCTTTCATGCTGATTGCCGAGCCGGTGTGGTCCTGGGCATAGTAGCCGTCCTTGAAGCACGTGATGCGGCCTATGACGTAATAGCCCTTGGCGTGGAGCTTTTCAACGGCCTCTTTGTAGAGGGCTTCCTTGGTGGAGCCTGCGTGCTTATAATTGGTGGGAGAGTGCTTCTCCATGGCATCGGCCCTGTAGCCGGGGCACTGGTCGTCCTTGATGTCTATTACAAAAGCGTTTATGCGGGTGCTGTCCGCCAGGGCGATGTAGTCGTCTATGCGTTTGAGGCCAGCCGGGGAAATGGTAAGGTAGAAGGCGTTTACCGGCTGGGGCATGGGGTTGTCAGCAAATGACGGCTTCTCATAGGGGCGGAATTCGCAGCCGATGGCCTCCCCTCCCTTGAAGGAGTTGCGGACGGCCTTGTGGGCATCGTCAAACTTGTCAAAGCGCTCCTGCGCCTCTTCCTCTGTGATGACGGCGTATTTTCCAAAGAACCACCCCTCCGTCTTTCCGGCGCGAACGTTGTAACGGTGCACCCTTCCGTCAGGCTGCAAGCGGTCAAAACCCAGCACTTCCAGACAGTCCCCTTTCCTGGCAAATGCGCCGATGTGGGAACTGAGGGTATCGTCAATTACGCAGGCGCCAGTCTGGACAAAGAGTTCCTTTTCACGGACTGTTTCCCTGGGGTTGGTGGCCAGGGCTTTTTCCGGGACAAGTATCTTGCGCTCCCCTGCCGTGGCCTGGACGTACTTGACTCCATCCACCGTCACCGTCTCTGAAGAAACCTTGAGGAGGCTTCCGCGGATAATGGGGTCTGCTTGTTTGTATTCCTTCTTCCCGGCTCTTTCCAGCACGGGGATCTCTGCCTTATCTCCTGCGGCCCAGGCGTCATGTTCCGGCTCCCTGCTGCAAGAAAAAAGCGTAACGGCCGCTACCAGGAGGGCGTTACGCAATAATACACTCTTTTTCACTTTGGTCTAAAGCGTTGACATTCTGTCCACTGCAAGTTCCACAAGTTTGCGGATTGCAGGTTTGTAGTCCGGATTGGAGCTCTTGAGATACCTGTTGGCAATGATGCAGCACACCGTAGAGGCATTGTGGCCAAGGTGGGCGGCAAGACCGGCCAGCGGGGAACTTTCCATCTCAAAGTTGGTGATGCGGTAGTCCTCTCCACCGGTGGAGAAGCGGAAGCTCTCTATGTTTTCCAGCATGTTGGGCATTGCCAGAGGAACGCGCACCACACGCCCCTGAGGACCGTAGAAACCGTTGGCGGAAATAGTTACACCCTTCACGGTGACATCCTTCATGAGATTGATGATCTTGGGCGATGCCTTTACAAAATAAGGTGAAGGCAGAACGTCCAGCCAGCCCATGTGTTTCTTGAACGCATCTTCCACCTCCGGAATGGTTACCTTTTCACGGTTGCCGTACCAGTTCATGACGCCGTCGAATCCCACGCTGATGTGTGCCAGCACATAGCTTCCCAGAGGAATGTCTGCATGCAGGGCGCCGGAAGTGCCGATGCGCAGGATATTCAGAGCCCTGTGCACGGGCTTTACCTCACGTGTCTTGAAATCCACGTTGGCAAGGGCGTCCAGTTCCGTCATCACAATGTCTATGTTATCCGGGCCGATGCCATGGGAAATGGCAGTAATGCGCTTGCCGTTACGCTTGCCCGTGATGGAAACAAACTCACGGGATTCGTGGCGGAACTCGATGTCCGTCAGGTATTCCCCAATCATGTCCACGCGGGAAGGATCTCCCACCATTATGACATTGTCCGCCAACTCTTCCGGCTTCAGGTGAATGTGGAAAACGGAGCCGTCTCCGTTAATGATAAGTTCCGATTCGGGTATTCTCATGATACTGGTTTCTTAAAGTACAAATATAAGAAAAAATTGACTAATTTTGTACAAATACAATATAAAATGAAACGTGTTCTGACTATTCTTGCCGCGGCTATTATTTTCATTCAGCCCCTCAGGGCAGACGAGGGGATGTGGCTGCCGGCGCTGATTGCCCAGAGGATTGGGGATATGCAGGCAAAGGGATTCAAACTGTCTGCGGAAGATGTCTATAGCATAAACCAGGCATCATTGAAGGATGCCGTGGTGCTGTTTGGAAGCGGGTGCACCGGGGAGCTGGTGAGCGACCAGGGCCTCCTTTTCACAAACCATCACTGCGGATACAGCTTTATCCAGAAGCACTCTTCCGTGGAGCACGACTATCTTAAGGACGGTTTCTGGGCCCTGAACCGCGCCCAGGAGCTTCCCAATCCCGGCCTTACCGTGCGTTTCCTGGAGAGGATGGAAGACGTCACGTCTCTGGTGAATAAAGGCATCAAACCCAAAATGACGGAGGAAAAGCAGCAGGCGCTGATAAAGAAGAATATCGACAAACTAATTGCCGATGCCGTTAAGGAAGGAAACGGTCTCAAGGCCTCTGTGGAGCCGCTTTTCTACGGAAACCAGTACTTCCTCTTTGTGTTCCGGGAGTACAGGGACGTACGTCTTGTGGGCGCCCCGCCGTCCTCTATCGGCAAATTCGGTGGAGAGACGGACAACTGGATGTGGCCGCGCCATACCGGGGACTTCTCCATCTTCCGCATCTACGCCGGGCCGGACAACTTGCCTGCCGATTATTCTGAGGACAACGTCCCCTATCGGCCCAGAAAGTCCTTCACCATATCCCGCAAGGGCGTGAAGGAAGGAGACTTCACTTTTGTGTACGGCTGCCCCGGAAGCACCCAGGAATATGTTCATTCGGAGGCCGTCCGCTACATCCAGGATGTGTCCGACCCTGAAAAGATTGCCCTGCGCACCACCCGCCTTGGGATAATGAAAAAGTACATGGACCAGAGCCAGGCCGTGCGCATACAATACTCGTCCAAGTACGCCTCCGTGGCCAACGCCTGGAAGAAATGGCAGGGAGAGGAAAAGGGCCTTCGCAAAAACAAGATAGTGCCAGTGAAGCAGGCCTATGAAAAGCGCTTCCAGCAGTGGGCCGCCGGCACCCGGTATGAGACAGTCTTGGACCAGCTTGCCAATCTGTACGCCGCCAGGAACCCCATCTTCAGGGCATATGAATACTACAACGAGACCGTCCGCGCCATAGAAAAGCTTCGAATAGCCTCCGGCCGTCCCTTTAATATGAAGGACTACTACCAGCCCATCGACGAGGAAACCTTTGTTGCAATGATGACCGCCTTTGACAAGGCCCTGGACGACAGTTATAAGCCGGAGTTCTTCATCCAGAAGCGCGGGGAATATGCTTCCATGGAGGCTCTGAAGGACGCCGTCTTTGCCGATGAAAACCTGGCAAAGGACCTGTCAGCTGCCTTTGATGACTTTTTTGCGAACAATGTTTATCCCCAGGTTGCGGACCTCAAC
>Ga0265298_10008709_pt1 | contig 12158 bp, 4 predicted proteins | sample AusTroGonzalo_MG_3_FD_193486 | JGI IMG/M metagenome (GOLD analysis project Ga0265298, IMG submission 193486) | Bovine rumen microbial communities from tropical cattle in Woodstock, Queensland, Australia - Gonzalo_01 | ecosystem: Host-associated > Mammals > Digestive system > Stomach > Rumen ...
CTTGCCCAACTCAATCACCTCGTTCAAGTGCTTATATCCCAACAAGTTACGAAATGTATATACATTGTTTTTCAAATCGGGCTTATCTTCCAAAATCTGTGTGATTTTGCGAAGCAGGTCCCAACCGGCCACGAAGACCAGCTTTACGTCAGCATTGTCGAAAATATAACGGTAGTCGTTTTCACTGATGGTAGGATAGATGGCTACGTGGAGCGCACCAATCTGCATGATGGCCATGTCGAGGAAATTCCACTCCGGTCTATTGGGCGTGATGGTGGCCACGCTGTCGCCCTTCTTGATGCCCAACTGCATGAGCCCGTATGAAAGGTTGTTGACGATTTCCACGTATTTGGCGGTACTGTATTTCACCCAAATACCGTTCTCTTTGCAACATAAGGCATCCTCTTTCGGAAACTCTTTCAGGTCCCTTTCGAGCATGTCGAACAATCGCGTCACTTCCATAATTCTAGTTTTAGAATGAGGCGGCAAAAATACATTTTTTTGGGAATCGTAGAGACGCGATTAATCGCGTCTCTACAGTGGCAATTTCATTTTGTCTGTGCGTATTCGAATTTTGTGTACCTTTGCGCGTTTTTATTGAATAAAAATTCTATTATGATTAAAAATACAGACAACAAAGGGAAAGTATTCTTATACAACACTTTATCGAAGAGAAAAGAGTTGTTGCAACCCATCACGCCTGATCATGTGGGCTTGTATGTGTGCGGACCGACGGTGTATGGCGAGCCGCACCTAGGTCACGCGCGTCCGGCGGTAACCTTCGACGTGGTTTTCCGCTATCTCAAACACATCGGCTACAAAGTGCGCTACGTGCGTAACATCACCGATGTGGGCCACCTGGAACACGACGCAGACGAAGGCGAGGACAAAATCGCCAAGAAAGCTCGTTTGGAGCAGCTCGAACCGATGGAGGTGGCACAATATTATATGGACAGCTACCATAAGGCGATGGATGCACTCAATGTGAAGGGACCGTCCATCGAGCCACGCGCTTCCGGTCACATCATCGAACAAATCGAGATGGTGCAAAAGATTTTGGAGAAGGGATATGCTTATGTATCAGAAGGTTCCGTCTATTTTGACGTCGAGAAATTCGACAAGGATTTCGGTTATGGTAAGCTTTCCGGCCGCGTTTTGTCCGAGTTGATTGCCAACACCCGTGAGTTGGACGGACAGAGTGAAAAGCGCAACCCCGCCGACTTCGCTTTGTGGAAGAAGGCTGCTCCAGAGCATATTATGCGTTGGAACTCTCCTTGGAGCGTGGGATTCCCGGGCTGGCACATCGAATGTACAGCCATGAGTACTAAGTACTTAGGCGAGCAATTTGACATCCACGGCGGTGGCATGGACTTGATGTTCCCGCACCACGAATCAGAAGTGTGTCAAAGCACTGTGGCTAACGGCAAAAGCTCCGTACGCTACTGGATGCACAACAATATGATTACCATCGATGGACAGAAAATGGGCAAATCGTTGGGGAACTTCATCACCCTCAACGAGTTCTTCACCGGCAACCATTCCAAATTGGAGAAGGCTTACTCCCCAATGACGATTCGCTACTTTGTGCTGCAGGCTTCCTACCGTGGTACGGTTGATTTCAGCAACGCCGCTTTGCAATCTGCAGAAAAGGGATTGGAGAAGCTGTACGCCGCTGAGCGTCATCTCGACACTCTGAAAGCGGGCAACACCTCCACCGAAGATGTGAGCGCATTGCAGGAACGTTGCTATGAGGCAATGAACGACGACTTCAACACTCCGAAGGTAATTGCGGAGCTGTTCGATGCAACGCGCATCATCAACGCCGTGAAAGACGGTCACGCCACTCTCACCGCCGAAGACCTCGACCTGCTGAAGACCACCTTCCGCACTTTCTTCTTCGACATCTTGGGCATCAAGCCAGAGCTGTCGCAGAGCGGCGACACCCGCGAGCACGACGCGCTCGAAAAGGCTATGCAGTTAGTGCTGGATATGCGCAAGACCGCCAAAGCAGAGAAGAATTGGACTTTATCCGACAAAATCCGTGACGATCTCAACGCCGCCGGCATCGTGGTGAAGGACACCAAGGACGGCGCGGAATGGAGCCTGGCGTAATTGTGATTTGTGATTTACGGAAAACCTAATATGTAGAGACGTCACATTGTGGCGTCTTTATTTGTTTGAGGGTAAATGTAGGGGTGAATAATTATTCGCCCCTACGGTGGCATAAAAAAAAACGCTCTGATGTATTTTCAGAGCGTTTTTTCATCCTTCATTCTAAATTATTTACCTTCCTATCAACTTCCGATACTCCTCGGCTTCTTTGTGTTTGCCGCGTTTGTCGAGACTCTTGGCCATGGTGGAATAAAGGTTGATGTAAGCTTGTTGTTGGCTGATTCCTTGCATTGCTGAGTATTGCACCCAAAGTTGCACAATCTGGTTGTCCACGCGGTCGAGGTCGATGACCTTCATGAACTCTTTCTTAGCCGAAACCATATCCTTTTGCTGCAAATAAATCTGGATGGCCAAAACATACGCAGAGCTGAATTTCGGATTGTGTTTCTGAATTTTATGCAACACATCCAAAGCGTCATTAAGCTTATTCTGGTTCACCAACGAATAGGCATAGAGATAGTTAGCCGTCTCCGCCTTGGGATCAAACTCAAAATAGCGTTTCAACATCATCTGGGAGCTGTCAATCTTGCCCTGACGCAGATAAATCTCGCCCAAATTAACCAATGCACCCATATTGTTCGGATCCACCTGCAGTGCTTTGTGATAGAGCATCACAGCGGAATCCAGACTGTTCGCCTCTTTCAGCTTGAAAGCCTCGCAATCGGCTTTATCTTCCCGTTTAAGGATAATAGCGATTGGCACACCGTCAACATCAATGGTCTTGACTGTATTTTTTGGCGGGAAAGCTTTGCTCTTCAGATAGTCGGGATTAATGCCCGTAAGCACGAAAATCGCATAATCCCAATCGGAATTCTCTTTCTCATACCAACGGATGAACGTCGGACGAAATAGTGCTGTATCGTTTCTGAAGAAATAGTTAACAGAAGCGCTATGCCACGTGCCTACACGTGTCTTGGTGCCATCAGGTTTGGGTTGCGCATTGGCGATAATCCATTCGGAAGCCTCACGTGTTGAGTGATAATAGTAGTCAAGCTCGTAGTTGCCAAAAGCCTTCTTCACGCCGCCCTCCAACTCATTAAAATAGACGTACTCATACGGGTGATTGGCCATAATGAAACGGATAGGTCCAATCAACAGGAGCAGCAACACGACCACTCCGGCAACATTGACGACAACACCCTTCTTTGAATTCTGAGCACTACCCTCCCCTTCTTTCGCATTCAATTTCTTCTCAATCCACTTCAACAAACCGTCGAAACCCCATCCGGCGGCAACCACCATAGGCGGATATGCAAACATAGCGTGACGCCAACCGCCATACACGTTAGCGTGGGTATAGACAATCCAGAAAACGGGGAAGAAGAAGACGAAAAAGATGAAAAAAGCCCAGAAACGGTCCTCTTTACTACGCCAGCAGAAGACAAAGAAGAGCAGAACACCAACAATAACCGCAATGGGGATGGTCATGAGGATATATTTCGGGGTATAATACCACGGCAGTAAATCTGACCATTGCGTAGTACCCTCGAAGAGCTGACGGATAGCGATGTCGAAGTTAGACATCAACGTGAAGGCCTCCAACGGGTTCTTGATGGGCGACTCCATAGCGAAAGGCCATAACAGAAGACCTGCGAAATAACCCACGATGCAAATCGCCAACGCAATGCCGATCATCTTCACAATCAGCATACCTGTTTTTTCTCCTCGGGTATTATCAGTAATAAAATCACCTTCAATGGGCTTCTTATTTCGAATCAGCATGAAAATCAAGTACATAAGACCCAACAAACCGAAATATCCAAACAAAATCAAGCCACCGATACGGATGCTGATGGAGAGCGCAATGGAGAGAATCAAGATAACGTAAGTGTACCATTTCACTTTCGGGAACTGCTTGAAGAAGAGAATCATTCCATAAATGGAGGCGATGACACCCGCCGCGAACGGCACATCCTTGGGGTTATTGAACGAATGGCCTAAGAACCTGGGCGACAGGAACATCAGTAACAGCGCAAAGACTCCGGCTCGCGCCCCGCCCAGAAGATAAGCGATCAGCCCAACCATCAAGATGGCCAACCATCCCATCAGGGAGTTCATTATATGTCGTGACTGGCTGATATTGTCGATATGAAAAGTCTGGTTGATGAATTCCGTGATCACATCGAACGAAGACCCGTAGTACTTTAAGTTGTTGAAAGTCATGCACGTACTATCCGCACCATCGGTTTTATACCAATTGATGACATTCTTGCCTTGCGGAATTTGGAAGCCATCCTCATCCCCAGAGTTACCCGCCGACCGGCTCATAAGCGGTAAAGCGAACAACAGTGCAATTGAAAGGGCGACAAAAGTCCAAAACCATGGATTACTCTTGTTTTCTGCAAAAAATCTTTTCATTTTTCTCGATTTATCGTTTATGCTATCTATTATGTCTCAAATATTTTCTTCTGATTTTCAAAAGTTCAAAAGGCGCTTTCAAGAAATCTGTGATTTTCAACTTAGAGCCATTCACATCCTCCCACGCCAGCAACGGGTACTCGTATATGCGCATGAGTGATTGCTCGCGCCCATACTGCTGCTTGTAGCGTGCCAAAATTTCCACGTCGAAGAGCCAACGGGTAACGAATGTGTCTGTAAATAAATCCTTTACAACACTGGTCTTATAGAGTTTCGAACCGCATTGGGTGTCATAGACGGGGATTCTCAGAAGGGAGGAGGCGACCGTCGCGAAACAACGTCCGATATAGTGCCTGAGGTTTTTGCGGCGTACTTCCGCGCCCAACCGCGCGAGGCGCAGTCCCGTCACGACATCAAAATCTTTCCTGCGCGCATTGGCCAAAAAGTTGTCGATTTCGTACAATGGCGTGGCCAAATCAGCGTCCCAAAAGCCGATATAGTCGGACTGGAAATGCTCAGCGGCGTGCAACATGCCGTGGCGCACCGCCTCGGCCTTACCGCCATTGGGCTGCACATCCAGATACTGCACCTGCGGATGTTCCTCCGAAAAAGCTTGCAACACCTCCAATGTGTTGTCCCGACTGCCGTCGTTCACAAAGAGGAACTGCACATCGGCATGGTCGCGCAAATACGCGAGGAATTCGGCCTTGTTCAGCCGTTCCGCCTCGTTGTAACAGGGTATTACGATGGTTGTTTGCATATTCAAAGATTCTCGCCAATAAAACGGCAAAGATAGTATTTTTTTTTGACTGTTGACCATTGATAGAAAAAGGTCGTCCCGAAATGCTTCGGAACGACCTTTTGGTTAGGTTGAGAGTTTAGGGTTTAGAGTTTAAGGATAAACCCTAAACCTTAAACTATTTCTTCACGAACCGTTTCGTCACAACGCCCTGCTCCGTCGTTACGCGCACGAAATACATGCCAGCGGACAAATCGGAAACGTTGATGCGGATGGGCGAATCATTATTCGCCCCTACAACGGTGCGAATTAATTTACCGTAAACATCAAACATATCCATACCCGTAACGTTCACGTCACCGTCCACGCGGACATCGACGTATTCCTTGGCGGGGCTCGGGTACAGGGTCACGTTGTTCTCCAGGTAGATGTTGAGGCCCACCAACGTAGCCACGGCGATCGGAGCGGACCATGCGCTCATGTAGTCTTCCTCACAAACAGCCTGCACACGGATCTGATACGTAGTCTCCGGTGTGAGGTTGGAAATTGTATAGCTGTTTGTGGTGGCAGTGACCGTGGATGCTGTGCCGCCCAGCGGTGTGTATTGGACGTTCCATCTCAACGCAGGAGCATTATCCCAAGTGACGGAGATGCTCTCAGACTGGATATCCGTAACGGTCAAACCTGTCGGGGCATCGCAAGGTTCAGCAGGAGTTTCCTGAGTCGTAAAGGTCACATTCTGACCATAATGCGTACCATTAGCCGTGGTCACGAACGCACGATAAGTGTATTCAGTATTGGCGGCGAGGTCGGTCAGATTGTATGTCATCGTAGCACCCTGAGCATTCACTGTGACATACGTGTCTTCCGTCATTGCTTTCCACTCGAAGCCCTGTGCCGTGATGGTCACGTTGTCAGGATTGCTGATGGAACCGTTCAAGACAGCAGAATTATACGTGACATCGGAAGCGTCGGCTGTAGTTGCAGACGGCTCGGTCAATGGAGCCACTTCCTGTGTCATGAAGGTCATCTCATCACCATACACGGTAGTGCCGTTGAACGTGATGAACGCTTTGAAGGTGTAAGACGTATTGGGGGTCAAGCCTGTGAGATGGGCAGTGAAGCTGTTGGCAGTGCCCGTACCTGCAATCTGCGTGTAATTGCCGCCCGATGTAGCCTTCCACTCGAAACCCTTGGCCGTGATGGTCACGTTGTCAGGATTCGTGATGGTAGCATTCAACGTAGCTGTGGTCTGTAACACTTCCGTTGCTGTCACAGTTGCCACAGTCGGATCAGCGACAACAGGGCTGCTATTGCCATCATACACCGTAATGTCGTCCAAATCAATACCATGGCCGTAAGCGGTTTTACCCTCGAAAGCGATTTGATATGTAGCTGACGGGCTAGGCAGTGCGATTGAATCGAAGGTCCAAACGGCCAATGAATTCGTATATTGTACCAGTTGCTGCCATTCAGCAGTAGCAGAGGTACGGTAATAGACGGTCAGGATATCTTGGTCGGTAACCCAAATTGGCTGAGTATGCCAGAAAGACACGTAAGGTTCAACGACGTTGGTAAGGTCGAAAACAGGAGAAATCAACCGTGTCTCCTTGTTTTCGGTACTAGCATAATAAAGGAAAGCATTATAAGCACCGGAATGAGCTTCAGCGATAGAGCCACCTCCGTTCTGGAACACCCAATTCAGGGTACCCGTAACAAACACTTGTTCCCAACAAGCGGGAATATTTCCTTCATTCTCAAAGCCTTCCGTGTATGGGAAGGAGACAATCGTTTCGCAACTCGTGTTGAACATGCCTATAACCCAGAACGATTGGTTATCGGTGCCGCAATCCGTTTGCACACGCACATTGTAAGCCGTACCAACTGCAAGACCTGTGAGATGATAAGATGGTATTCCAGAAACTGCCACCGAAGTCCACGTGCCTGCAGAGACCTCCTTGTACTCTAAATTCCAATTGGTCACAGAGCCGCTAGCTGTCCAAGAGATGTCCGCTGTGGTGGTGTTGATATTGGAGATTGTCAAATCGGTCGGAGCCTCACAAGTGTTGCTGACGCATGCCACCGCCAATTGGAATCCGCTGTAGTTCAGTGACACATCGGAATGGAAATAGAGAGTAAGCGGACCACCCGAGGAGAGCAACAACGGAATAGTCACATTCTGCCCTTTGAATTCGCCCAACAAAGGAGCTTGAGTATTGATGCCATCATATATTCTCAGATAGTCACAACAAGCCTCAGTAGATAAAGTACCTTGGATGGAAAGAATGCTGGTAGAATCTTCCGGATAGATGGTAAGGTAGGATTCACAATAGTTACCGTAGTTACCCAAAAGACCTCCATCATCAAAAACAATCAAATCGCAAGCTGTGATAGACTGTGTGCCAGTAGCAGGCATCAGGTAAGAACCCGGCAAAATAGTGAGCGGGCCCACCCATGAGCTGGAATCTGATGAACCACAGATTGCCCTGACATAGATGTCGTATGAGGAGCCGGCTGTAAGATTGGACAAAGTGACGGATGGCGTTGTGAGAACCGTTTCCAGCGTACCCTCGCCATGATTATAGCCGCTTATTCCATATTCAACTTCCCACTCAGACTCAACATTACCAGGCGTCCAAGAAATGCTAGCAGACGTAGGTGCAATGTTGTCGGCAGTCAAAGCGGAAGGCAACGGACAAGACGACGGCGAAATCGAGAGATTGGTAATGATAGCACCGGGTTGGTAACCGCTAGAGCCGTCGTTACGCCAGAAAAACACCAACTTGGCCGTGGAGGTCGGAGTTGCATTCGCATTCGGATTAGACATTTCCACTTCAACATGAACCGTATTGCCGTTCGTCAAATTGAATTTGTATTGTGATGTTGTATTGCCTGTCTGAGCAAGATAATCCACAAAATTGACGGCATAGGTGGAATAGTTTGCCTGTCCGAAAGGCGGCTGGCTGGCTGAAGGCATATAATTGACCTGAGCAGGAGCGAAAAAGACTTTCAGGAAGTCAAAAGTGGATTCACCGCCCGCCTGCACGTCAAAGCTGATATTAAACGTTTCGCTTTCACCAACGGTGAAGAGTTTCTCAACACTAACGGAAGCAGCCTGATGAGAATACCCAGGTGTTGTTCCATCATACGTAACGAACATTGCACCAGCCTCATTATACGTACCCATAGTCCAGTGGTTCACGCATGTACCCGTGTTATATGTCCATGTCTCGGTAGTATCAGAAAAGTCTGTTGAGTACGGCAATACCTGAGGAAGCTCGGTCGTTTTGAAGGTGTAAGAGACCGTGGTGGACAAGCTATCGTAAGCACTGGTACAGTCGGAGTTGATATAGATAGTATAAGAAGTGTTGGGATTCAAACTGGTAACTGTATAGCTGTTGGTTGTAGCCACAGCCGTTATACCTGTACCCGGCGTAAAGCCAGCCACACCATATTCCACATTGTAGCTGTCAGCCGTGCCATGCCATGTGATGACCGCCTCGTTTTCAGAAACGCTGGCAAGGGTCACGAGCGTAGGAGCGGGACAAGCCACAAGCGTGGTGAAACTGATGGTCAGCGTGGCATCGGGATCGTCAACGACAACGCCACAGTTGGTTATCACATACACCTGATAAGTGGTCAGAGGATCAAGCCCTGAGAGGACCACTGAAGTGTTGATAGCATCATACGTACTCCATTCTGAATCGGAAGCTTTCTTATAATAAACCGTCCATGCAGTGTGGTCTTCATCCTCGTCCACCCAGCTGATGGTCGCGCTGTGACCGTCAACATCAGTGGCCGTCACACTCGTCTTCACAGGAGACGAGCAGTTGGGATTCAACTCCACTTTAAAGTCGTCAAGGTTCCAAGAAAGATAGGAGGTACTGCTGTAATCACTGGTAAAACGCAACGCGATTCTACCTGAGGAAGCTGCTACATTGTTAAATGAGAAAGCGCCCATGTAGTTACCGAAAGCACCAGCGGAAGCACTGTATGGACCGCGAATACCAGCTGCGCCACAAACGCCCACCAACTCGAAAGTAGAAGTGTCGGCCTCATCCGTCAACACACCCACTTCAAGAATGCCGTATGAAGCATAAGTGGTTGTTGCCCAGAACGAAAGACGTAAATCGTGGATATTGTTCGTAAATTCAGGTAACACAGCCATATTGCTTTCACCATAGTTAGCTCTCATCTCCATAGAGTTGACACCTGAGTGACAAGCAGGAGCATATTGGCAATAGGCACTAGGATAAGAAACGTTACCGAAAGTGGTCGTCACAGGCGTTTCCCAGCAAATCAGAGGTTGCACACCTTCGCCCTGATATTGTTCGAAGTCCTCCTCCCATGGTGTGTCCAATGTGAGGGTAACCGCATCACATTCCGTAGCAAAAGTGACTGCTGATGAAAGGATGGAGGAATCTGTACCGCATATAGAGCGCACCTGGACTGTATAAAATGAACTGCTATTCAAATCCGTAAGGACATAAAAAGTGTCTGTGGTGGTATAATAACCGCTCGTAGGACCCTCCACATAAATGGCATAGCTTTCAGCATCACCACTCCATGATATGGTGGCACCGTTGAGCGTGGCATCAGAAGCAACGACATTGCTCGGCGGAAAGCAACTTACGCACTCTGCAAAGAGTTGGAAACCAGCAAAAGTCAAGCTGTAATCTGAGTGGAAATAGATTGTCAGAGGACCGGTGGTGGACAACACGTTAACGACTTGGTTCTCGCCCCTGAATTCCACCATCGGGCCAGTAAGACCAGCACCATCGTAAATGCGGAGATAATCGCAGCAAGACTCTGTGCTAACCACTCCCGTGAGCAACATCATCTCGCCTTCGTTAGCGGGATAGAGCACCAAATAGCTTTCGGCTTCGCTGCCATAGTTATCATCTGGACCGCCATCATCGAAAATAAGGAGTCCACATGTGGTCAGCGTGTCACTACCTGTAGTATTCATCAAGTAGGAACTCGGGATCAAAGAAAGAGGACCTGTCCAGTTACTTTCGCAATTGGCCTGCACATAAAAGTCGTATTCGGTGGCAGGAGTCAAATTTCCAATGGTAAAAGGATGAGTGGCAACCACCACAATCGTCTCTTCCTCATCCCCAAAGTCATAGCCGACAGGACCGTATGAGATAGTCCAACCCGTCGCATTTCCCATCTCATCCCAGTCAAGGGTTACCTGATTCGTGCCGACATTTGTGGCAACGAACTGACTGGGTTGCGCGCAACTGTTTCCTTCAATACTAATGTTATCCACAGCAGCGGCAGGGTTATTACCTCCAGTATTATCATTATTCCAGTAGAAGACAATTTTCTTGCTGGTTCCTGACACATTTTCCAAAATGGTGCTAAAGTGTTGCCAAGAGGTTGTATTCGATGCTCGATACAACAGACAATCACCAGTAGGAGCACCTTCGGTGGGTACAGCTGTCGTTCCATCTACCAAATAGACACTTAGATAGTCCCAGCCACTTTCACCACCCACTTTGTAGTCGAAAGAAAAAGTCCATTCCACATCGGACTCGTCAAACGTCATATCAATTTCGGCATACGATTCTGAGGGAGAGCCATTAGAGTAATTATTGGTGGCACCCATATCATTAGAGATATATAGAGAATGTACTTGACCAGAAGGATCGTCAGAAGGCACACCCGTGGCGCTACCTATGAACCACTGGTTGACTCCATTGCTAGAAAGAGCAAAATCGCTGATACTTTCAGGGTTCGTTTCAAAATTTTGCTCGTAAGGCAAGGTCACCGGAATGTTCATCATGTTGAAGTTGAACTCGTATGACCAATCCGTAACGACATTGTCAGAACAAGTCGCATTCACACGAAACTTGTAACCAGCTCCGGGAGCCAGACCCGTAATGGTAGCATAAGCGTCGGAAGTCGTCACTTCCACGGCATCAACATCCCAATCTGTACTAGTCACAGGCATATATTGGTAAGTATATGAGGTGGTAGTGCCTACGTTCGACCAGCTAATGGTAACATCTGTGGTAGTGACCGCCTGAACAGCAATAGCAGAAGGTCTGCTACAGCTCGCCTGAGATCCATAACTAAATGTGGTTTTCGGAATAAAATCACGAGTATAGGGTCCAATATCAGAGACATCAGAATAGGAATAACCTTGCATGCTGGCATCATCAGAAACAACACCCAAGAAAGAACAAGCGCTGTACACCCCGACATCCACAGTGACGACTTCCACGAGGAGGTTTCCACCCATATAGTCGTAGGGAAGGTCAAATGGCACTTCCAAAACATTACCTGTTGCGTCCAAGAAGCCCGTATATACGATTTCCGCATCCGTATTTTCTAAAAATTCAGGAAAGTAGAATTCGTCATCGGTCACTTCGCTTAGTTTCACCTGAAAGGTGGCACCCCATGCAGATGCAGGTACATCTTGGAAATAAAACACCATCGAATTGATGGGCATACCGTTCATATTTGACAACATCGACGCGGGGTAAATGGTCTGTGACCGCAGATAGGCATCTGCATAGTAGCCATAGACTGGCACAAAAGAATTAGCTTCAGTGCCATCGGCCACCGTCAATGTTTGCGCTGACAATGTGAAGCCTCCCAGCCCCATTATCACTGTCAACATAACCAACAAAATCTTTCTCATACTTTGCATAATTATTAAATGATATATTACTCTACAATCTACCTTGATATAACAAGAACAAAAGTGCAAAGATAATAAAAAAGCGCACACAAAATCGACCAAAAATATTTTAAAAAAAAGGTCGTTCCGAATGGTTTCAGAACGACCTTTTGGTTGGTTGAGAAGCTTAGTGGCTTAAAAGCTTATTAAGCTACTAAACTACTAAGCTACTAAGCTCCTAAGCTCCTAAGCTTACTTCTT
>Ga0265298_10008711_pt1 | contig 12156 bp, 21 predicted proteins | sample AusTroGonzalo_MG_3_FD_193486 | JGI IMG/M metagenome (GOLD analysis project Ga0265298, IMG submission 193486) | Bovine rumen microbial communities from tropical cattle in Woodstock, Queensland, Australia - Gonzalo_01 | ecosystem: Host-associated > Mammals > Digestive system > Stomach > Rumen ...
ACACGATGTTTTAAACCCAAAGTTGTGGGATAAAAATAAGTTAAGACCAGAAGTAAAGAATAAAATATTAGAAATTGTAACAGCCTTTGAAGACTATATTCAAGTACCAATAGAAATAGTAGATGTATAGTTGGTTGGTTCAAATGCATCATATAATTACACAGATAAATCTGATTTAGATGTTCATGTAATAGCAAATTTTGAGATACATGGAATTTCTCCAACCATACTATAGTTGCTTTATGATGCTAAAAAATCATAGTTTAATAAAAATCTAGATATTTCTATACATGGAGTACAAATAGAAATGTATGTATAGGATGTAAAAAGTAATACTGTTTCAAATGGTATTTATTCTATTTGTGATGATAACTGGATAAAAGAACCTACTCCGATTACAGAATTTAGTAAAAAAGATAATTCTAAAGAATTGTCCAAATGGGAAAGTGTAATAAATGACGCATGTAAAAGATAGAGCTATTAGGAGATTGTTAATCTTACTAATAATTTATATCTTATGCGTAAGAATTCTATAGCCGTTGATGGTGAATATGGGGAAGGAAATCAGTTATTTAAAGATATAAGAAATAAGGGCTTGTTATAGAAATTAAAAGATAATTTAGATAAAGCATTATCTAAAAAATTAACCCTTGAAGGGCTGTCTAGTGGTCAGATAGTTTCAAGATATGATGACTAAATATTAATTAACTTTGAAGGGAGAATATGGCGAATGATAAAATTAAATGAAGATTCTCGTTCTTAGTTAATTAGTCGTGCAAAAAAGGGTGACCCTTATAAAGACTAGTCAAAGGGAAAAAATAGGTATGAAAGAAGACTTCATTCTAAGATAGCTCCCTCTGTAAGATAGTACAATGAAATTGACATGAATAAATTTTTTAAGGATAATATTCTTAATGTAAATATTCAGGTAAAGGGAGAAACTAATGATTATCTTGTGAGGATGAGTTTTGGTGGCATTTTAGATGGCATTAAAGAATAGATAGAAAGACAAGATGGGAATTTTAATTTAAGGTGTGTAATGAGGGCCTTAACAGCTGCATTTAATAATAATGATGTTTATATTCACTGTTCATGTCCTGATTGGAATTTTCGTTTTTCTTATTGGAGTCGTGTAAATGACATTAGTTCGGATAAAGATAATGAATAGACAAATAATGGGAAAGAAATAAGAAACCCAAATGATACAAAAGGCCCTGGATGTAAACATGTTTTATTACTATTGTCAAATAACAGTTGGCTTGTAAAAATAGCTTCTGTTATTTTTAACTATATAAATTATATAAAAGCACACTAGGAAAAACTTTATGCAGACATAATCTATCCTGCTATTTATGGTACAGAATATGAGGAGCCAGTACAATTAGGAATTGAAGATACAGATGAATTGTCCACCGGTAAAGATGATATTGATATTTCTAATAAATATGCTAGAACCAAATCCTAGTTTAAAGCAGGTAATTAGTCTGGTGTATAGTTTGCACCACCTAATAAAGAAGATGAAAAATAGATCAACTTTGATTAGTTAATGTCTGATACAACAACTTAATATATTGTTATTTTTACTAAGATAAATATAATCTCACACTTTTTTACGAAGATCTGATGTTGAAAACACATTTTTATATATTGTATTATATATTGACAAGGTGTTGTCGATGTATAAGATATTTATAAAATTTTTAGAAAAGTGGGGATTATAAGATGAAAAATTATACTATTGCCGAAATTTATACTTTACCTAGTTAGGGTAAAATTTACACAAAAACGGTAGCCCCCAATATAAAACTTCGCTCTATGACTACTTAGGATGAAATGAAAAGGCTTCAAAAGTCTGATCTTCCTTATAGGAACATGTGCGAGTTACTGGATGATTGCATTGTTGATTATCCGGGCATATCAGCTTATGATATGTGTGTTGGGGACTACCAATTTTTACTTTATAAATTAAGAATTGTAACTTATGGAAGTATTTATCCTGTTGCTAGCATTTGTCCACATTGCGGCTGGAAAAATGAAGAAAAGTTTGACCTAGATACACTAAGAACTTTAGAGTATGACCCTGAAAATGAGAAATACAGGGAATTTTTATTACCTAAGTCTTAGTAGATGATAAGAATAAAAGTAGAAACACCAAGACTTTTGGATAAAATAACACAAGATGTGCAGGATTTTAGACGTAGGTCTGGTACATCAGAGGATTGTACTCTAATTTATACTGTAGCTAATTTAATAGAATCAATAGATGGAAAATAGCCAGATCCTTTATTAATAGCCGATTAGGTTAGATAGTTACCTATGGCAGATACTAATAAGATATTAGCTTATGCAGATAAGTATAATAGTCTAGTGGGTGTGGATGTTGATTTAATAAACAAGTGTGATTTTTGTTTAAATGAATATCCTACAAGGTTTAAGGCTACTTAGGAATTTTTTCGACCCAGCCTTGACATCTGAGGGTAAGCCTTACTCACTAGAAAGATATAAGCAGATTGTCAAAGAAAGGTATTTAATTTCTAAGCATACCCATACATCTTATAATGATACAAGAGATATTACTCCTTTTGAAAGGGAGTTAATTTTAACTTATATAAAAGATGATTTAGAAGAAGAATAGAGAATTATTCAACAAGCTAGGAATAAAAAATAATTCTGGAAGGAGGGACTAATTAGTGGCCGGAGGACAGGACAATATAGATATAACTGGTTCTATTGATCTTCTTAAACAAAGACTAGCTTTAGAAGATATGACTCATTAGTCATAGGTTTTGAACTCTCAAGAAATATAGAATATTTAGAGGTAGATAAAAAGTTTATAGAACAACTATAAGGACCTTTCAAAAGACCAAAAGAATTAGCTCTCTGATTTAAAATCTCTTTTTGCTCATGCAGTTAATCTATAGAAGCAATCTTAGAATTATGCCCGTGCAGAATGGTCTCAACGGGCATAGATTCTTGAATCACTGATTGAATAGAATAAAGCCATGCAGCAAGACATCTCTATGGAGGGGCAAAAAGATTAGTTAAAAAGAAGTTAGCTCTTTTTAGAGGCAGAATTATCAAGGATAAAGAAAATATCCCTTGATGAAGAATTAGGTACTTTGAATGCTGTAGCACGTACAAAAAAAGTATTAGAATCTTATGAAAGAAGTGCTATCGAGCATCAAAAATTAAGAAATAGACTTATTGAAGAAGAAAATAGGTTGAGATAGGCTGGAGATAACGCTGGTGCTGATGACGTGCGCAGGTAGCGGGAAGAAGAAGACGACAGATATGAAAACGACCAATCTAGGCAAACTGCCCTAGATAGCCCAATTGTTAAGGCAATTTTAAATTTCATTCCTGGCGGCAAGATATTGAATGTACTAAATACTGTGGCTAAAATTGGCGTAAGCGTATCTCAAACATTAACAAGTATTTCTCATACACTTGATGGCCAAATAGATAGGGCAATGTCTTAGTATACTTAGTTTCAAACTAAGATAGAGGCCAGATTATAGGGGCTCGGTAAAAGTGCAAGTGATATGGTGGAAACAACTAGGAAAGAAATATAGTTCAGTCCCTATATAAAATAGGAATAGTTTTTGTCAAATTTATCCAACCTTACTAACCAGGGTATAGCATTTAATCTGGAACAAAGGGCATTAATAGAAACAATTTCTGATAAGTTAGTATCTACTTTTGATACTTTAGATGCGAGTTTAACTAGACTTATAAGGTTGTAGTAGGCTGATTTAACTATGTCATAGGTTGGCGCTGAAGCTAAGTTAACTTAGTTATTAAACAGTCAATTTTAGGATACAAGCTATTTAAATAATTTATATGATACTGTTGCATCTGCATTAATGGAAGCGAGTTCAACTTAGAGTGCAGATGAAGCATCAGCGTTTTTATACACAATTCAAAAGTGGCTAGGAAGTTTATATAGTGTAGGTATGTCTGATTAGGCAGTACAGACAATAGCAACTGCTGTAAACTATTTAGGTTCAGGTAATGTGCAGGCCTTGGGCTCAAATGCAGGTATGTAGAATTTGTTAGCTTTAAGTGCTACTCAGGCAGGATTAAGCTATTCAGATTTATTAACCGGTGGATTGTATGCAGAAGAAGCTAATGAACTGATGAAAGCCATGGTGGATTATTTAAAGGGAATTTATGAAACTAATAAAACAAGTAATGTTGTGACTTCTGAATGGGGAAACATCATTAATTTATAGATTTCTGATTTAAAAGCCATTTCAAACATAACAGATGAAGATTTAACTGCTGTGTATGGAAGTGGGATGGAATAGCAAAATAGTTTATTTGAGTCTTTTATGGGCGAATTTAATAATCAAGTAGAAGCAGCAATAACTAGTAGATATACATTAGCTGAAAAGCTAGAGAATTTCTTTGACAATGCTATGTTTGATTTCGGGGCATATGTTTCTTCAAATGAGGAAATATATAGAAAATGGAAAACTACATAGCTTTTAGCAGACACAATAAATACTATATCAAAATCAATTGGTGGCGATAATACTATTGGCACAATCCTCAGTGTAATAAGTGGGATAGCTAATGGCGCAAATGTAATAAGTACTGCTTCTAAATGGTTGAGTACAATATAGGGTTATGGCTCTATACAAGATGATGTAAAAACATCAGGTAGTATATTTAGAGGCCTATCAAGTCTCTGGACTTCTTTTAGATCCGCCTATAAAGGAGATACATTATCTTGGATGCCAATGTTTGATGTGGAGCTTACTACTACTCGTGGCCAAAATAGCTTTGTTCCTACTAAAATAGATGAATTGACCAAGGCTATTTCAGAAAGTACAGAAATATAGATAGATAATAGTTAGGCTGAAGAAAGGTCCATAACAGAACAAAATGCTGCACTTAATCTTACAGATATTAATAATATCAATACTAATCTAGGTAATAAAGTAGCAGAAGTGGGCTCTTCTGTTGTGCAGGCTTCAGTAAGGATTAGTTAGGAAGCAGCAGCAATAGAATCTTTACAACAAAGAGCAGAAAAACAAAGTTATTCTACTTTAAATACTGAGTCTGAGTCACAGGTAACAAGAACATTAGATGATTTATATGCGCAGTTATTTGAACTTGATTAGAATAGAATTCCAATTAGAGTGCAAATAGCCATGATTGAGGATGGCGTAAGATTGCCTACAGTTGGTGTAGTTGAAGTAGTAGCAAATACTGTTCCTGTAAGTTGTAATGGTATGGGTGGAGGAGGTGCAGGATATTATGACGCCGAAGAATACCGTGATACTATTCAATAGGTTAAAGCAGGCGTTTCATAATATAAATTAATATGAGATAGAACTTTAACTCAGAAACTATACAAGGAAAGTTTATAAAGGCTATGCTTTATAATATGCCTCTTCCGAAGTATAATACTATAGTCCCAGGAGACTATATAATAGCCGGATGTATTTATATTGATAGATGTAATTTGATTTTATGTACACTATCTGGATATTTTGGTAGTACAGCATTATATTCTATTTTGGGTCACTATGATTTTGGGGAATATCGTCCTAAATGGACAGAAAAATTTAATTCTAATTGCAGTTATTATGATGCAAATACTCATATATGGTTAGGTAACCTATTGAGATGTTATAGAGATATTTGTCAAATAAATTTAATGCCATTTTATAATTGTTTTTGTGATCTTTATAACTCAAAATTATTGTTAAGTAACACAGGAGCAAAACTTGTAAATACTATAACTGATAAGGTTTTATAGATACCTATAAAGTTTAATAAGACATATACTATAGCATTAGATTGTAATTCAGATGTATATATGTGCCCAGCAGTATTATCTCATTATAATCCAATAGTAACTTCAATAGATGGTACATAGGTTAATTTAACTGATATTTTGTGTCAAAGAAATAACTATGAAAATGTAAAACATTATGTTAGGATGGATTTTAGGAGACCGATTACATACCAAGTAAAAAATACAAATGAAGATAATGCGGCTTTGTGGCAACGATATGAAAAAAATTTATATCTATTAATATAGTTACCTATAGAAAACTACTCTTCCGTGGTTGTTCTAGAGGGGGATTATACCAATACTCATTTAACAAGACAGTATGATATGCTTAAAATATATGATTTTTCAGCAAAAGAATTAAACGAAATATTATTAAGTGATTTAAGTTTACTATAGTTTAGTGATAAGGTGTCTTATCCATTTACAGATAGATTAATAGAGTATCTATTGTAGAATGTAATAACAAATAGAGATACGATAGCTGGGAACGTAAGAACGACTCAGGAACAAGTCTATATTGATAAATTAGATGGAGTATGGACTGAGGTATTAAGGGCAAAGATATTTGAACAATATTTTAATAATAAAAATCAATACAAGTTGGATATAAATGGTTTTGTAGATAAAGATGTAGAAAAGTTTCTAATAAGAAGGTGATTATCTAATGGCAATTATAGGTAGGAATAATAACTCTTTTTTTGGCGTTGGTCCACAAGACCCAGGTGGGCAAGCCTATCAAGGAAACTTTGTTACAGGAACTGCAAGTAATGGCTCTCTTTTATTAGCAAATTTATATACTACAAGTGATGATTTACATTAGATAAGACCAACAGATAATTATATATATCTTTATCATGAAGGCATATATATTATGCTCCCATCATCTGCTGAATCAGTGCATGACAGCATGTAGGCCAGTTTTGCTGTAACAACAATACCAGGCCGTTCTGCTCCTATTTATTCTTACTAGAATTCTGGCCCAAGAAGTTTATCTGTTACATTTAAATTACATAGGGACATGATGAAATAGATAAATTAGGGTGAAAGTAATGTGCTTGATAATGTAACTGATCAGTTTAAACAGCCAGAAAACGATGATTATGTAGATATTTTAATAAATTATTTACAAGGAATGGTCTTACCATCTTATGAAGATTCTCAAAAAAGAATAAATCCTCCGATGGTTGCTTTAAGATTAGGGAATGATATTTTTATAAAAGGTGTAGTAAATGGCTAGCTTGGTATACAGTATGATTTCCCAATTTTAAGAACTGGTAAATATGCTGTTGCGAATGTTTCTTTTACAATTACTGAAGTAGATCCATATGATGCAGAAACAGCTATGAGAACAGGAAGTTTTAGAGGGTTGAGCACAACCTTAAGTGGGAGATTATGGCTTGAATCTCAAATAAATACTGCAGGAACATCTGCACCACCTTCAAGTATGAATGATAATGAGGTCATTGATGGGGAATCTAAACAAGATGTAGGAAAAATAGAAGATGATTAGGATTCTGCTGTGATTATACCTGTTGATTTTCAAGAATTTATGGATTTTATAAGAGCTGTTCGTCCTGATTTACACGATATGAATTATATAAAACGGTTATTTACTGACTACTTAAAAGCGCCATTAACCTGGGGAATATCAGGGAGTAATGGTGGCCCTAAAATTGTGCTAGGAATGAAAGGCTCATCTACTTGGATAAGAAATGAGGAATATTAATATATGGATGTTTTAATAAATAAGTCATATAAACAATATGATACATTATCAAGATATAGTGTAGTTCCTTATTATTATAATGAGTTAGATAAAAAATATGTAACAGGTACAAGTACTTATTTGTTTGATACAACAAATTATTTTGTTCATACAATACAACAAGGAGAAACTTATGACTCACTTGCAATGTATTATTATAATAATCCTACATATTACTGGGTAATATGCAACTTTAATAGAGTTGAAGATTGTTTTAAGCCACCAAAAGTAGGGGACAAAATAAAAATTCCTGTTTTATCAAATATTGTGTTTAAGGAATATTAAAAATTATGGCTAATACTGTTAAAGTATCTACTTTGTATTCATTACTATTATCCCCACCTTTTAATTTAAGTAGAGAAGGCGCTGCCGCTGTTATAGCCAACATGAAGGCTGAAGGGGGCTATGATGAAGCCACTGATAGTGTAAAATATGACACTATATTTGACGAAGGAGAACCTGGGAATAAAACATATTGGGCATATGGAATTTGTCAGTGGAGACTAGATAGGGCCGAAGGGATGTTTTAGTATGCAGGTGGTGGGTATGGCAACTCTGATAAATGGGGAGATAATTTAATAGGATAGTTAAATTATCTTTATCATGAATTAGAAACAAGTTATCCTACGTTATTATATAATTTAAGGTAGCCTACATTTAATAACTATTCAGGCGGATATGCTGCAGAAGCATTAGCTAATGAATTTGAGGCAACATTTGAACGACCAGACGAAAGGTATAGAGGCAAAAGAGGAGAGCCAGCTAGAAATTTATATAATCAATCTTAGTACAAGGATGTTTAGCCAGACCCTAATGCATAGGCAATGTACAATAATAATTATGGAAGTACATTTGTATCTCGTGAAGAATTTCCGGATTATAATAGTGAATATTTCTTTAGTGATAATATCAATCCTTTTGTGAATGCAAGAGACGGCGATGGAGATGCATTAGGACCATTTGGTAGCCCTGGCAATGTAGACTTTAGTCAAAGTAGACTACATAACTGTACATGGTATGCATACGGAAGATTTGCAGAAATTTTAGGCAAGAAACCAAATTTACCTACTGGTGATGCAGGGTCATGGTACCCAAATTATAGTGGTGATAAAGGGCAACAGCCAAAATTAGGGTCTGTTATGTGCTGGAAAGGTTCATTTGGCCATGTAGCTATAGTTGAAAAGATAGATTATAACTCAGATGGATCAATAGCCGGTGTGTGGATTTCAGAATCTTAGTGGGGAGAAAATTATAGTAGATTAAATACTACAGACACATTTCATTATATATATGTGTCTGCAAGTAATGGTTGGAAGCATCCTTATTGGGGATACCTTGATTTCCAAGGGTTTTTATATAATCCTGCTGTGCCTGATGATGCACATGCTGTTAGTGGCACACCTGGGTCAACCAGTGGTGATGGTGGTGGTACCTATTATAATGGTGGCCCAGTAACAGAAAGGTCTTATTATAGAGTAATAACAGAACAAAGAACATATACTACATCTAGAGATGAAATAAGAACAATAGATGAAGATGCAGAAGTACAACAAACCAGATCTGCTAATTTATTAAGTTACCCATCTTTAGTGTAGGCACCATTTATAGAAGTAAAAATTGGTGATTATACGTTTGGCTCTTATAATAAATCTTATCAAAATGCAAGTCATTCTTATAATGTTTAGTACCCAAATTATGTAGTTGGGTTAACTGTTAATAAAGTAAATGGCTAGGTAAATACATATACTATAACAATGGTATATCAAGTAGAGGCAGGGAATGACCCAAATTTCTTAGATAAAGTTTTTGGAAATATTGGCTTCGGGCTTATAAAAATAAGTTATGGAGACTGGCAAAGCCCGAAATTTATATATAAGGATGAAGAAGTTTTAATAACAAAAGTTTCTTCTTAGGTAGATTTTGCACAATCAAGAATAACCTATACAATAAATTGTACAAGCAATGCATTTTTACTATATTCTACCACATACCCATTTTCTTATTATGCTTCCAAAAAGCCATCTGATATAATAAAATCTTTAATTGGTAATCCTACTTATGGCTTAGATAAAGTTTTTACTGCTATGAAAAAGGGCTCACCAAATATTGATAATTGGATAGCAGGGGACGATAGAGAAGTAGAAATATAGGCTAAGCAATTAGATCCAATTTCATATATAAATTATTTAGTAACTTGTATGTGTCCTCAAACAGATGACAGTGATAATCCATTAAGAAGTGCTAGTTATTATATGACAATAATAGATGATAATTATGAGCATAACGAAGGAACATATTTTACAGTTACTAAAGTAACTTCAGAATTAGCTACTTTACATACTTCTAATACTTATGAATTAGATGTTGGGTATCCTAGTAATAATTATGTAATGTCATTTAATGTTACTGCAGATGATTCTTGGCAATTATTATATAATTATTCTTCTCAAATAACAAATTAGGACTATACTTATGAAATAGATGATAATGGCGTAATGCAGTTAATATATTCGCCAAATATCACCACTTCCCCAAAGTATAATAAAACTACTGAAACACAAAGAAGCTGGTGGACAAAAGTTACTCAATTCCCAGTTAAAGCAACTGTAGAAATTAAAGGATTATTAAGACCTTCTATTTTAATGACCTATGTAAAAATAAATGCTGTCATGTTTGGGCAAAAGCACATTTCAAGCGGATTATATGTTATTACAGGTCAAACAGATAGGGTAGACAGTACCGGATATAAAACTACACTTAACTTAACTAGAATTGCAGGAGATAGAGATTATATAATAAGAACAACTAGAGAAATTACAGGAAATGTTCCTGTAGGATTAGAACTAGTTAGAGGTAAACCAGCACCTGTAAAAGTAACTAGTGTACAGGAGTACACAAATAATACTATGGACACAACAGAATCAGTCATGAACAGTTCAGATCCTAATGCTTTAATATAGGCATACAATGACGTTGATGATATAAATCCGATGCTTAGTTATATAGCTAGAACTGGGGTTACAAATAGAACACAGGTAAGTGAGGCATTTGAATTTACTGATGAGTAGTGGACAAGAACAACAATAATTGTAAAATTAATGTTAGGTGAAAATATAGAGGATTTATAGAAACAATACCCACAATATTCTACTACAACTATAGTAAATGATATAAGGAACGAAACAGTGTGGGATAGATTTATGTTAAAGGCAGAAGAATACGGGAATTAGTTCCTATAGAACCGCGCTAATTATCATTCTCAGTAGGAGAAAGGTTATACACCATGATAGAAAAAGCAGTTATATAGTCAAAAATAGATCTATATAGGTTTAAAGTAAGAATACCTTCTATTAATAAAATAGCATCAGCAGTAGGCGGTACATCTGATGAGGATTTATTTGAAGCTACAGTGCTAAATACTCCTGGAATAAATCCTCATTATGATGCAGGGGATGTTGTTTTTGTTGAATACGAAAATGATGATATAAGAAAACCAGTTATAATAGGGTTATTGTATCATAGTGAACAAAAATTATCTTCATCTGATATTGTGGCTTCTTCTATGAACGTGTTATTAAATTCAAAATTTAGTAACGATATATGTATAGGAGATGTAGATTATAGGGCATTGTCTTCTTTAATATCTGGAGAAGGTCCTACTTAGTAGCAGATATTACAGATTACTCAAAATTTAAAATAGGTTAGTGATGATTTGTATGGTGGGTTAATACCATCAGGCCCTACTTGTGTAACAGCTGTTCTTGCAGCAGCTGCGTGGGAAGATGCGTCTTAGGATGTCGTTGTTAATGGAGTTACATCTACTAATAATATAAGGGTTGGCATAGATGGTTCATGCACTTAGGAATAGCGGCACGAAGCTAGTGTTGGTAGATTATTTTGTACAGGGCAGTTTCAGAATTTAATTACTGTTGTTTCTGATGGGGTAGTCCCAAGTATAGACATTCCAATAGTAGTTGAAATATGGAATTAGAATGCACAAGATACTACTTAATTATAAAAAGGGGTAAATATAAAAATGTATTCAATAAGTTTTCCTAATATGTTCAATACATCAAGGACCTATTTGTATTCAGATCATGAAGCAACAGCTAGTAATTTAAAGTTACTTCTTGGTTCTTAGAGATACTCTCTATTAGGAGATCCTACATTCGGAACTTCATTGTATAAAGTAATATATGCACAAAATAGTTCTGTATTAGTTGATTTAATAGTAGAAGATATATATAATACTATAAGGGTTTTTATGCCATAGTTAACTGTAAAAAGATCAGATATAAAAGTTTACCAGGACAAAGAAGACATATATGCTACTATAAGTGCAACTAATAAATTGGACTATACAACAGATCTATATACAGTATAGTTATTAAGAATGGATTATGGAATAAGGGGGTAAAAAATAAATGCAAGATGTTGTTTCCCCAATTTAGGCAATTTCTTACACAAATAAAGATTTTGAAAGAATTTATCCGGAAATGCTTGACTTGGTTAAAGAACTTACATATAAGTGGGACCCAAGCATTTCAAATGAATCAGATCCAGGTGTAATCTTATTAAAATTAAA
>Ga0265298_10008712_pt1 | contig 12155 bp, 12 predicted proteins | sample AusTroGonzalo_MG_3_FD_193486 | JGI IMG/M metagenome (GOLD analysis project Ga0265298, IMG submission 193486) | Bovine rumen microbial communities from tropical cattle in Woodstock, Queensland, Australia - Gonzalo_01 | ecosystem: Host-associated > Mammals > Digestive system > Stomach > Rumen ...
TCAGGACTATGTGACGGTGGATCCCGGCCTGATGGCCATCTTCTTCCCGCAGGACGGTCACGCCCCCTGCATCATCGATGAACCCGAGATCAAGAAAGCCATCTTCAAGGTGAAGGTTCAATAAATCGTAATAACGACATAATGTAATAACGAAAAAATATGGCAACAAAGAAAGAAACCACCGCAAAGAAGCCTGCAGCAAAGAAGGCTGCAGCACCTGCAAAGAAGACAACGGCAAAGAAGCCTGCCGCCAAGAAAGTAGCAGTGAAGAAAGCTGCGATTGAGCCCGAAAATCCGCATATCGGCCTGGTGCGTAACGACGGATGGCTGGAGCCGTTTGAGGACGCCATCCGCGGACGTCATGACCACGCTGTGTGGAAGATCAACCAGCTGACGCAGAACGGCAAGAAGAAACTCTCCGACTTCGCTACGGGCCATCTCTACTTCGGCCTCCACAAACTGCCGAAGGGATGGGTGTTCCGTGAGTGGGCGCCCAATGCCACCGACATCTACCTGATCGGTGACTTCAACGACTGGCAGGAGAACGAGAAATACCGCTGCAAGCGCATCGCCGGCACGGACAACTGGGAGTTGAAACTCTCTGAGAAAGCCATGAAGCACGGTCAGCTCTATAAGATGAAGGTGAAGTGGAACGGCGGCGAGGGCGAGCGCATCCCCGCCTGGTGCCAGCGCGTGGTGCAGGACGATCAGACAAAGATCTTTTCTGCCCAGGTGTGGAACCCCGAGACGCCTTACGTCTTCAAGAAGAAGACCTTCAAGCCCAAGAAGAACCCGCTGCTCATCTACGAGTGCCACGTGGGTATGGGTCAGGATGCCGAGAAGGTGGGCACCTACACTGAGTTCAAGGACAACGTGCTGCCGCGCGTCATCAAGGACGGTTACAACTGCATCCAGGTGATGGCTATCCAGGAGCATCCCTACTACGGCTCCTTCGGCTACCACGTGTCGTCTTTCTTCGCTCCCTCCAGCCGTTTCGGCACACCCGAGGAACTGAAGGAACTCATCGACACCGCCCATCAGAAGGGCATCGCCGTGATTATGGATATCGTACACTCCCATGCCGTGAAGAACGAGGTGGAAGGTCTCGGCAACCTCTGCGGCGATCCGAACCAGTTCTTCTATCCTGGCGACCGTCACGAGCATCCCGCATGGGACTCCCTCTGCTTCGACTACGGCAAGGACGACGTGCTCCATTTCCTGCTCTCCAACTGTAAGTACTGGCTTGAGGAGTACCACTTCGACGGCTTCCGCTTCGACGGTGTCACCTCGATGCTTTACTACTCACACGGTCTGGGTGAGGCCTTCGGAGGCTACGGTGACTACTTCAACGGTCACGAGGACGACAACGCCATCTGTTACCTGACGCTCGCCAACAAACTCATCCACGAGGTGAACCCCAACGCCATCACCATCGCCGAGGAGGTATCAGGCATGCCCGGACTCGCGGCGAAGTTCGAGGACGGCGGCTACGGCTTCGACTACCGTATGGCCATGAACATCCCCGACTACTGGATTAAGACGATTAAAGAGGTGCGCGACGAGGACATCAACGTCTGCTCCATCTTCTGGGAGGTCAAGAACCGTCGTCCTGACGAGAAGACCATCTCTTACTGTGAGTCTCACGACCAGGCACTCGTGGGCGACAAGACCATCATCTTCCGCCTCATCGACGCCGACATGTACTGGCACTTCGCCAAGAAGGACGTCAACGATATGGCCCAGCGCGGTATCGCCATGCACAAGATGATCCGTCTTGTCACCGCCGCTGCCATCAACGGCGGCTACCTGAACTTCATGGGTAACGAGTTCGGCCATCCCGAGTGGATCGACTTCCCGCGTGAGGGTAACGGCTGGTCATACAAGTACGCCCGCCGCCAGTGGAACCTCGTCGACAACAAGGACCTCTGCTACCACTGGCTCGGTGACTTCGACCGTGAGATGCTGAAGGTCATCAAGTCGCAGAAGAACTTCCAGGATACGCCCGTGCAGGAGATCTGGCACGATGACGGCGACCAGGTGCTCTGCTTCATGCGTGGCGACCTCGTCTTCGTGTTCAACTTCTCGCCGACGCGCTCGTACACCGACTACGGCTTCCTCGTACCCACGGGCTCCTATGAAGTGGTTCTGAACACCGACTCGAAGGACTTCGGCGGCAACGGCTTTGCCGACGACACGATGACCCACCTGACGAACTACGACCCGTTGTATGTCAACGACCATAAGGAGTGGCTCAAGCTCTACATCCCCGCCCGCTCCGCCGTCGTCCTGCGCAAGGTGTGATCATCATGTTCAATGTTCAATGATTAATTTTCAATGAACTACAATCATCCTTTGAAAAACGGTAGCACCGTCACCATCCGCGTGATGTGTGCTATCGTTTTTCTTTTGTTCTCCTTCTGCTGGCTCTTCTTCTTTCAGGCAGACCAGCTGGCGATGACGCAGCACGTGCTCAGTGGCGGACTGACGCATTACAACCCGCTCTGGGGCGCGTTCATCATCATCTTCCTGCTCATGCTGCTGCAGTTGATCGTGTTCCGCATCTTCCGTCTCGCAAAACGGTCGCATGCGCTCACCTATGTGCCCTCCATGCTGCTCCTGGCCCTCGTCTCCGAGGTCAGTCAGCAGATCGAGAGCAACGGCGGTGTGAGCGTGTGGACCTGGGTTCTGCCCGTGTTGGTGCTGATAGTATGGGGCGGCGTCTCCTGGGTGGCAAGGTTCGCGCAGGAGGTGGAGTCAGACCGCGACTTCTCGCTCTTCTCGCGCCCCATGTGGATCAACGCCCTGCTCATGGCCCTGCAGATCATCTGCGTGGCGTGGGTGGGCAACACCAATGCCGTCTATCACTATCGCATGCAGACGGAGACGCTGCTGGCTGATGGGGAATACCAGAAGGCCCTCGAGGTGGGGAAGCGGTCGTTGGAGAGCGATGCCAACCTGCTGATGCTGCGTATGTATGCGCTGGCCCGTGAGAACGCCCTTGGCGAGAAGCTCTTTGAATATCCCATCACGGCCGATATCGAACAGATCCTGCCCACCAGCGGTCGCACGCGCATGTACTATTGTCCTGAGGACAGCCTCTATAAGTTCCTTGGCGGACGTCCGGCAGAGCCGATGACGCCCATGCACTTCCTCGATCTGCTGGAACGCAGGGACACAACGCTCAATTCTCCCACTCCGAGCCTCCGCGCCTCCGCTTCGCCCGTGGTCGACTACAAGCTCTGTGGCCTGCTCATCGACCGTCAGATAGACCGCTTCGCCCGGGAAATCGGCAAGTACTACGAACTCGACGACCGTCTGCCAAAGCACTACCGTGAGGCCCTCGTGCTCTACACCCATTCCCGTTCGAATCCCTCCGTCGTCTATCATCACGCCGTGACGGATGAAGACTGGCGCAACCTGATAGAACTGGAGCGCTGCTATCCTGATCCCACGGAGCGCAAGGGCAGGGTAGAGGACCAGTATCACGGCACCTACTGGTACTATTACAAGTATCTGAAATAAAGAAGGCCCCAATGCCGGGGCCTTCTTTATTTCTTCTTGAACGTCTCATGACCCGTCTGTTCGACCAGTCCCTGACTGCGCCAGTTCTTCAGCATCTGTCGCACGCTGTTCTGCGTCACTCCGGCACCTTTCAAGGCGACGCTCTGCTGCATGGCCTGGGCGAGGGTGAACTGCATGTCCAGCCGCTCGTAGATCGAGTCGTTCCTGCCGCGCTTCGACCGCAGCCCGTTCTGGCTGCCCGCATAGTCCCGGCTCCCGTAGGCATTCTCGATCCGTTCGCGGAAGAAGAAGAGGGCGTTCTCCATCAGCGAGTCGGCAATCACGTCATACACCTCCAGCATCTGTGCCGTCTGTGTCTTCAGCAGCATCTCCTTCCAGAGGTCGGGCTTCTGCTTCAACAGCGTCTCCGCACCGTTCAGCCCGTGCTTCTGGATCAGCTGTTCGCACACCTTGCAGAGCATCAGGCAGCAGACCATCCTCTGCGCCGTCACGCACACACGGAACCGCTGGCGGGCCTTCACACGGTCGTCGTTCTTCATCGTCTCCATGCGGATCTTCTCCAGCCACGCCCTGCCCTTGGCCTCCAGCTTCGGCAGTGTCACCTCGCCCTGCATCAGCGGCAGCAGATGGGCCACTTGCCCGATGCGGTCCGTCTGTCGGGGAGTCAGCACGGGGTTCTTGTCCTCCAGAGACGAATAGGTGTTGTCGGGCGTACGGGCAACGGCGATGCGGCTCTGGAATCCGTCGGTGTAGTTGCGCACCACACGGTAGAGGGCATCGGGTGTCCCGCACATCGTCACATTCCACAGCAGATGCTCGATATGTACCCTCACCGCATCGGCACTCTTCGCCTCACGCTCGTACCTCGAACCGTCGTAGGCCTGACGCAGCATGACCGAGAAGTTGCTCATTTCCGACTTCCACTTCTCCGCCACCGTGTCGGCCTCTGGGGTGAACGAGAAGGCGTGTTTGCCAGCGGTGTTGGCCAGTCGCTGAGCCAGATTGGCCACCGTGTTGTTCAGCGTGATATAGCGCCAAGGCAGCTTCAACTCTGCAGGCTGCTCCTTCTTGTTCTTTGCCGCCTGTTTCTTGCTGATCCACTCGTCCTCCTGCATCTCGTACAGCTTGTTCATGGCTCTCTCCTCCACCATCCACGCGTCCACCACGGGGTCGATCTTGCCCTTGCCGCTGGCGAACTCACCGGCGATGTAGGCGATGAGGTTCAGTCCGCGCTTGTCACCGTGAACGTCCAGCTTGACACCTGTGGCCAGCGCACCGACACACGGACAGATGGCCGTCACCGTCGGCATCGCCAGGTTCTTCCCCACAGCCTCTACGGAGTCCCTCACGCCCTGCGGGAGCTTTTTAATGGATAATGGACAATGGATAATGGATAATGGATCCCCGTCATCATCATCCATTGGCTCAGCCCATTGCCCATTCTCCATTGCCTGCAAAGACTGCGACTTGGCATTGATCTCGCGCAGGCTGGCGTTCATGAAGCCCTTGTCGGCGTCGTACTTCTCGTAGAAGTAGTCCACCAGCTTCCGGCAGTCCTCCGTCTGCGAGTAGTTCGGCAGTCTGACGGCAATCACGCCCAGCAGCTGTGCCTTGCTCATCAGCTTCGCCACACCCACCGACAGCACCGCCATCAGGTTCGAGTGCCAGTTGTGCTCGCCCCATACGTCCATCTCGCCCGGCTTCAACCCCGCCTGCTCCGCACACAGATCAAACGCCGCCAGCGTCTGTGCGCAGCATTCCCCTCCTAAGTTAGGAGGGGTCAGGGGTGGTCTGAACAAGTGCTCGTCTTGCCCTGATTCAGGGGAAGAACTGCTGCCGCTCAGTGTAACATCCTCCTCCCACGGCCTATAGTGCTTATTCGCCTTCTTCGCACCCTTCGGCACTTCCTCCAGCCCTTTCTTCTCGCGCTCCTTCAGCCTGACATACTCAGCCGCAGCCTCCTCGTCGCTCAGTCTCTCGGTCAGCAGCGCCTCGTCTATCAGTGGCGTCGTCTCAGCATCGATGGGCCCGTGGAACACCACCCTGTTGTTCTCCTTATTATTAGTGTCCATCTCCGTCTGCGTCAGCATCGAGATGCGCACCTGTTTCTCGAGAATCGTCTTCCCTGCCTCACGACGGCAGACGGCATGCACGCCGTAACTGGCCGACTCCGACGCCTCCACCAGCCCCAGCTCGTCCCTCATCTGCAACAGACGGTTGATGATCTGGCGGCACTCCTCGCGGCAGCGGCAGTCGATATCGTGGAAGACGAACGGGCTCACCGTCTTGTTGCCCCTCAGCAGACCGCCTTCGGGCACCTGGCAGTTGTAGCTCACCTGCACGAGGGCGCGTTTGTACCGTTCCTCGCCCGTCTGGCGGTACAGATTCCAGTTCCTGACGTTCTCCTCGGTGTTACAGACCTTGATGTACTCCTCGAGGGTAGAAATGGGGCGACAATGTTTCTCGTCGCCCACAAAATACACTAAGTTAATCATCCCAACAACTCCATTTCGACCTTCTGCGCAATGACGTTTGCCTGCCGTATCAGCTCCTCTGCCACCTCATCGATGCGGTCATCTGCCATCGAGAACACAAAGTAGTACCTCTTGTCGCGTCCATGCGAAAACGAGCTGTTGTCCTCTCGGAAGATCGGCGTATTCTTGATGCGCTTCTTGTTCTCCGTCATGTAGACATTGCCGTCCCTCTGGATCTGCACCCTGAACGTCCCTACAACCTGCTCCAGCTCCACATCCTCGCAGCACGCGAAGTCTGCCGTGATTCTTCCGTCCTCCAACTGTCCCAGCGTCATCAGCCCATCCAGCGTCACGCTCTTCTTAATCTTGTTCTTCTTAACCATTACTTAAAATAAATCATCTGCATTACACCCCAGCGATTGTGACCACTCTGATGCTATTCGCGTGCTGCGTCTCGCCGCTCTGCTGCGACTTCCACTCCCTCACGTCCAGCCTGCACCTCACGCCATACATTCTGTTCAGGTCTAATGGCTGCTTGCTGATCGCGATCGCCTGCTGGTCAGTCACCTCTCCGACGAACGTATCTATCCCGTCCGTCATCGTCAGCTCAACGCTCGAGATCACCACCGTCTCACCGTTCTGCTTCGTCCAGTTCCGCTGCTGCAGCGCCCCTTGGCTCTTAATTCTAACTAACTTTTCCATAATTTTAAATATGTTCTTATGTTCTTCTGTCAAAAAATCTGTTTGTCTGTTATTATGTCCTTCTGCCAAAAAAATTGTTAGTCTGTTATTATGTCTTTAAACTGTTACTTTGTCTTGTGGAAGTCACTCCAGTCCCTTACCTTCATCGGCTCCATTTCGTCCGGTTCGAAGAACCTCTTCGCTTCCCACTCTCTGCGCTTCACTAAACCAGGCAGCACCTTTCCACCAGCATACACCCACCGCTTGAATTCCTACTTGATCGCGTGCATCGAACCGCCCTCTTTGATCGTCTTCATCAGCGTGCTCGTCTTCAACTTGTAGAATCCGATATTGTAAGCAAAACTTACCAAAGCATCAAACTGCGGTTGATTCAGTTCCAGGCCCAGCGAATCCACCTGCTTCTCTACATCGTAAAGATCTGCCTTCAGGAACATCTCAGCCCAATACTCGCTGATCACGTCTCCCATCCGGACCCCCTGCGTATGCCCATACCCTATAGTCGGCACCCCGGCTGCATCCAGATACGCCTCTTTTCTCAGTCCCTCAAACTCCTTAATCTTGTTAAAGCAAATGTCACTAACTTTTTTCATAATCCTTTCTCCTTATCTTCTTCTGTATATAATTTGTTATTCTGTTACTATGTCTACGATTCCTTGTTCCTCTGCTATCCATCTGTAACACGCCTCCAGGACATAATCTGCCGACGGACAGCCAGTCGTATGGATCACATGCATGGTGGCAAAGTCCAGCAGGTTGTCTGCTATTTCCAGCTGCATACTCTCCTCAAAACCCAGCAGCATGTCTCTTATCATGTCGCAGAGCTCAACGCTCACTCTGCCCTCCAGATTCCCTAAGACCATCAGGGCGGTACTGTCGAAATTGTACTCACTTTTCAAGTCCCGATCAATCACCCTGCTTTCTGCTGCCAGGCAGTTTGCTAACCTCATTATTCTCTTTCTCATAATCTTTAAAATTTACGTCTGTGAATTAAATCTGTTGCAAAGTTACGGCGGATTTCTATACGTCGAATGGATATTTTTCGTGGTGTCCGAAATACCGTCCGACATTTCAGCGATTGTCCGAAAAACCGTCCGAAAGAGTTCTTTTGGCCTTGAGAAATGCACTCAAAAACAGCCTGGCGATGTTCTTTCTTCTCAATGCCTCTTTAGGTTTTGGATCGTCGGTAAACGTCCAGTTAGGATACCTACCATCGACTTTACTGATGGTATCGTAGATAGTAGAGCGACCGGGCAGACCGTCCAACTCCAGTTCTTTTAAATAATCAAGGAATTCCTTTGGAGAGCGGAAGAAGGGCATACCCTTAGCCTGACCTTCATTGCCCGCTATCATTAAATAGGTATAATCACCAGGGAAACGGAACACACCGTCAGCGCGCATCTCACGTATAGCACGAGCCACACAAAGATCAATCACCTCTCGCGTCTCGATGGCCACACCTTCACTCACCACCTCCACCTGAGGGCAGAGGCTCAACATTCCCATAAATTTCTCGTAGGCAGAATCTTCTACATGAATAATGACTTCTTTCATCTTTTCCAAGCTTTGTGAGATATGTGATAGGCGTTGCAACTTTTCCCGGGACCTCACAACAACTCGGATTCTACATGTTTATCTCTGGGTCTTCACAGTTGTCTCTTCCAGCATTAGCATCCTGCTGCTACAGCCCTTGAATTCATTGACGAGAATTCCCGTAGTTCTGAAGAAGCCTGGCTCTTTGGCATCATCGAATCTAAACTCCTGCGAACTATGTTCAATCAGAGAGATTCTGTGCTTTAAGATTCCAAGGGCATAGCCAAGTTTTGATACCTCGCGCTCCCAACAGGTTTCATAACGTTGTCTGCAGTACTTAAAGGCTTCCGAGTACTGGTTAAGCAGATCCTTCTCTCTCTTTGTGAGCGAAATAAATCTTGTTGCTGATACAGGTTCTTCTGCAAACGTGAAAGTGATGACAAATCCCTCCTCCGATTCATACGAATTCACATTCATCACGATGACCAGCTTCCCTTCGAACTTGAACATCTTGCCTCGGACGAGTCTTTTAACGACTTCCAACTTTTTCCCCATGATGGCCTGCTTGATGATGTTCACTGTGCCTTGATGTTTCACAACCTCGGCCTGTTCTGTCACTAACTGTTGAGCTAAAAGCTCGCAAACAGAATTAGATAATAAAATTTTCATAATTGCTTTGATTTAAAATGTTTATATTATTAAATAATGTACACGCGAGATTATCCCTTGCGTGGCACCAGATTTTACCTGATGGCTCTGCAAAGTTAGCATAAACACCTTATCCCTCAAAGTAAAAAATAAAAGAAAAACTCTCATTATCAGGGGATAACGAGAGCATAGAGAAAGATAGGGAAAGATAGGGATTTTACATAGAGAAGATAGAGATGATTATTCTGTTTTTTCTCTTAAATATTTCATTGATGGGTCTAATGAATTACCAATTTTGATGCATGTATTCTTGTCGTTCTTATTGCGTTCTGGCCAATCTATGTACCCATCTTTAGGTAAGCGCTTATATTTATCAGCGACACCGCTAATGATTTTTTTGATGACTTTAGCTTTTTTCGCTTCTATGAAGCCCCAATATACAAGTGATTGGACAAAAGCTGTATGAGAATCGCGTTTTTGGAGTTGTTGGTGATCAAAGAGCGTTACTTCAATTAAGGCTAAATTGGCATATTTTCCAAAATAATAATCATTTACTACTTTCCCCACAAACTGTTTAGTAAAGTCATTCGGAAATCTGAAACATTTCTTGGGCGCACCAGAACAGTCAGGCAATTCACTTTCATCAGATGAAGGGTCGTCTTGTATTGTATTACTCTCTTTTTGAGTTTCTTTTTTCGTTTCACTTCCGTTCTTATTGTCTTCAGGAAATATCTCATCGATATCCGCATCCGATGCTTCTTGACTATTCATGTATTCTTCTATAGCATATTGAACAAATTCATCAAGATTCAGAGTTTCACTACTTTCATCATACGCTTTCAAAAGACCTTTGCGGCTTCCGTTATTCTCTTTAAAAAGATCCAAAAGAAGGCCGTCTACACTATATGGAATCTTATACATTTCACCAGTCGCTGTCATAGCATCGCGAATTGCTTTAATAATAATTCTTCTTTCGCGTTTGTTCCTACCGGTGTTTACGACGTCCTTAATTGCACCAGGATTGAATTTGTTTGTCGCCTTTACCCAATCTATCTCTTTCACGTAGTTTTTCTCCTCTTCGGCAACAGTGTATTCTTGTCGTTCTGTTGGTTCTTCATCTTCTGTCGCCTTAATGGCTTGATACATTTCATGAAGCGTATCTGTCAATGCGTCATATAAGTCGTATTTTTGTCTGTTTTGCCTAGAAAAAGAATAGTGTTCTTTCTCCCACCATTTCGTATCGTATAAGAAAGATGAGGAAAGATAAAGTGAATCTTTTGCAGCCTCGTAGCATAGGTCATAGGCTTTCATGAGCCGTTTCCGGAGTTGTCGAGTTTGTGGTGATGGCCATTCATTCACGAGAAATTTGCATACAGGGGTTATGTCAACAATTTTTATGTCCCTTTTTAGCCACTTATGATAAAAATATATTTTCCTTTCCTTACGGGGATTTGAATTCTCATCGTAAGAGTCCTGAAAAGAAACCTTAACGGGAGCTTGTAGAAAATCCTCATCCCATTCTCCCAACGGATGCAAATCCTTAAACATGCCTACTGTTGCATCAATGGTTCTGAGTGCCTCACTGAAATCCATAGTCTTTTACTTATTATATTGCCTAAACAAACGATTCAAACATCATCATTATGCATATTCATCACGTCGTAAAGAATCATTGATCCTAAGTTACCACAATATACCAAGATCTTCCAGCGCCTCGCGAGTATTGTAAATCGTCGTCGATCCGACATCCTTAAAACGAAGTATTTCACGAGGGCGATATTTCACAAGTTCTGCTATCGTTGTGATGTTGTTGCTTTTTAGAGCCTCCCTTAGATTAAATGCTGAAGATTTGGAGTACACGCGGATTGCTTTATATAAATCTTCTAATGTCACATCTTCAGGAACAGAGACATCGACAACCAGAGGGATACTGTGCGACTTAGCAGTTTCCAAGTCGTGTTTAATTCTCTTGAGATCCTTGATGATTACATCTAACTCATCTAAATATTTATCAATTGTTGTTGCCATAATGATTTATTGATTCATAATAATATCCGAAAGCTTCACGTGGTCAGCGACATTAACTTTGCCGTCTTTGTCCAGATCTCCGAAAAGGGTTGTTTGTTCCTTTTCTACGACGATCTCACGGGTTGCAACGTCGGAGTTCTCATAGCCAGCCTTTGTGGCGTAGACGGTGATTTTGTAGGTCTGAGACAGAGTGAACTCAGAATCATAATATTTCTTGGCGTCGGCTACAGTCACTTCTGATACGAACTCAACACCTTCTGTTTCGCAACTTAAGAATATCTCACCGTTGGCATAGCTAATCTCTGGTGTTGCACACTTTGGGATTATAGGTATTTCGCCAGTCTCCAATGTAACAATGGTCTTGAACTGACTCCAAGGCTCCATTGAACGATACTCATCGACGGAAGCAACGGGGACGTGAAGGATCATTACTTGTGGATAAGATTCGAAGAAGGCAGAAGGAGCAGCGTAGAGCCCTTCATGCCCCCACCAATTATTTTGTGACAATTTTTCTGCAAAACAATATACATCCGTCATCTCTTCGCAATTGGCAAAGGCATATCCTTCAATAGATTTTACGCTGCTTGGGATAGAGACAGAGGTCAGACCGCTACAGCCAGAGAATGCAGACCCACCGATAGATGTCACGGAATTGGGGATAGAGACAGTGGCTAAGCCGCTGCAACCAGTAAAAGTGTAACTACCCATGGAAGTTATGCTGTTGGGAATTACCAAATTTGTTATTTCATTGCCTTTATAATAAAGATGATGAGCATAACAAAGAGGATTACTTTCATTATTGTTAAACTTTATATTACACCATGCTGTTAAGTCTGAGATATTCACGGAAGCTAGATTGTTGCAGCCTGCGAATGCCGCTGTTCCAATTGAGGTTACACTGCTGGGTATAGTTACGGACGGCAAAGCACTGCACCCCCCGAAAGTATAATCTCCGATAGATGTTATGTTGCTGGGTATAGTTACGGACGTAAGACTACTGCAGCCCTGAAATATATTAAGCATTGAAAATCAGTTACTTATACGTTAAACGGTAGAAAAGTGGATTGATGGCTTTGGAATGTGCAAAAATGGGAGCAATTTTAACGTATTTAACTTTTGTTTTTGGGAGTGCGGAACAAAAAATGCGCTTCTTACGCCACCACCTTTATAATCAACGGAGAAGGAGAATTGTCTGCAAAGCTCGCCTTATGGCATCGTTATTGAGGGTAACATTCAACTCTAATTTTATAG
>Ga0265298_10008713_pt1 | contig 12154 bp, 9 predicted proteins | sample AusTroGonzalo_MG_3_FD_193486 | JGI IMG/M metagenome (GOLD analysis project Ga0265298, IMG submission 193486) | Bovine rumen microbial communities from tropical cattle in Woodstock, Queensland, Australia - Gonzalo_01 | ecosystem: Host-associated > Mammals > Digestive system > Stomach > Rumen ...
GATGGCTTCCACCAAGGAACTCTACTCAATACTGGGTGTAGATGAGACCGCATCGGATGCAGAGATACGGTCAGCATACGAGCATCTCATAGCTGATAATCCGGAAGGAACACCTGAATATGACAGCATAACTCACGCCTACTCCGTACTCTCTGATATGGATAAGCGCGCCATATATGATGTAACCGGAAAAGTAAAAGGCAGCATAAGGCGTTCAAGTACCTCAGGGCGCAGCAACAAGATACAGAAAGCCAGGAGCATACTCAACACTCTCTTTCTGGCCGGCGCAGCCGTAACCACGGTTTGTTTCATTCTGCAGTGGAGCGGAGCAATGGGAACCACACCTTTTTATTGGACCTGCGGAATATCCCTGCTACTTAAGATAGCTGAATATATACTAAGACTCATTCCCTAAAAGATGTCTGTCCTGAGAACATCCGTAAAGTTTATATCTGTTTTGGCATTGACGGTCCTACTGTCTTTGCCCGGACAGTTGTGGGCTCAAAGCACACTGTCACAAAATCAGGACGGATTCAACGGCGAGACAATGGACGGATTCATGAACATGGACCCCGACAAGGATTCAACAGTTGTAGAGCGTACCGTTTCCAAGGATTATTTCCAATGGGTAATAAACACCAAGACCGGACTTCCCGAGATAATTCAGCCGGATACCATCCATCACTCCTTCCAAAATGTTCATCTTACCGAGGGAATGTTCGGAACCTACAGCCACCTGGGTAATATGGGGTCACCGCGCCTGTCACGTCTCTATTTTGAACGCGAGCAACCTGAGGACTTTATTTTTGACGCACCTTATGATTTCTGGATTAAGGATGCATCCGAATTCCGATTCACAGACGCCAAGAGCCCGCATACAAGCATAGACTACTACAAAGGAGGTAACAAACGTACAGGCGAGGAACGCATCAAAGGTTATTTTGCCGCAAATTTCAACAAGAAAGTTGGCATCGGTTTCAACCTGGACTATCAGCTTGGACGCGGACGTTACAGCAACCAGGCTACATCAATGTTTGATGCCAGATTATACACCTATTACAGAGGAGAGAGATACAATCTCTATGCTACAGTAAACAAAGATGAAATAAAGGTAACGGAAAACGGAGGAATCCTGGACAACAGATATATCATCAACCCCGAGGCAATGGCTGAGGGAAAGAAGCAATATGAGGCTGAGGACATTCCTTTCCGTCTGTATGACAACTGGAACAATATTAAGCGTTCTCAGGCCATGCTGAACCATAGCTTCACTATAAAAACGACCAAGTTCAGCACAGACAGCATAGGTGACACAGTTTACACATTCCAACGCGACATAGAATATGGAAAAGTTGCCCATACGTTTGAGATAGGCAAGCTCCAGAGGAGATACATCTATTTTCAGGAAACTGACGGTTACTACGCCCATAAATTCCTAAAAAACAACGCGTCGGACGATTTGAACAACTTCTATGTAACCAACACCCTCTCTTTGTCATTATTAGAGGGTTCCACCAAATGGGCATTGGCCGGACTGTCTGGATTTGCACGATATGAGTATAAGAACTACTCCATGCCTGATACACTGGCCGATGGTTCCAATTACACACACAAATACAATGAAGGTAACTTCTCAATAGGAGCGCAACTTGAAAAAGCCCAAGGTGAGAACCTGACATTCCGCGCTGAAATAGAGAGCATAGTAATAGGTGAAAACATAGGTGATTTCACCCTGTCAGGAGATATGAAGCTAAAATATCCCATCAGGGGTAAAGAGGCCAGCATCGGTGCATATGCCCTTATGTCAGCAAAAGAATCACCTTTCTTCTATGCCAACCTTCATTCACCATTCGCATGGTGGGATGAAAATTTTGACAAGGAATTCAGGACACGCATCGGCGGATATATCAATATTGAGAAAACAGGAACAAGATTCCAGTTGGATGTAGAGAATGTAGCAAATTATATCTATCTCAAGAATGACGCTGGAGCCTATATAAACAAAGACTCCGTTGCACAGTCATCCTACTCCATCACGGCGGCACAACACAGCGGTTCCATACAGATACTGAGTGCCACATTACAGCAGAACTTCAAGTTGGGACCTCTTCACTGGGACAACCATATAACTTACCAGCTATCAGGTAACAATAAGATAATACCCCTGCCTGAACTCAACATCTTTACGGATCTCTATTTCAAGTTTGTCTATTACAAGAGACTCCATATGGAAGTGGGAGCCAATGCATTGTTCTTCACAAAATACAACGCTCCTGACTACTGCCCGGCCGTAGGAATGTACCACCTTCAGAATGAAACATTCACCAGGGAGGTTGGAGGCTATCCTCTCATGACCGCATACGTAAACTGTTATATTCGTGGAGCACGTTTCTATATAATGTACTACCATGCCAATGACAAGCAGATGAGCAACCGGGACTCATTCATAGTACCAGGCTACCCAGCCAATCCAAGTATGATAAAGTGGGGATTCAGCTGGACACTTTTTGATTGATTAAACAGTTCTTTTTCAAAACAGGAAATGATTAGATGGGGTTTCATAGGATGTGGACAGGTAACCGAGAAAAAAAGCGGTCCCGCATTCGCTAAAGCCGATGGCTCTGCAATAGAGGCAGTTATGAGCCGTGACAAGGCGAAGGCTCGTTCATACGCGGAGAGACACAACATCAGGAAATGGTACACCGACGCAATGGATATCATCAATGACCCGAATGTTGATGCAGTATATATTGCCACTCCGCCTTCATCGCACGCCACTTATGCCATCATGGCCATGAAAGCCGGCAAGCCGGTCTACATTGAAAAACCTATGGCCCAAAGCTATGATGAATGTATGCGCATAAACCGTGTATCACGTGAAACCGGCGTGCCCTGTTTTGTAGCATACTACCGCCGTTATCTCCCCTATTTCCTTAAAGTCAAGGAACTCATGCCGCAGATAGGCAAGCTGATAAATGTCCAGATACGTTTTGCCCAGCCTCCCAAGGAGCTCGACTACAACAGCACCAACCTGCCCTGGCGCGTTATCCCAGACATCTCAGGCGGCGGATATTTCTATGACCTTGCCCCGCACCAGATTGACATGATCCAGGAACTCTGCGGCTGCATTATTGATGCCTATGGAGTATGCAGCAACCGTGGCGGTTTGTATCAGGCAGAGGATACCGTCAGTGCTTGCTTCAAGTTTGAGACCGGCCTGGTAGGCTCCGGCTCATGGTGTTTTGTGGCCGATGAATCAGCCAAGGAGGACCGCATTGAAATCATCGGTAGCAAGGGCATGATATGTTTCTCTATTTTCACCTTCCAGCCTATAGCCTTGCATGACAGAGAAGGACGTCATGAGTTTGACATTCCCAATCCCGAACACGTACAGTTTCCGCTGGTACAGGCTGTGGTTGACCATCTGAACGGCAAAGCAGAGTGCAGTTGCGACGGTATCAGCGCCACCCCCACCAACTGGGTGATGGACCGCATCCTGGGCAAGTTCTAAGCAATCATTTATCAGACAGATATAAAAAGTTCCGGCAAACCCCACGGCCTACCGGAACCCAACCAAAAATTATCTCAAACTTATTCAGAAGTTCCAACCAATTGTGAACATTACCTTGTCTGACTTGTAGTTGTAGTTAACATCTACATCCTCCTTATATTCATCCACATTGAATACGCTCTTCTTTACCCCGTGCACATACGCCAGGTCAAAATAGAACTGCGTACCGTCAGAATCAGGAGCAGAGCAATAACCTATACCGCCTGTAAAATACTGTGTTTTTCCTAAACGGTCTATCTGGTAATCCGTGCGGCTGTCATTGAAATCGGAATCAGAGAAAGATACTCTGTTTCTTCTATCTCTATCATTGAACATAGATTCTGTAGAATTATAACCGGCACGAAGTGACAGATTACCGATGTTCTGTTCAATTCCCATCTTGAAAGTTGAATAGTCCTTGAAATCAATTGCACCCTGATTTGTCATTCTGGTATTGCCTACTGACAGGGATGAACGCTGGGTAAAATGTTTCTCATATTCCACACCTATGGCTGTATGGTCTATTGTAAGACCTGCACTGAGATTCAGAGACCAAGGTGATGTAAACTTATATTCAGTAGATGTATTATAATTCTTGCCATCCTTTATTACACCATTTAAGGCATAAAGGCAATCTTCATATACCAGTTCCTGCTTGAAATAGGTAGGCGTCTTTATTGCAACACCTAAGCGGAGTGCCGGTATGGGACGAACTATAGCGCCAAATGACATATTCCAACCTGAGCCCTGGGCAGAACTCATCCTGTCTGCTGCAGTATAGTCAGTTTGTTTATCATAGATTGTATAATCTTTATCAGCAGCTGAAGCCTGGTCAAATGAAGGATAATAGTCATAAAGATAGCCCTCAGCCCATGTATCTGTAGAAAGAATTCCAATGGTCCAACCCAGATAAAGCATATCTGACAGATTGCATGACAGGTTGAAGTCATATGAATTCACTTTGTTTCTCTGATGGTCACTATACTCACGATAAAGGACATACTTTTGTTCAGGATCATCATTATCCTTTACAAAATACTTATCCAGATAATCCAGATTACGGTCTGTATTCAACAGTTTACGGTAAGAGAAACCAAAGTTCATGTAATTACTACCCATGCCGGCTCCTGAGAATATCACCGATATATTATCAAAAGAGACATTGAAATCTGACTTGATATTATTGGAATAGAAGTATCTTGCATTATCTCCGGAATTTCCTACACCCTGATTATATACGGTATAAAGAGGATCCGTATTTACTGATGTCCCAAGAAATGACAGAGAAGTGTTGATATCACTGTTGCGGTATGTACCTATTCCTGCCGGATTATGACTTATTACAGAAGGGTCACTGCCCAATGCAGACATTGCACCACCCATTCCTACATAACGTGCTGTTCCGTTAAGATCTTCCTCATATATCTTGGCAGCATCAAATGTGGTTTGTGCCGTTATTGAAATACAAGCTGACATCGCCACTATAGAAAGAATCAACTTATTGGTTTTCATATCTTTATATTTTTAAACGTTTCTAACTTGAATGAATTGGTCTCTATTATGCTGAATCTGTCTGTTGTCTCATCTTCTTGAAGGACTCACACTGCGTGATGAGCCTCCGCCGGAACTTCCGCTTGAAATACTGCGCGATGCACCTCCGCCTGAACTACCGCTTGAAATACTGCGACTGGCACTTGAACTGGAGCTACCGCTGCTTACACTACGATTCACACTTGAACTGGAGCCACCGCTATTTACACTACGGCTTGAGCTGGAACTTGAACTGGAATTGCTTCTGGTCACTGTCCTGCTGGAGCTGGAACTTGAGTTGGAGCTTGAGTTGCCACTACTTACATTGCGGGTAGAGCTACTGCTGCTTACGCTACGGCTTGAACTTGAGTTCGTATTTGAAGAACCTCTACTCACGCTCCTGCTGGAACTTGAACTTGAGCTTCCACTGTTTATGCTCCTGCTGGAACTTGAACCGGATTCACCGCTATTGACGCTTCTTGATGAGCTGGTGCTGCTGGGACGGTCATAAGTTGTACCGGACTGCACTGATCTGGACGTGCTGCTGTTAGCTGTACGTGAAGAACCGGAAGAGTTGATATCACGGCTCGGTGAACTTGAACGGCTTGATGTAGCAGGTGCCACACTTCTTACTGAAGATGATGAGCTACCGGCTGACTGTGATTCGTTGCGGCTTGAACTCCTGGCTACTGAACGCTCTGATGAAGATTCAGAACCTGATCTTGATACTGATCTTGTAGCTGAAGAACTTGAACCGGAACGGTTGATGCTACGTTCGCTGCTTGAAGCTGATAATGAATTACGGTCAGAAGCGGTACGACTCAGATCCCTGTCCCATCCGCCTCCGTTTACACTACGGTTAGGAGTGAAATCATTGAGACGTCTGTCATTCTTGCTTACAGGACCGCGATTATAATATACCGGAGCGGGATGTGGATGATGACCCGGACCATAATAGTAGTATGAATCATAATACCAGGGATCGTAGTACCAGGAATCGTAGTACCAGGGATCATAGTACCATGGGTCATAGAACCAGGGATCATAATAATAGGTGTGTGAATACGCCCAGTAACGGTTATCAAAGTAACGGTCCCAATATACTATATCAAAAAGGATATCATCAACCAGAGTGAAATACGGGCGACCGTTATGACGGAAACGATACAGGCGGCGTGTCAGATAATAATCCTCAACCGCATCATTATAACCCTCGGCATAAGAGTTGTCACCTATATATTTTTCTTTACTGCCATCCTTTACATAAATTGTGTCGTGGATGTAAACCGTAGGAACATCATCCAGTATTGAACCATCCTCATACTGAATCTGGCTGGTTCCGTAAGTATAACGGCGGTTATACTCATCAGGATCACGGTCCACTATAATCTGAGGAGTGGTTGTTATGACAGGTGCTGCCTGCTGGACCGGAGCAGGTTCCGTATATGTATTAGAAGGTGTACGTGTTATAACAGCAGACTGTGACTGTGTCGTTGACTGACTTGAAGACTTTGAGTTGTTCTTGCTCGTGGAGTACAAGTCATTTCTTTGTGCACCGGCTGTCATTGTGACTACCATCAATGCCATTAACAATACTGACTTTTTCATAACCGTATGCTTTAATGGTTTCTTTCTGATGCAAAAATAACATGGTAATAATACCCGGAATCCGGAAAAACCCTACTTGTTCAGGGGAAAATCCCTATTATTTCAAACGCAGGGAGTTGAAAGCGGCTTCGGTACCCTTAAAGACGTTGAAATCAATGTATTCCCTTATGCCATCCAGACTTGCGTGGTCTGTAAACTGCCATAAAAGCCAGGGTTTGGCTGTCTCCGGACGGACAACATAATAGTGTGCCACCCAGAAAGGATAATCATCAAAAGCTGAATTGGAGAGATGGCGCTTCCGGAATTTGGTAGAAGCGTAGATGATTGGTTTGACACCATAATGAGCCTCAATTGCTTTGAGAAATATAAGGAGTTCACGTTGCAGGTCTCCTGATGAGCGTCCGGTACGCTCCACATCTACCACAGGCACTAAATCACCCTTCTCAAGATGTGCGGTACTTATAAAATGAGCTGCCTGTTTATCGGGCGATGTCCATGGGTCATAAAAGTGATAGGCACCGCACACAAACCCTGCTGCACGTGCCTGACGTATGTTTTCAGCATAACTGGTATCAGTGAAAGAGCTCCCTTCGGTGGCTTTCATTATGACGAACCTTACAGGTTGCTCGCTAATGGCAGATGACTGGGCCACCTTATTCCAGTCAATCTGCCCCTGATGATGTGATATGTCTATGCCATAGTATAGGAACCCTGACGGCAGACATACTCCATACTCTTTTGTACCCTTGCACGGACGGAGACGGTACAGGTATGGCCGCAGATATAGGAAGTATGCGCAAACGGAGATAATAGAGATCAGGACCAGTGTTATAAGCCAATGCATCCAATCAGGCATAATATAAGAAGAGGGCCTCCGTCCTTTCTTTTTATCAGGAACGGAAACCCTTTTCTTCTTTTTGCCTTTGCTCTTTGGCATTATTTACTTATGCTCCAGCTGGAGAGTCTTGGTAGGCTGGTCGCAGACCTCGGTGGGACCGAAGTACTGGATAGGGCCGGGATATACAAAGCAGGTCTCACGAGCCCACTCGTCACGATGCTTGGCAAACTCCTTGAAAGGAGCACCGTCAAGCTCAACCAGGGCTTTGCGGATAACGGGCTTCATCTCACCGTTACGCTTCTCCATGTTCATCATCATGGTGATAGGAATACCACCGGCAATCCACTGATCAGCAGGAGCTACGGTATTCTTGATTGATGACATGTAACCGGTCTTGCCGGCAGCAATCAGCATAGATGCGTTGTAACCCAGGCTGTAGCAGTAGTCAGCGTCAAAGTTTGACGGAGCGGCGCAACGGCCCTCATAGCCGCAGAAATGGTGCTGGGTTGAGTACTTACCCTGATACTTGCCCTCCTTCTTCCATGCAGCAAGCTTGGCGCCTACCATATCAGCAAGGAGCTGCTCAGTCTCGATGAGTGATACCTGTACGTTTCCGTGCGGGTCACGCTCCAGAGCAAGCTGACGGCTTACGCTCTCAGGCAGGCTCTTGAATATAGCGGCGTTGGCAGCAGAAAGTTTACCTACGATATACTGTATCTTCTGATCAGCAGCAACGGTATCAAACTCAGCCTGGTTGGCAGCCAGAACATCATTAAGCTCTGCGATAAGTTTCTTGATTGCCGGGATGAACTCAATCAGACCCTCCGGAACCAGAACGGTACCGAAGTTGAGGCCACGTGCAGCGCGGTCAGCAACAGCCTGAGCGATATATGTAACAATATCATCAAGAGTCTGGTTCTTAGCCTCAACCTCCTCACCTATCAGGGTGATATTAGGCTGAGTCTGCAGAGCGCACTCCAGGGTAACATGGCTGGCGGAACGACCCATCAACTTGATAAAGTGCCAGTACTTACGGGCTGAGTTGCAGTCACGCTCAATGTTACCTATGATCTCTGAGTAAACCTTGGTAGCGGTATCAAAACCGAATGAGGTCTCAATCTCTGAGTTCTTAAGGTCACCGTCAATGGTCTTGGGGCAACCGATTACCTGAACACCTGCGCCGATAGCCTTGTAGTACTCAGCCAGAACGCATGCGTTGGTGTTAGAATCATCACCACCGATGATTACCAAAGCCTTGATATCAAGTTCCTTGAGAATCTCCAGACCTTTGTCAAACTGATCCTTCTTTTCAAGTTTGGTACGGCCTGAACCGATGATATCGAAACCGCCGGTGTTGCGGTACTCGTCGATGATATCGGCTGTAAGCTCCATATAGTTGTGGTCAACCAGACCGCCGGGACCGAGGATAAAACCGTACAGTTTGTTGGCAGGATTCAGTTTCTTGAGACCGTCAAACAGACCGGCAATCACGTTGTGACCGCCAGGAGCCTGACCACCTGACAGGATAACACCTGCGTTCAGAGATTTCTGGGCAGGAGCGCCATCAGCAGGCTCAAACTTAAGGTACGGCATACCATAAGTATTGGGAAAAAGTTTCTTTACCTCTTCCTGATCAGCAACTGACTGTGTGGGAGCACCCTCAACAGCCTTCAATGCACCGCGAAGAGCCTTGGGAAGTTTAGGCTGATAAGCGGCACGAGCAATCTGTAATGCACTTTTTGTACTCATTTCTTATATTAATGTGTTTATTAAACCTTCTTTCGTTGATTTGCGCAAATTTCGTCAAAAAAGCGCAACCCTACAAACGTAATGGACTTTTGTTTCTGTAAATTTTTGTTATATTTGCACGTTTTTTAAGCAAAACTGACCTATCAGGACTATGCATTACTGCTTTATCATTAACAATGAGCCCGGCAAATCGGGCAACGCCGAGGTTATCCGTAACGGCATTGAGAGTCTCCAGAACCCTATCGACTACGAACTTCATCTCACCACTGCTGAAAAAAATGCCACAGAATTCGTGCGTGAATACTGTGCTGAGAATCCGACAAAAGAGACTTGCTTTGTGGCATGCGGAGGTGACGGAACCATAAATGAGGTTGCCACCGGAATGGTGGGAGCCAAGAACAAGCATCTGGCAGTTCTGGCATACGGAAGCGGCAATGACTTTATCAAATATTATGAAGGCAAGGATTTCCGCAGCATAGAGCAGCTGGTCAACGGCACACCGCACAACATTGACATAATGAAGGTGGGCGATGACCGCTATTCAATAAACGTCTGCAACTTTGGTTTTGACTCAGTGGTGGCATCGACCGCAAACAAGCTGAGCCGCAAGGGCAACAAGAATCCCTACCGTTGGGGTATTGTGAAAGCCATTTTCTGTGGCCGATTCAACCGCATTCAGGTTAAGGCCGATGGTGAGGAACTCAATCCCGGCAAGCGCATGCTTCTGTGTACGCTCGGCAACAACAACCATGTGGGCGGCGAGTTCTTCTGCTCACCACGTGCCAAGAATGACGATGGCCTCATTGAGGTATGCTACAGCAAGACCACCACTCTGGTTGGATTCTTAGGCATGCTCAAGGTTTACACCTTAGGAAACCATCTTGATGATCCCAAGATCAGCAAGCACTTCATATACCGTCAGTCAAAGACAGTCGATGTGCACTCCGACAAGCAGATAGAGCTCTGCCTTGACGGCGAGATGCTGCCCGGTAATGATTTCCACATCGAAATCCTTCCCGGCGCCATCAGCTTCATCATCCCCGCGTAATAAATTGAGAATTGAAAATTCGATTTTCAATTCTCAATTATTCTTCGTATTTTCGCGTAAACATTAAAACCCCAACAACTATGGCAAGTCGCAGAAATCTCAAGAAGGATATCAACTACGTGATTGGTGACATCTTCACCGAGTGTCTTATATATAAGGAGCTTGTTCCGGGTACGGATTCACAGGCTGCTGATGAACTTATCGTTGACCTGCTCCGCATTGACAATGATTTCAACGCCCGTATAAGCCATACTGAGCCGGGTAATGCCAAGGAATACTACCGTTCTCTTATCAAGGACTTCCAGAAGCAGATCTCTGAGGTTATTGACAAACTGGCCAAGCTCAAAAAGTAACCCCCTTAAAGATCATGTTTCGGTGCGTGCGAGCCATACTGGCGGCACTGACCGTCATGTTATTGTCCGTTTCAGGCCTGAAGGCCCAATCGGACAATAGTGTCATACGCGCCCGCGTAAAGGAACATTTTCAGCAATACCAGGCTGACCTGGACCTCAAAAGCCTTAAGGTTGACCGTACAAACATAAACCGAAACAGCCGCCGTCTTGACATCTATCTTAACCAGAATTTCAGTTACCAGAGGTTCCGTCACTCCCTTATAGACACCATTTACAAAAACCTCCGGAATGACCTTCCGCAGGACATCCGCCGGTACAGCATAGGCATACATACGGCTGACCGTACCATAGAACAGCTCATCCCCAACTGGGCCCGTAAAGTGACTAGGAAGGATGACCTTTGGAATGAAACCCTCTATAAAGGCCAGTCCTGGGTATCAAATGAGAGCCGTCCTTATACGCCCACCAAGGGCCTGACAAACATACACATGGCTGTCACCCCCAGCCACGGCCTCTATTATGACAACGGAGACAGTCTGTGGGAGTGGCAAAGGCCACCGCTGTACTGCACACGTGAGGATCTGCTCACGCAATCTTTTGCCTACCCATATCTTATCCCGATGCTGGAGAATGCCGGAGCAGTGGTATATACCGCCCGTGAGCGTGACTGGCAGACCAACAGCGTGATTGTCAAGACCGGCTCTGATAATTATCGTGAAGACGGCAACTGGTCAACATCACATGCGGGAGGTTATGTTGAAGATTCTCTCCGGATATGCCCTGACAGTCTTATGGTACCTACACGCAGTGCACAGGCAGGAAGCGGCCCCGGAATAGTAATGTCAACGGCCATGTGGATACCTGATATCCCTGAGGACGGCGATTATGCCGTATATGTGACATACCAGACGGAATCAAACAGTATTGATGACGCCCGCTACATAGTATTCCACAGTGGAGGTACCACCACATTCCATGTAAACCAGCAGATGGGTGGCGGCACATGGGTCTATTTAGGCACCTTCCATTTTAGGAAGGGGCACAGCCCTCAAGGTATGGTAACCCTTGACAACAGCAGCCAGATGCACGGCACTGTCAATGCCGATGCAGTGAGGTTTGGCGGCGGAACGGCAGTAGAGGTTCGTGAAGGACTTAAGTTAGAGGCTCCCCGCTACAATATGGGAGCAAAATATTACACAAGGTTTTCAGGTGCTCCGGACAGTGTATTCAATAAATATGATGGTGCCGATGATTACCGTGAAGATATATGGACACGTCCGTATATGGCCAACTGGTTATCAGGAGGGTCCATTTTCAACCAGGAGAATCCGGGATTGAACGTACCGTTGGAATTATACTTTGCGCTCCATACTGACGCAGGATATTTTCATGGAGACACCCTGGTGGGTACATTGGGAATCTGCACCACAAATTTCAATAACCGCAAACTTGGTGAAGGACATTAGCGTTACCTGAGA
>Ga0265298_10008714_pt1 | contig 12153 bp, 21 predicted proteins | sample AusTroGonzalo_MG_3_FD_193486 | JGI IMG/M metagenome (GOLD analysis project Ga0265298, IMG submission 193486) | Bovine rumen microbial communities from tropical cattle in Woodstock, Queensland, Australia - Gonzalo_01 | ecosystem: Host-associated > Mammals > Digestive system > Stomach > Rumen ...
GTGTCGCCGGTCGAAAAATCCAAAGATTTTAACCGCCTACCACACTCTCGACTGCATCCCCAGGACGTTCTCACCATTGGTGCCATCACCTCTTGAACGATTGCAATGTTTATGGCTTGGTGCCACATTGGTGAGGTCCAACTCCAGCTCGGGTACTTTTGCTACAGGTATCTTGTGATCGCCTTCCCAGCTGTCCGGTGTCGACGAAGGTGGGACAGTGTAGTTGATGGGCTGACCACACCACCAACAAACCGCCTTAGCCTTCCTATCCCTCTCATATGCTTTTGCCCTGATAGCCCTCCATCTGGAGGAGGCTCTTTTAACTGCCATAGTATTTATCAAACAAATAAGACACGCTCGGAGGAACGTGTCTTACTTGAACTCATCGGGGGTCACTCATGTCTTCTCGCCAAATTTTCACGATACAAGAGTACCATTTATTTTTTTCCCTGGTGTGTCGGATTTATGTGATCCTTGTCAGTTGCACCGGTAGCAATGCTCATTCTATGCCTCCGTATATTTTATCTAAAATCTCCTTCTGCTCCTCATACACATCCTCGATAAAGAATTTAGGAATGTGTTTTGCCATACCGGGATTGTGAATAATAAAGTTCATAACCCAGCGTTCCTCAAACTTGTAATATGGAAAATCGTGAGGGGTACTTTTCTTGGGTGTCATATAATCCCCGTAATTAATCTTCAAGATTTCGTCATAGCCACCCGGAATGTATATCTCACGATTCTCGAATTGCACCTTTAGCTGACTACGAAAAGCAGATTTAGGGAAGATCATATTTTTTGACTCAAAGGCGGTATGCATAATGCAAGCCACATTATTTGAGTCTTTGGCTTTTGTGTAAGTAGCTATCTTGACGGCTATATCGTTGAGCTGTCGGAGTACGTCTCCTTTGGTATTTATTCTTACTCCTGTTGATTTATAAATCTGCTTATATGCCGTTTCTAAATCGAAGGGCGGAAGTTCGGGAGCTGGGTAATTACTCCAATTAAGGGACTTGTACTTACATGACACCATAACAAGATAGTTAAATATGGATGTGACCGCATCATAGGTCTTTTTATCCTTTGAAACGTAATCAAGTGGATAAAGATCAATCCCAACTGAATAAGGAAATTCACAAAACTTTGCCATAAATTCCTCATTGAAGTTAGCTACAAAAGTATTGTTTATCCTTGTTATGCCATTGAAATTGTGATAACGACTTTCCTCGGGAGTGTAGGAATCGTATGTTTCGATGTGATAATCAGGCATCTCTTTTTTGGCATAATTCAAAAAACTATTGTAATCGGCTCTCATCATACAGATATCCAAGTCATCGTCCCACGGAATGAAACCTTTGTGCCGGACAGCTCCGAGAAGTGTTCCGCAAAATGCATACCACTTCAAATTGTGCCTCTCACATATATTGCTGAAATCCTCCAGCACTTTAAGATGTGCTGAATGACATCTTTTTAAAAGTTCATTCATCGGCTTATTTCCTCTTATCCCGGATTACTCTGATAATGCCTACTGCCAAAATTCCGATTGCCTCGATCATAATGATCACAACTAATATCTTCAGGATTATCATTTGCCCTCACTTTCTGCCTTATACAAAATGCAAATTGGTCGCTACTTCGAAAACAAACCTGCTCTTGATGTGTCCATACGTGCTGCGCTCCGCATCCCTCGGATATCTCACATCATACTGGATGTTGTTCCAGATTCCCTCTCTATACTCCTCCGGGATGTTCGCTTTCGCTTCATCGATGGCATTGAGGATTTCAAGATAGTCCGCATACTTGACCGCTAATCTGAATGTCGGGTCTCCCGGAGCTCCGCTCGATGGTCCTTCGTTCTTTCCGCCGCCGACTGCGATCATCGTTTTCACCTCATCCTGGATCCTGTGATAGTCCCTGATCGTCCAAAGGGTTTTGTTGTAAACAGCTCTCGGGAGGATATACTTAGTCTTTTTTCTCTGATAATCTCTCACCATCTGCCTCCTTTTCCGGAACCAGGATAACTCTACTGTAAGGTTCTCCTCTCTGAATGTGCGCCCATGTATTACAGGGCCTTATGACCTGACAATATCTTTCGAGCTCCGGGAATCCGTTCGCAAATGTCATAAGAATGACCTGATCAGTTTCGCTTGCTGCCATCAGCTCTGAAAAGATATCCTTGCGGTCTCTTGTGACCTCTCTGAAGAAGTACACGATCCTCTTCGTCTTGGTCTCGCCCTTCCTGAACCTTGATTCGGTTCCATCGCTCATCTTGCGATAGTAATACATATAATCCGATATGGTGGATATCTTGACCGGATCTCTGAAGACTCCCAAGCGCCTCATGAAGTCTTCATCTTCCGTTGCATCCTTTTGTTCGTTGAAACGCATATTCCCGATAAAGCTGCGCTTAAAGCATCTCGTGCATACTGACACGTTCGGGAGTCTTCCTCCGGGGCTCAGCCGGTAATTGAAACGGTTATCACCCAGCGAGCGCCATGAATACTCAATGAGATCTGATCCTTCAGGAATCCTTTCAAGGACTTTTTCGACAAAATAGTTCGGAACCATGTCATCTGAGTCGATGAACTGGATATACTCTCCGATGGACTTGCTGATTCCGATGTTCCTCGCCTTGCTCGGGCCTCCATGCTCGCTCATGACTACCCACAGCCATGGATACTGTTCCGCTCTTTCCATTGCCCACTTCTTCATCTTTGAGCCATCATCTACGAGGATGACTTCGACATCCTGCGTGATCTGACCGTCAAGTATCTCAAGGAGCTCTGCCGTGTATGTCGGTGTGTTATAAAACGGGATTATTATCGACAGCTTCATGTGTTCATCCTCCTCAGAATCTCTTCAAGGACTCTCGCCTCTTTTTTGTCGTCCACATCGCACGTATAATCTCTTATGGCTGTATAGTTGAACATGATCCTGTTGAGCGGTGTGCCCTTAATGACCTGCCACAGCTCCCAGGAGACCGCTTCCCGGTGAAACCTTCCTTCAAGGTCGTATCGATGGCATTCCTCGATCTTCTTGAAGAACAGCTCGGGATCCATTACCTTGAACGCCATAGGCTCTGCCCAGCGCTTCATATACACTGGAGGAAACGGCGGAGCGGATGCAAAGAACATGATCGAGTCCGTTTTCGTCTCAACGATCTTCTCGATCGCTTTCTCCGAGAAGTAAACATCTCCGAAAACGTATGTCACAGGCTCCTTCATCGGATAGAACGCCTGAAGCCAGCAGTGTCTTTCCTTGTCTCCGTAGACAAAATCGTTCTGATGGACAACTCTCTTCGCTTCAAGGCCATCGAATCTCTCATCATTCGAACTGATCCATATATCCTTCGCAGGTATCCCATTTGCTCTGAGGAGTCTTATGGTTCTGTCAATGATTCTTTCGCCCAACACCTCGATCAGCTGCTTAGGGCTGTCTCCATAGGTGCCGCCGCACATGATGATATATTTCACGTTGCTCCTTCCTGTTGCACCGGTGCAACTCTCACGCCTGCTGCCTCGGAAGTTCCTTCTTGGGTTCCTTCTTGAGCATCATACTTGACCTTGAGTTCTCTGAGCATCTTCAAAGCTTTCTGGAGTCCTAATCTGTAATACTCGGTCTTATCTGCTTCTTCGATCACTCCGAAACGGCTCTCTTCCTCTGCTTCTCTCTCTGCTTTATTGCTCTCATCTATCAGCTCATGTTCAAGCTCTGTAATTATGCTCATTCTCTATCCTCCCTCATTACTCTTTCGACTGCATTCTCCCATAGAGGATTCTTGCGGTTTCTCCGGGCTTCCTTGATGTACTTCTCGATCATCTGCCATAACCGGTCATATGCCCGCCCGGGATCTGTCTCCATGAAGTCCTGATCGATGTATATACTCGCTTCCCATTCCTCGGCTTTGACAACATATAGATCCTGTGGCCTGCCGTTCCAGCGTAAATCGTTCTTATGTCTCTCAATCTTGATGCCTTTCAGGTTGCACTTGATGATGAATTGTTCACGGGTCATTAAGCCTCCTTTCCGGGCGGCTGCACCGACCGCCCTGGTTTATTTTCCGTGATATATTTTCCCCTACTCGGAGATGTGCTCATAAATAGTTCTTGCCGAATATCTTCACAAAATCGATTCCGGGCCAAGTCTCCATGAACGCCTGCTGCCCTCTTCTCTGAAGTTCCCTGCACGTCTTGTAATTCACATGTACAGCATCGGGTCCCCCAGTATGGTGCTCGTGACAGAGATAAACCTTGATACCATATTTCTCAGACAGCTTTTTGTTCGGGCCCATGAAGATGTGATGCTCTTCGAGGTTGCTGCGCCTTTGATAATCTGAATTGAGCATCATACACAAGTAGCAGGTCCCATCATCTTTTCTGTGCATGATCGAGATCATGACTCTATCTCCCAGCGAGCTTCTTTCTTCACCGTCAGCTTGATGGTTCCCTTCTGGGTCAGCTTGACGGTTGCCTTATATCCGGTACCGCTATCAGCTGTAAGACTTACAAGGCCGCTGTCTGACATCTGATTGATTGCAAACTTCATTACTTCTCTAAGCTCTTCGTGATCCTGCAGGAGCTCGTCCGCATTATCTATGGCTTTGAGCCTTGATGCTTCCATTCTCTTGAGGCTCACCGCTGCGGAGCAGTCGCACAAGCTCAATGCTCTTTTCGCCTGCTCATATTCACTCAGTCCCTCCTCTGCCTCAAAGGTCTGAACCTGTCCACAAAATCTGCAAGGTGCGCTGTAATTCATTCTGATACCTCCTCTGAATCGATGATCCTGTTTACTGTGTTAAGCATTGTCTCCAGCTTTGTCCTGAATGCTCTGTACTGGTTATTGCCAAGCATTCGCTCAAGCGCTCTGATATCTGACGAAAGCCCCGCCTTGTATCCTCTGATGGTTGCGGGATCGAGTTTTGATTGAGTCTTTTCGGGCTCTTCTGTCTCTTTTGACTCTTCCGACTCCTCATTTTTGAGGAGTCCAGATTCTTCGATGACCTCTCCGCTTACTTTTTCGGGTTCTGAAACCTCTTTTTCGGCTTCCCGAGTCTCTTCCGGCTCTTGTTTTGCCTCAGCCTCTCTTTTGTGAGCCTCCTCAGCTTCAAGCTGATACTTGTTCTTCTCAGGCTTCTTTGCCTTCGGCTTGTCCGGAATCTCTACCCTCTTCGGTTGCACCGGTGCAACTTCGGGCTTTTTCTCTTCGATGGGCTTTCCGTATGTCGCCTGATATGCGTCTTCAGCCTTAACGAATGAGTCCCCGTCTTCGGTGCACATAATCATCACCTCTGACCATCCCATGATCACATCCGGCCACTGGTACTGAGTCTTTGTCTCGGTCCTTGCCACTGTGATTGATACCAAGTCTTCTTTGGCGATGAGGATCACCTTCCCTTCACCGGGAACTCTCGTCACATATGTCTGCTGATCGAGCGGCTTGAATATTTCCTTTACTCCCAAAAATCCCGTGTTTGCGTCTGACAGATAATTCCAGATCTTGCAGTATATCTCCGGATTATCTCCGCCAATAGCCCTAAGTACCCTGCAGAGCAGTGAATCTTCGGGAGGATTCATGATCTCACTCATGTTCTCCTCAAAATGCTCAACATCGCTTTTCTCTCTTTCCTCGTCGATCTCGTCCTTGATGGCCTGGATCTCTGCTTTGGTATATTCCGGGGACAGTTCCTCCGTGATGACTTCGGGGATCCTGAGCATGAGTGCCAGTTTCGAATATCCAAATCCTCTATACTGCTCAAGCAGCCTGTCTGAATTGCCTTCCTCGGAAAATCTGTCATTGATCCTGATGAACCTTGAGACCATTGACTTATCAAGTCCAAATTCACCGTTCGCAAAATCGAGGTAATCCGAATAACCTGAAGTCTTGAGGATGTCTGTGTCTCTTGCGACCTTCAACAGGTACCCGATTCTTACGAATCCCTCTGAGGTCTTCTCCAGCTCCGTGCGGAGCTCCTGCTTATACTCTGCGTAATCACGCTGATAGATTATTTCTTCCATGTGCTCTCCTATGATGCTTTGATTTTTCTATGGGCTTCTCTGCGGACCTTTTCGAGGTCTAAGCTCTTGACGTATTTATTCAGCCATCTGTCTATCTTCTTCTCATCAGGCTTCGAATCATGGATTCCGTACCACTGTTCAATCTTGCCCTGTGGATTGAGTTCTACGGTGATATAAGGCTCTTCGGGGTTCTTCTTGGTCCTGAGCAAGCATATTATCTTTCTGTGCTCTGCGTGGCTCCTCAGATATCCGTCTCCGCCTACGCAATGATGAAGGATCCTTCCTTCGTCTACGATCTCGCTGGCGCTCATTGCCGGTCTGATGACAAGTGCTCCGCTTTCGTAGTGGTAAACCTTATCAGCTCCTTTGAACCTTGTTCGTATTTCTTTGAACCTGTTCTCTACTTCCGCTTTTCTCGATTCAGCTGCTCTCTCATCCTTTTCGATCACCGCTTTATTATGTGCAGCTGTCAGATTCTTCGGGAAAAGGACTATCTGATCTGTCATGTCATATCCGAGGGCTTCTTTCATTTCCAGATAATCCCGATACTCACGCACTCTTCCGGCTAAGGTATTTCCTTTCTTGGCCTGCTTGCGGATGTAGTTCACTATCTTGATCGCTGATGAACGGCTAAGCAGCTTCTTAAGGTCTTCTTCGGTGAGTGCATATTTGATCAAATCCTGTGCATACTCTCCGAGGTTTCCGCTGATCTTCTCCATCCTGTAGATCTTAAGCGCATCAACCTGATCTTCAGGTTTCTGCTGTACCAAATCCTTGAACCTTCTCTTCTCAATCTTCAGATAGTCCCAAGGGGTTTTCGCTTTGGGATTGAGTCTCATTCCCAGCCCGTAATACATCTTTCTCCAGATGATCTCGATAAGACCTGTTTTTAAGAGCATTTCGAACCAAGGATTCTTTATATACGCCTGCTGCCAGTCTGCAATCGTGAAATATCGTGCTATCCTGTCATTCTTGAGCGCTTCCTGCGTCATTGAATACTGCATCACGGTACCCTTCATGTTTTTCCATGTGTCGGGATAAATGTGTCCGCAGGTAGGGCTGTTATCTGTGTAACCCATTGTCGAGAAACAATATGTGCTGTTCCACTCCCCGCCGTACCATCCCCAAGGGTGATAAAACTCTTTATAGAGCTTCTTCTTCGTTCCGGCAGGGAACCAATATCTCATGCGCTCTGACAGCTCAAATACTTCGTAAGACTTTTCCTTGTCCGGTACCGCTGAGAGGATCGGTCTGAAGAATCTGAGGATCCAGCCGCCGTTTTTGACCTTCTGTCCGTACCAAAGATCTACATCAATGCTGATCGAGTTCTTGCGGTTCTTCTTTGAGACCAGTTTCCCGATTGCTCTGCACTTGGGACATTTGACGTAAGCGCCTTTAGGCTCCTGAAGGAACTCTTGAACCTCCTCGGTATCTTCTTTCACGAACTTGGAGCCGCAATGGCAACATTCAACGTGAAGATTTCCCTGCTTTCTTGTGAAAAAGAATGTCCTGCGTCCGTCAAACCTCGCTTCAGCCCACTCCTCGAACTTCTTTGGGATTCTCGGGAGCATCGGATAGAGCTCTTTCTTTTCCTCATCTGTCATCCCTCGTCACCTCCCAGGTAATACTTTTTCACAATCTCCCTCACCTTTGCTTCTTCAGGGATGCCGAACTTGACCTGTCCCTTGAAGTTGATATCCGCAGCGTCGAGTATTGCTTCGTCGACTTCTTCCATCAGTGCTTCGGATGCCTTAAGAATTGCTCCAATGGCTCCTGCAAGACTCTTTCCCTTTGATCTAACAGCTGATGCGAAGACCTGACTCTCAGATATGCACATCTGGATGTATCTGATCCAGTCGTTCATGATTCCGGTTATCTGCATCGCATCGCTCTCGATGGAAATCTTTCCGAGGGCCGCTGATGTGACAGAACAGAGCTTGTCCCAGTCTCCAGTAATAAAATCCTCTGCGTCGACAGAATCAAGACCGTTCTCTGCTGCGATCTCCCTGATCGCTTCAAAGTCTCCCTGGTCTCTCTGATTCTTTGCTGCCTCATTGATCTCGTCTGCTGAATCGAACTCTCCGAACTGTGTGAAAATTGCCTTCATGTTGTAACCTCCTTCATGAGTTGTTATGCGGGCTTTGCGTTGTTCTCCATCCAATTCTTGTATGAATGCTGTTCCTTGAGATGAACGGTGAAGTCCTGATTGCTGAGCATTTGATCTATCTGCTCCCACGTTTCTGCAAATGCCACTTTTTCCTTCTTTGCCGTTATGAATCCTGTTTCCTTCCACTTGGGAAGCCACTGGGTGATTCCGGTATAGAGCCAGTCGGAATCAATATAGATTTCCAGCTGCGTGCGCATGTTCATGTGAGACAGTGCCTGTTTAAGAACTTTGAGACTCGCCTCGTTCTCGCTTCCTTCCAGCTGCATCCGCATCACTTTCGTTATGGGGACCCGTCTCGGGTTCAGAGCCTCCAGGATGTAAATGCCGTACCCCTGCTGCCCCTTCCTTGGTCCTTTTATCGTTTGGTGGATGTAAATATTGACTTCCATGGATTCTCCTGATCATGTAACGCTGATATGGGTATCCAGTGACGGGATTCACACCGTTGAATACGGTCGACTTGATGATCTCCCATCCCTTCGGAACCGGAGGCGGGTCTTTCCACCTCCTGTTTTTGATGAGCTCCCTCTTTGGCTCCGGAATCTTCAGGTTCCTCGACCTCGTATATGAAGCCCCTTTGTCTGACTCTCCTTTGAGCAGATAGTCCGCCAGCTGTTCGTATTCGCCTTCGTCATACAGAGGACTGAAAAACGGGTGTCCGTGGTTCCATGCCTTCTGGATCAGCTTCATCACATCCACCCCCTCGGGGTTATTGATCACAATATGGTGATGGACCGCTCCACGAGATCCGATTTCCGTAACTCCGATATACTTGAGCTCAGTTTCTGCTTTTCGGAACCCTTTGCGGAGCTCTGCGAGGAACTTAGCTCTGAGTGCGTTGGCTTCTTCCGCTGTCTCGGGTCTTCTGTCCTTTGCATAGGTCAGTGTGACGTGAAGATCACCTTCTCCGAAATTCGCCATTATCAGCCTTTGTACTTTCCGCCTCTTATTCCTCTCGTTCTGACTCTTTATCTCTGCCGGACTTCTTTTTCTCTTCCGCTCCCTTTTACATCCGGGAGCTCCATAATTCCCTGGGATATATTTTTGAATCTCTCTAACCTCTCCGAGGTCGTAGGTAACTTTCGTGTACAAGATTTACCCTCTCATGTGACGTAACTTTAATATCCTAATGAACGAATAAAAAAGGCTTAAACAGTCTTTTTAAGATTGACTTTTTAGGCCGGAGGGCATATGATAATTATGTCAACTAAGTTTTCATATGACCTACCGGATCGGATCGCCTGCCAGCGATCCTTTCTTTATATCCAGATATCGTGAATGATGTTCACCTGCATATCTGAAAAGTTGAACTGTGCCTGTTCCTCGGGCATCATTGGAGCCGCAAGCCCATTCTCTCTCCAGTCCTTACGCCGCACTTCAAGCGTGACATGATAGTCATGGACCGTTCTGAGCTTATAAGGAGTGATAAGCCAGTGCTTATAATCCCTCAATGTCCCCCAGTAGCCCTCAAAACAAAGCTCCGAATCATCCTTCTGACGGATCCTTATGAGATCAGGGCCACTCAACAGGTTCAGCAAATCTTCTAAAACCACTCTTCCCATAGGACTACTTCCTTTCTTAAACCAAGAGCGTAACCATATTCCTGATTGCATCCCATCGACTTTTTCCATCCCGGCATCATCAAAACGATGTCGCAGGCCTCGATGGTGTCAAAGCATATCTGCATGATCTGTTCATAAGAGATTGTCTCCGGAAGCTGCTCACCTATCTTCACAGGGTTTACAGCTCTTGCTGTATCTTTAAACTTCTGATAGAGCTTTGCTTCCCCGTATTCGAATCTATCTTTGAAATCATCGGTTCCGGTGATCGGACCGCTTAAATAAACATTCATCATCTTCTTTTCTCCTTATTTGCTCGAGAAGCAGTGATTTCCGACCTGACACAGATCTGTTGCGAAAGAATGGTAATAATTCCTTCCAAAGTAAAGAGGTCTTGGCTCCCAGCCTTCACGGAAGATCTCCAATGCTTTCAAACAGTCCTCGTTGGGTTCGAGGCCTGACCGGAACATTGATGTTTCGAATGTCGGGGATCCCCACTCTTCACTAATAGTGTGATTAAAGGTTTCGCAGCGGCATTCAACCGTATACATCACCCAGAGCATTCCGATAACGCCTTCTCCTTCAGATTCCCTCATGGCAAGATCCATAAGGTACCATTCCTCTTGTTCTGTGAAGTTGCGGATAAGCTCAGGCTCGACTTCTACATAAACGGTCTCAGTGACTACTTCCGGCTCCTGCTCAATATAGACATATTCAATTTCCTTAATTGGTTCAGGTTGAGATGTATGGGCCTGAATTGTGCCGAAATAGATAAACCCAAAGATAATTCCGATAGCGAAAGATAGGATGATCTCACAAGCTCTTCTCATTTTGACCTCTTCAATAAAAACTCTGTGAACTGTTCTTCAGGGACTCTCTTGAGCTTCCCGATCTGGATAATCTCCCCACCTGCTTCTGTATATTCTTTCAGGAGCATAAAGGCTGTTGTTCTTTTTACCTTAAAGGTTGACTGAATATCCGCCGGGCTTAACCAAGTCATGCTGCAAGGAACTCATTAAGATCGAGACCAGCAGTCTTGCATACTGCGATAAACTCATCCGCTTTGAGTTCCTGCTCACCTCTGAGGCATCTTGCCAGGGTCTGATACTTAACATCTGCCTTCTCTGCAAGTGCCTTAACATTGATACATTTCGAAGCAATGATCTCGGCAAGTTTCTTTTCTACTGTCATTCGGTTGACCTCACTTTCTTTAGTAGTATTTTGCTAAAATCGATTGTAATTAGTGTTATTTTGCTAATCACATTTTGAATAATATCATTTTGCTAAATATGTGTCAACATTTTTTTATTATAAATTGAAACTTTATTCACATTATGCTAAAATTAAGCCGAAAGGAGGGCAAGAATATGGTTAATGATGAGAGAGCAAGACTGGCAGCAAGATTAAAGGAATATAGGCGTTTGATTGGCCTCTCCCAGCAGCAGGTCGCTGATAAATTGCATAAGCCTCAAACAACTATATCTGCCTGGGAGCGAGGCGTTGCCATGCCTGACGCAAATCAGCTTCCGGAGATAGCAGATGTCCTTGGCGTTTCATTCTTGGACCTCTGTGGTGTTCCCGATGCTCACAGCAACGACAAAAGACTGATAGATGCCTATCACAGAGCTGATGAAACCACCCAGAAGAATATACGCCTGCTGCTTGGGCTGGAAAGGAGCGATCATGTGGATAAATAAGCAAGGATATGCACAGGAGCGCATCAAAGACCCGAATACCGGCATCGAGAAGATCATCTCTGTCAAATGCAAAGGTTCATCTGACAAAGCTCGCATGGAGGCGTTTAGGAAGCTCCAAAACAAAATAGACCATCTTTCCGATAAGAGGATCCTTTTATCTGAAGCTGTCACGATATATCTGAATGAGATGGAGCGCAGTTTAAAGCCTTCATCGCTGCGCAAAGCCCGCATAGAACTCAGCAGCATAATGAAGATTATCGGGGATTCTTATATAAATTCCATGTCCGCAGGTTATATTCGGACTAAACTTCTTGAAAGCGGAAGAGAAAACAGGACCCTGAACGGGTACATGAAGATATTTAAGACTTTTTGGCTGTGGGCCTATAGAAATGATATCGCAGAATCAAGAGAAGTCTTTGATAAGCTCTCGCCCTTCCAGGACACTCCCAAGAGGGCAAGGATTCAAGATAAATATCTCGAACCCGAAGAACTGCAGAAGCTCATCGATGGGATGAAAGAGGAAAGATGGATCTTAATGACCCGCTTGCTTGCCACCAGCGGGCTCAGGATCGGGGAAGTTATCGCCCTTAATAAGAGTGATGTCACCGGGAAATGCATACAAGTCAGCAGAACCTATGATTCAAACAATAAAGTGCTCACAGAGCCTAAGACCTTTTCATCCAAAAGAGAAGTTTATATTCAGCCGGAGCTCCGTA
>Ga0265298_10008715_pt1 | contig 12153 bp, 16 predicted proteins | sample AusTroGonzalo_MG_3_FD_193486 | JGI IMG/M metagenome (GOLD analysis project Ga0265298, IMG submission 193486) | Bovine rumen microbial communities from tropical cattle in Woodstock, Queensland, Australia - Gonzalo_01 | ecosystem: Host-associated > Mammals > Digestive system > Stomach > Rumen ...
GCACCATCTTGGCATCGATGGGAATCTCAAAGCCCTCAGGCTGAACAATATAGTTGTGAGCCTCTACGAAACGGCCCTTGTCGTCATGGACTTGCCAAGCCAGTTGCACCATGCGCGGCCAGTTGTCGAAATCGGTCAGCGGCGCGTTGTAGTTTTTGGGAAGACCAGTGGTCTCGGTATCGAAGATTAAAAACATAATCAATTGAGAGTTGATAGGTTAGCGCTGAAAACTGGAGCGACTTTTGCTCCAAAATTCAGGGTTCAAATTTAGAAGATTTTTGAAAATGATGCAAGGCAAAAGGAACATTTTTCCCTGAAAAACCTCGCAGAAGCAAAAGCGTTCATAGAATAATTTATTCATATTCAATAGTTTTATGGTTAATACATAGAATTAATTGTCGATACATTCTTTACCATGTATTAATACGAATGAGAAATGACACCCTTTCAGTTTAAAAACCTTTTTCTACTAATGATTCATAAGTACAGAATTGAAGAAGAAAAAGTTAAGATATTGTTTATCAATAGGTTATTCGGAAACAAATTGAGAAATTGTATTATTGGAACAAACATTTTAAAACACAATTTATCCATTTTAATATTAAAAATTTCCATTCTAATATCGAAAAATGTCATTTTAATCACAAAAATAATCATTTTTTCAATAAACATGGCTCATTTTAAAAATCTCATTCGTATTATAGAGTATGCAGAATTTAAAAACAACTAAAATGAACAACTATTCAAAAGACAGAAAAGAACACCTTTGCAATTACGCAAAAGAAATCAAGCTCCCTGTAGGAGGAGATTTTCAAGGTAAAGAGACCCGATGGAAAAACCTGATACTTATATACCATGAGTCTAACAAACCAGAAATTATTGAAAAATACAACTTACTAAATGGGCTTAAACTTGATTTCGACTTCTCCAAAAAACTACACAGATTCGCACATCATTTGTCATCTTCACAGATTTTGTGCTACAATTATTTCAGACCAACAATTGACAAAAATGGTCATCCGTACAAAAAGTTAATAGATGTCTTCAAAAATAGGAACATTTACTTTTCCCAAAATGCAGTTTGTCAGTTCGAATATGGTGGGTATGCATTGTTTCCTATGGAAGGCACTGAATATGATTTTCACATAAAAGACAAAGAAACAGAAGTTTTTATCGAAGTTAAATATACTGAAATAGCATTTGGTAAAGCCAACAAAAACAGAAAATCCAAAGACCAACAAAACTATGACGAAAAATTTGAACGAATCTATTGCCCAATGATAAAATCTTGTGCTTGCCTAAAGGATAAACAGAAGATCGATTTAGATGTTTTCTTAAAGAACTATCAGTTATTCAGGAATGTGCTTCGAATAACGGACAAATCAAAATATACGGTTTTCATTTTTCCCTATCAGCATACCAAACTACGCAAGGAATACGAGCAATTCAAGAAGGACTTCATTAATAATGAATATTCAAACAATGTCATAGCCATTTATTGGGAAGACTTAATGAAAGGAAAAGAGGAAAACGAATTGTACAAAAAATATTTCGCCTTGGATTAACCACAAGTTCATAATAAAGCAAACAAATCAGACTACTTCATTAAACCTATACACAATGGAAAACGAAAAACTATTCGAAAAGTACGCCAAAGAAGGCGAAAGCATGGAAGTTATGGAAGCCTTATGCTTGTTGACCAAAGCATACATGAAAGAATGCGGCAAGAGTATCGGAATGCGAACTATCATTTATACTGCTGCTGAAATGTGGCAAGGTGACAAACTTAAGGCGGGTTGCAACAACAACCTTACAGAGGAGCAAGTCGATGGTCCGATGGGAGAAATAATGCCGCTGATTTGCGAAGAGTACGACCCAGACTATTACGACAAGTGGGACATCGGTTGGGGCTTTTCTGATGAACAATTCAAAGAGATGTGCCTCATCGCCATTGAAGAAAAACGGTATGACGAACCAACTTTGCGGGCACTATGTTGGGGCATCAAGATGAAACCTATTCTATGCCAGAAATGGATGGATGAAGATTGGAAAAGAACTCTTGCAGCCACGGACGAGTCATAATCCAAATTATATAACTAAATGAAAATCATTCATCTATCAGACACTCACGGGAAACATCGCCAATTGTCCGGCCTTCCCGATGCAGATGTTATTGTGCATACCGGCGACTTCTGCGACGAAGGAACAATAGAAGAAGCAGAAGACTTTATCCATTGGTTTTGCGACCTGCCAATTGAACACAAGATTTTCATTGCAGGCAATCACGACGATTGCCTTTGTGAAGCTAACATCGAGGGTTTGCCAGAAAACGTGCATTACCTTTGCAATGATAGTGTTAACATTAACGGCATCAAGTTTTACGGTGTCCCGATGTTTTTGCAAGATGACCTTCACGGCAACTTTCCTAAACTGTACAATCAAATCCCATACGAAACGGATGTTCTTCTCACACACCAGCCACCTTTTAGTATTCTCGATGAATCAGATGGCATCAATTTCGGCGACCACGACCTTTATAAACGTGTTATGGAAATCATGCCAATATTTCATCTTTTTGGGCATATTCATTCCTCCAAAGAAACATATCGCGTTTTTCGTAGAATATGGTTTTCAAACGCGGCATGTCAGTCATCTGGGCATTTCAATGTACTAACAATGATAAAAGAACCATAGGCTTTAATTGGTCAAATATGATAGCCATTGAGAAACTCCATCGAACCGGTTATTCCACTAACCAATTTTTGCATAATTTCGGTTATTCCACTAACCGATTTTTGAGGAATTTCGGTTAATGCACTAACCGATTTACCCCAAAAACAATTCTTAAACTTTCTCCCCTTCCGGCTCCACATGGATGGAAATGTGCGTCTCATCGCCGTAGCGTTCTTTCAGCAGGCGTTCCACCTCGGAGGCTTTGTCGTGGGCTTCCTTCAGCGGGATATCGCCGTCCATGAGAATGTGCATTTCGATGGCGTAATGGTTGCCGATGCGACGGGTGCAAAGTTCGTGCGGCTCGCTGACACCCTGCACGCGCTTCACGATGTCCAAAATCTCGTTCTCCACCTCCTCAGGCAACGATTGTTCCATCAGTTCGCCCATACCGTTCTTGAGCAAGTCGATGGCCACCTTGACGATGAGTGCGCCCACGGCGATGGAGGCAATCGGATCGAGCACGGCCCAACGCTCACCCAAAAGGATGGCTCCACCGATGCCAATGGCCGTCCCAACCGATGACAAAGCATCGCTGCGATGGTGCCAAGCGTTGGCCTTCATCGCCTGCGAGTCCAACTGCTCGGCTTTGCGTTTGGTGTATTGGAAAGTCAACTCTTTCAGCAAGATAGAAACCAAAGCCGCCACAAGTGCCAGTATCCCTGGCTGGGTCAAAGTGCCGCCCTTGGCCCAAAAAGCAATCTTCTTGGCCCCATCGATAAAGATGCCCACGGCGACCGCAAACAGCGCGATGCCAATGAGGGTGGTCGCCAGGGTCTCGAACTTGCCGTGACCATAGTCGTGCGACTTGTCCTTGGGTTTGTGGCTGATGCGAACGAAAGCCAAGACGATGATGTCAGTGACAAAATCCGACACCGAATGCACCGCGTCGGCAATCATGGCGGAACTGTTGCCGATGATGCCCGCCACAAACTTGAACACCACCAACACCACATTGACCGCACTGCCCCAAAGGGTCACTTTATAGACTTCCTTTTCCCTATCCATTATGCTTTCTTTTCAGTCAAAATCATGAACAAAATCGCAAACAGAATCAATGCCACACCGATAGCCACATTGAGCGTGAAGGCTTCCTTGAAAACCAACGTCCCGATGAAGATGGCCGTCAAGGGTTCGAGGATGCCGAGGACGGAGGTCTTGGTGGCACCCACGGCCTTGGTGGACGCCGCCAAAGTGATGGTAGCAATGGCTGTAGGCAACACCGCCAAACCCAAGACATTCAGCCAACTGACCGCATCAGGAACAGGATTCAGATGGACACCGAATCCCGACAAGGCAAACAGCATCACCGATCCGATGAAGAAACAATAGAAGGTCAACGTGAGGTTAGGCAGGGCTTTAATGGTTTTGCTCAGGTTGACAATAACTATAAATAAGGTGTAGCACAGCCCCGAGGCCACCACGAGGGCAATGCCGCGCCAATCGATGAAACCGTCCCCGCCTTTGATAGACAACAATATGGCACCTGCCACACCCGCAAAGATGGAAATCCAAGTCTGCCACGTCGGGAACTGCCTGAAAAACATCATGATGAGCGCAACCATGATGGGATAGACATACAAGATGCTCGTAGCAATGCCCGAAGGAATGTATTTGTAGGCTTCAAACAAGGTGATGCTGCAACCTGTAAACAAAACGCCCAAAATGGACATCAGCCCGAACTGCTTCCAAGTGATGCGAATCTGCTTCTTCGCCACAAGCATGAAGGCCAACATCAACAAAGTGGCCACGCCGTAGCGATAGAACAGCAACGAATTGACATCCAGTCCCTTGTTGATGACCGGCACACCAAAAAGCGGGTTCATTCCGTACGTAATGCCCGAAATGATACCCGCGAGATAGCCCCAACGCAATTGATTCTTGTTTTCCATAACCGCTAAAATGGCTGCAAAATTAGGAATTTGTTTCACTGTATCCAGAATTTGACAAAATTTTCCCATTTTGCTTGACAAACCAAAATAAGTGTGTAACTTTGCCACCATCCAACCTGGTTATTAACTAATTATTCACAAACCACTTAACTTAAGACTATGAAAAAAACACTGCTCATTATGGCCCTTGCCGCCCTGTTGTCGGTAGGATTCACTTCATGCAAGAAATTGATGTGCAAATGTGTCGCCACGGGATATGTTTCCGAAAGCGAGTTGCAAACCATCTTGGACAAACACATCAACGATTGTGTCGAAATCGCTGAAACCGGTGCAATTACGGATAATGGTGTTGTTGTCACCTGTTCGTATTGAACCGCATGGATTGTATTGGCTTGCCAAATGAAAAAACACCGTTTGCATTGCCAGTCTGAGAAAAAGTCGTATCTTTGCAGCCGAAACCTCGGGTAGGTTTTAGTTAATTCATTAAAAATCAACTTAAAACAGTAAATTTATGTCCGCAAAAATCAGATTGCAAAGACATGGGAAGAAGGGTCAGCCCTTCTATCACATCGTAGTTGCCGACTCTCGCGCACCACGTGATGGCAAATTCATTGAGAAATTAGGCACCTACAACCCGCTTACCAATCCGGCCCAAATCAACATCAAGTTTGACAGAGCTTTGTATTGGTACAGCGTCGGCGCACAACCGACCGACACAGCCCGCTCGCTGCTCAGCAAGACCGGCGTCATGATGAAGTATCACCTGATGCGCGGTGTCCAGAAAGGCGCCATGACTGAGGAACAAGCCGAAGTCAAGTTCCAGAACTGGATGAAGGAAAAGGAAGCCAAGGCTGCCAACGCTGCCAAGGCCGTTGAAGAGAAAGCCCGTGGCGAGAAGAAGACCCGTTTGGAAGCTGAAAAGCAAGTCAACGAGGCCCGCGCCGCCGAAATCGCCAAGCGCAAGCTTGCCGAAATGGAAGCCAAGAAGGCCGCCGAAGCCGAGGCTGCTGCCCAAGCTGCTGCTGAAGAAGCCGCTGAAGCTCCCGCCGAGGAAGCCGCTGCCGAAGCTCCCGCCGAAGCCTAATTGCGAATTTTCACCAAATCGCATAAAAACCGCTCCATTGGGGCGTTTTTTTTTGTTGCATTGACGAAACGGATATCCATAAAATTATAGGGACGCACACAGTACGTCCCTATAACATATCGCAAAGCCTTTGCGTTCATTCAATCGCCACCAGTTCCAGCTCAATCACCAAAGGCGAATAGGGCGGCAGCAGTTCCTTATGGATGGCGAACTCGCCAAAACCCAATTCAGACGGGGAAACCAAAGTGACTTTCGCGCCTGGCGCCATCGTCATCAAAGCTTCCTCGATGCAAGCAATCATCTCTCCACGACCCAACGAGAACTGCATCGGTTCGCCGTAGTCGTAGCTCGATTCCACTTGTTCGCCGTCCAGGTTGTAAAGGATGTAATGAACAGAGACGGTATCGCCCCATTCGGCCAACTCACCCGTCCCTTCCTCATCTCTAATGATGTAAAGTCCTGATTCAGTTGGCATTTCAGTAATACCGTTGGCTTCAATGTAAGCCTTAATGCGTTCGCTTTCTTCGGCCAAACGCTGCTGCCTCTCGGCTTCCTCTTTCGCTTCTATTTCCGCCATTTTCTTATCGTAGGCTTCCTTGTCCATCACCTCGTTCATGGTCAACTTGGCCACAAGCGGGGTGTAGGGCGAGACAACACCTTGGTAGCCCTCGCTACCAAAGCCTAGCTCCGAAGGAACCACAAAGCGCATCATGCCGCCCTGAGGCACCATGCCCAAAGCCTCGTTGAAACCTTCGCAAACGAACTCCTCGCCATATTGCATGACCACAGACTCAATGCCGTAGGAACACATTATCGTGTCGCCCTCGGGGTCGCACAGCAGGAAGTCAAAGTCCACATAATCACCCATTTGGGCGACCTTGCCTTTGCCTTTTTGTTCCAAGACAATCAGTCCCGATTCAGTGACACTATTTTTGGGGTCGTTCATCAACGGTTCCAGATAGGCTTGTTCCACACTTTGCAAACTGTCGGCAATGCGCTGGTTTTCAGCCTCAATCTCCTCATACGGCTTTACATTGAGCAGTTTCAGGTCATAATAAATGGGCTTGCCGGCATATTCCTCTGGAGCCTCCATGCCCATCACCGTAACGAACACAGAATCAGACAGAACGACCAAACGCGCCGAGTCGCCGACTTCCATCACGAGCAAGGCATCCGTGACATCGCCCACAAAGGTAGCCGGCTCCAAAATGATATTGATGGGGTTGCCGTCCTTAGTGTCAAAGAGCAGTGTATCATTGAAATACTGCGCCATCTCGAAGACCACGCCATCCTTCAAGCGCGGCAAAATACCCGACCCGCTCTTTTCGTAAAAACTCATGTAAGCCCCTGTCTCCATCTGCTGGAAACCTTTAAAAACGGATGGGGTCTTGTTGCAGGAGACCGCAAACAAGACCACCATACCGAGGACTAAACCTTTTTGCAACTTGTTCATTTTATTCAATATCAACAAGTTCCACTTCAAAAATCAAGTTCGAATAAGGCGGAATGGGCCCCGCATTGCGGCCACCGTAAGCGAGCTTGGCGGGAATGTAAAGCAATCCTGTCTCACCTTTCTTCATCAGAGCGATGCCTTCGTCCCAACCCGGGATAACATAACCTGTACCTAACGGGAAACTGATGGGTTCGCCACGTTCAACCGACGAATCAAACACAGTTCCGTCAAGCAGCTTGCCTGTGTAATGCACTTTAACAGTCTGTCCAGCCTGCGGTTGTGCGCCCTTGCCAGGTTTGGTGCAGACGTATACCAATCCCGATTCCGTGGGAGTGGCATCGATGCCGTTTTCGGCGAGGAAAGCGTCCAAAACCTGCTGAGCCTCAGCAAAAGCGGCTTCTTCCTTGGCGACTTGGCGCGCATTGAACTCCTCCTCCGTCATGATGTCCTTCATCTTGACTTCCCAACGCAACATGGAGCCAGGCGTGACGAACTCGGGGACAATCGGGGCGTGGAACTGACGACGGAACACCGAATCGGCACTCATAATGAACGACATGGAGTCGCCCTTGTGCATCATGGCAAAGCCATCATACAAATCGCCGGGGAACGAAGGCTCGCGGACGAGGTCGAAAGCCGGCTCGGGAAGCGATTCGGTTGTGTAAAGCAGCGAATCGCCACTTTCTCTCATCAGATAATAGGCAAGATCGATTTCTACGACATCGCCCAATTTGGCTGTTTCTCCCTCATTCTGAGTGAGATAACGGTAATACATTCCGCTTTCGGTTTGCTTGTAACCCGGATACGGTGAATTTTCAGCGCATGAAAACATAACGCTTGCGAAAAGCATGGCAACAGCGGCCATTGACAACATTTTCTTGCTCATTTCTTTGGTATTTAAATGTTAATTATTTGTTTTCAACAGTTTGATTTTCAGTGGGAAGCACATCCAACAACGTCACATCGAAAATGAGGTTGGAAAAAGCGGGGATGTTTCCGTAGGGCCTTTCGCCATAGGCCAAATAATAGGGCAACACAAAGCGGGCCTGTTCGCCCACATGCATCAAGCCGACACCCTCCTCAAGACCTCTCAGCACCGAGCCTTGACCGAAAGGCACGTCATAATGACCGCCCAACTGCTCAGAGGAGCCCAAGGGGGTACCGTCAAGATAGGAAGCCTCGAACGCGATACGTGCAGTCATGCCAGCCTCGGGACTTTGGCCTTGCGTCAGTGCCGACTTTGCATAGTAAAGTCCTGATTGCGTGTGTTCTGTGATGTTGTTTTCCTTGAGGTAACGGATGAGAGCCTGCTCCGAATCATCCTTCATCTTCTTTATCTCCAATGCGGCCTGACGTTGCAATTCCTCGGCCGTCGTGATTTTCAGTAACTTGATGTCATACACCAAGTTAGCATACATCGGAATGCCCGGAACGGAATGTTCGCCATAAGCCATCTCAAACGGAATGTAGGCACGGACGCGCTCACCAAGGTGCATCTTCGGGACAATCTCTTCCCAACCTGGAATCACGTAACCCTCGCCCAACACGAACGTGAATTTCTCGTCGCTGCCGAAAGTCGAGCCAATCTGCTGCCCGTTCAGCAAAAAGGCCTCGAAATCAAGCTCGACCTTCTCGCCTTTCACCGGACAACGGCCTTTACCTGTTTCCGTGGTGACAACATAAATCCCTGAACCATAAGGCTCTACGGTGACACCTTCTTTCTCGATATAATCCTCAAACAAGGCTTTTGCCTCATCCATTTTTTCCTTTTTCGCACGCTCAATGTCCATTTGGAACTGCTCTTGCGACTTGATTTCCAACAGTTTAACCTCATAACGGAAATTATCGTCCGCTTTCAGGCCAACAGAATCGGGATTCTGGTCGTAATAATGGATCGCGACGGAATCCGCCTTGATGTAAAACGAAGCCGAATCGCCGAGACGCATCATGGCCAAAGCCGACTGCAAATCGCCTTTGAAGTGAGGCTCAGAGAGTTGCAGATACACGTCACTGCCCGACTCGTTCCAATCATAATACAACGAATCGTGAAGATAGCAGGCGATATCCAGCTTCAGGAAATCAGTCTGCTTGGGTTGCGCAGCCGACAAATCCTGCTGGTAAAACCGATAGTACAAGCCATCGGGAGCTTGCTTGTAGCCTGGATATTTCCCGTTGCAAGCCGTCAAAAACACCATTGCCGAAAGGCAAGTCAAGGTGAAAACGAAACTAAATCTTTTCATAAATTATTGATTATCTGTTACTTTTATCGTGTAAACCAAAGTCGCATATTCTGGAATGCGGTTGTCATCGCCATGCAGACCGTAAGCCAAATGAAACGGGATGATGAGCTTGGCCACATCGCCATAGTGCATGTAATTCATCGCTTCGTCGAGGCCAGCCTCCACGTTGCCTTCTCCCACAACAAACGACTTAACTCCGTCTTTTTCAGAAGAATAAAACAAATCTCCAGCAAGGGAACACAATTCATACTCCAAACTGACCTTATCGCCCTTTTTCACTTGATTTCCAGTGCCTTGCTTGAGAATCTGATACCTTAGACCCGTGCCTGTCGCGACCATCTCCAAACCGTGGCGCCGCACATAGTTTTCAATCTCCTCCTCTTCCTCGTTCAACAAATAGCGGTTGGCCTTCTCCATGCTGCTTTTCATCTCGTTTTTCGGAATAGAAACGGTTTGTTTAGGTTTCTCTCCGCATGAGAAAAAGCACAGCAAAGCCAACACTATCAAATATTTAGCTTTATTCATCATAACGCAGTTCCTCATATTCGGGCAGAATGGCTTTCAGCCGTTTGATGGTCGTTTTCATGCTGATGCCCGTGGTGCTTCCGCCAGCCGCATTGATATGGCCGCCGCCCTTGAAGTGCTTGTTGGCCAACTCGTGAACCGAAAAACTGCCTTTCGACCTGAAAGACAACCTGATTTGGTCCTGACGCTCAGTAATCAGCACCGACATCTTGATTTTTTTAATCGAAAGCGGAAAGTTCACCACGCCTTCTGTGTCGCCAACCTGATGGTTGAAACGCTCCAATTCCTTCTTACTCAACGAAATAATAGCCACAGCATATTCGTCCAGAACTTCCATCTTATTGTTGATGGCATAGCCCAACAAACGCAGCCGATTTTCATTAAAACTATCGTAAATCTGCTGATGGATAAAAGGATACGGCATGGAACGAGCCATCAAAATGCCAGACAGCTCGAAGGTGCGGGAATGGTAGATGGAATGTGAAAAACAGCCCGTATCCGTCATCATGCCCACCAACAGATTAGTAGCAACAGGCTCCGTAAGATTCTCCATCCCATAATACAAGATGATTTCGGCCACGATTTCAGAGGCACTTGAAACGCAAGTCTCTGAGTAATAGCATGTAATATGATCCAACTCAGGATCTCTGTGGTGGTCAACCAAAACACGCGGACAACGTGTCTTGCCAATCTCATTATGCAAAATGCCTGAACGCGACAATGAATTGAAATCCAGCATAATAATGCATTCCGCCTCAGCGATGGCCGTATCGCATTTCTCACCCTCCTTTTCGTAAATAAGTATATCAGAAGCTCCAGGCATCCAGGCCAAAAAATCAGGGAAAGCATTGGCGCAGGCCATCTTCACCTCATGGCCTTTCTGCCTGAGAAAGAACGACATAGCCAACATCGAACCGATGGCATCGCCGTCAGGATTGACATGGCAAGCCAAAAGAAACCGCTTGGGTGTGCGGATAATCTCATCAAAACACTCGAAAAATTCGTCTTTCTGCATGACTTTCCCAAAAAGTCCGCAAAAGTACAAATTTTTCCGTTTTCGCACCTAATTAATATACATAAACCGTCATCGCGGCGACAAAATCTCAAAAGAATTGTCAGCATACACCATGATGATGCGCTTCACCTCGTTCGGCAAAGGTATGGACATCGGTGCGACCGACGAAGATGTTTTTTCAGTAGCAAACAACGTTCCTTCAAAAATATCCACCTCATTTTCAGCGGGTTTTGACTCTTCCGTCGGAGCCTCAGCCATAGGTTTCGGTTCCGCAAACGGCTCTGAAACCGTCATCGGACCTTTGCCGAACACAATCCAGTCCAAATTGTATTCAGGGAAGGTTTCTTTCAGCTTCCTGACGAACTCAAGGCTGGGATTGTTTCGCCCCGACAAAAGGTGGGAGATGTTCGAGGGCTGAATGCCAAGACGCATGGCAAACTCGGCTGCCGTCAGGTTTTTCGCGCGGATGATGTGCGCAATGCGGTCTTTCATTTCTACAAACTCCATGATGACAAACGCTTAGAATTTCAATTTTTCAACCTATTTGAATTTACAAAAGTAAAATATTTATCGTTACAAAACTCAATTGTTTCTGATTTATTTTTGTAAACTTTTTAATAAAGTGGTATTATTCTATAGTTTTTATTCAAATAAAACAATTTTCCGTATTGATAAACAGCTATTTATGAATAAACTTATTATTTATCTGATTTTGGCATAATCTATTGGAATTTCTTGTCAAATAACTTCAAGTTATAATTATTAAAATACTGATTTATAATATATTAAATAAACAATTTGTATATTTTTCGATAATTTTACTCAGAACTATGTGTTGACAAATGTTATATTTGTATTGTTTGTTTGTAAATTTAATAATAAAATACTATTATTCAGTTATTTACAATATTCGTATTTAGATTTGTAATGCATTGGATTACTAAAGTGAATTTACCCTATTTTACGTTTTTATCACCAAAACGTACCAAAACACAACGAAAAATCAAGGGCGCTCTACGGGGCTAAAACAGGCCTTATTCGGCACTTCCCCACTCCGTCGCATTTGACCCTTTTTGCCCCTCCCGTCAGCACCTTTATTAATAGGGCTACCGAAAAATTCACTACCTTTGCCGCCCGATGAAAGCCCGCGACCTGCACATACAAAACCTGATTCAGGAAGGCGAACACCAGATGCTCGACTTCAAGTTCGAGAT
>Ga0265298_10008716_pt1 | contig 12152 bp, 8 predicted proteins | sample AusTroGonzalo_MG_3_FD_193486 | JGI IMG/M metagenome (GOLD analysis project Ga0265298, IMG submission 193486) | Bovine rumen microbial communities from tropical cattle in Woodstock, Queensland, Australia - Gonzalo_01 | ecosystem: Host-associated > Mammals > Digestive system > Stomach > Rumen ...
ACGGTGACCATTCCGGGGTCGATCGAGCTGCTGGATAACGCGTTCGACCTTGAGACGACGCGGTTGATGTTTCTGTCTCCGGCGGACAAGCGGTTCCGGTACATGGCGGACGGCTCCCTGATCGACTACGAGAAGAAGATCCTGATCGACGTCCCGGTCGCTCTCGAGGGGGAATACGAGGTGCCGGAGGGCATCCGCAGGATCGCGTCCCGGGCGTTCGAGTCCTGCCGCGTCGAACGCGTGACGATCCCGGACAGCGTGACGAGCATCGGGGGCGAGGCGTTCAAGTCCAGCGCGATCCGGGATATCACGATTCCCGCAGGCGTGACGAATTTGGAGGAGGGGTATCTTTACGGTGAAATCAACATATTGGACATATCCGCGCCGCGGGGCATGTTCAACGGCTGCATGGAGCTGAAGCGTGCGGAACTGAAGGGGAGGCCGGAGAAGATTCCCGATTATCTGTTCCAGGGATGCGCCTCTCTGGAGGAGGTCTCGCTTCCCGGGGGGATCACGGAGATCCCGGCGGGCATGTTCCGGAGGTGCAAAGGCCTGAAGCGCATCGAACTGCCGGAGGGGGTCCGCACGATCGGCGGCAGCGCCTTCGAGGGCTGCACGGGCCTGGAGCGCGTCGAACTGCCGGAGGGCGTCCGCACGATCAACTACAGAGCCTTCGAGGGCTGCACGGGCCTGGAGGAAGTCGTGCTGTCGCCCGGGATCAGCACGATCAACGACAGCGCCTTCAAGGGCTGCAAAGAGCTGAAACGCGTCGAACTGCCGGAGGGACTGACTTTTATCGGATCCATGGCGTTCGGGGACTGCAGGTCACTGAAGGAGATCGCGATCCCCGCGAGCGTGACGAAGATTTATCCGGGCGCGTTTGACGGGGCAGGCTGCGAGCAGTACGTCAAGGATCATTACGGGCATCTGATGAAACTGGTACTCGGGGTAGACTATTTCATCTGACCGCGGGCATGGACCGGCCGGTCATTCCGCTATGACGGCCCAGGGCTTCAGACGCGGCACGATGCGCCGTTCCAGAACGTCGTGGAGTTCATCGGCGGTCGTCCGGGGGACCTTCGCCGCCTCAAGATAGGCGGCCTCGAGCTCGCGGCGGGTTTTCGAGGAGATCTTCAGGTAGCGGAAGAGGCGGATGATGTCGTCCGCGATGATCTGCACCGTGAGCGGGGACGGGCTGCATTCGGCGACGTCTACCCAGCAGAGTTTCATGCCGCCGCCGGGCTCCTGCCTGTACAGCAGGTTGGCGGGCGTGAAACCGCCGTGGACGTAGCCGCGGTCGTGGAGTTTCGCCAGCAGCGCCAGATGGCCGCTGCAGAATTCTTTCAGGAAGGGTTCGTTACCGGCGTGGATGCCTTCCTTGAAGAAGTCGAGGCCGTTGCGGTATCCCTCGACGAACCGGGAGAGCATGAAGGCGTTTTTCAGGCAGAGCGCGCAGCGGATTTCGCCGGCCGCGAGCAGGTCGGGCAGGGGAAGTCCGAATTCCCGCAACAGGGTGTAGTTCGCCGCCTCGGAGGCGCACGGCGAATTCCGCAGCAGATACCGGACCGGTGATTTGATCCGGAAGAAGCTCTTGTAGGCGACGTCGAATCCGAGCGAGGTTTTTGCCCGGAGGACGAACTTGGTGCGCGTGTTCCAGATCGTTTCGGAGACCCCGCCCGGCCGGAATGCGCCAGCGTCCGAAAGCCGCCGGAACTCCTCGGCGAAATCGCTTCTGGCCCAGCACCAGGAATGGAACAGATGGGCCGTCCGCGGGGAGAAAACCGGGGTGGACAGGAAGTTCTTCATCGTACCTGAAAATGCCGATTGTTTACAGGCTGAACTGCGTGCTGTGAAGGCGCTTGTAGATGCCGTTCTCGCGTGCGAGCAGATCGGCCTCCTTGCCGAACTCCGCGATCCTGCCGTTCTGCATGACGATGATCATGTCGGCGTTGCGGATGGTGCTCAGGCGGTGCGCGATCGCGAAGACCGTGCGGTTGGACATCACGCGGTTCAGGGCCTCCTGGACCAGCTTTTCCGTCACGGTGTCGAGGGCGCTGGTGGCTTCGTCGAGGATCAGGATGGGCGGGTTGCGGAGGATGGCGCGTGCGATGGAGACGCGCTGCTTTTCGCCGCCGGAGAGCTTGAAGCCCTTTTCGCCGACCTCGGTTTCATATCCCTTCGGATGCGGGCCGTTCACGATGAATTCGTGGGCGTTTGCGAGCTTGGCGGCGCCGATGATCTCGTCCATGGAGGCGTCGGGCTTGCCGTAGGCGATGTTTGCCGCGATGGTCTCGTTGAACATGATCGCGTCCTGGTTCACCACGCCGATCATGCGGCGGAGCGAGGAGATCTTGTAGTCCCGGATGTCCACCCCGTCGATGGCGATGGAGCCGGAATCGACGTCATAGAACCGCGCCAGCAGGTTTGCGATGGTCGACTTGCCGGACCCGGTCTCGCCGACGACCGCGACCATGCTGCCGTGCGGGATGTCGAACGACACATGGTCCAGCACCACCCGGTCGCCGTAGGAAAAGCAGACGTCGCGGACCGTGATGCCCTGCTTGAATTCCGTCAGCTCCGCCGCGTCGGCCTTTTCGGGCAGGGAGGTGTCGGTGTCGAGCAGCGCGAAGTAGCGATCGGCCGCCGCCATGGACTGCTGCAGGCTGGCGAAGACTTTCGAAATGTCCTTGATCGGGCGGAACGCCATCATCGCGGGCGTGAGCAATGCCGCCAGTTCGGTGACGGTGATGCCGCATTTGTACGAGTAAAGCAGGAAGATCAGGGTCGAGGTGACGCCGACCATTTCCATCAGGGGCGTGAACATGATGTGCAGGCGCATCGCCTTGATCGCCTGGCGGTAATACTTCCGGTTCACGGCGTTGAACCGCTGGTTTTCGCGTTCCTCCGCGTAGTACGCCTTCACGGCGCGGATGCCGGAAAACACCTCGTGCATCCGGGAGAACACGTCGGCGATGCGTGCGAAACTGCGCTTGTAGTATTTGCGGACGATGCGGCTCACGATGACGATCGGGATGATGACCAGCCCGAGCCCCAGCCCCAGCAGGATGACCAGCACATAGTCGTCGAACTGGCGGCACGCCACCACGATCGCCGCCACGCAGCCCAGGATCTGGAGCGGTGCGTTCGTCAGGTCTTCGATGGAGTGCGACACGGAGTATTCCAGCGCGGAGGTGTCGTTGGTGCACCGGCTGATCAGGTGGCCGACGTCCATGTCGCCGTAGAAACGGAGCGACTGGCTGGTGAGCTTGCGGAAGATCGCGCTGCGCATGTCGGCGACGACGCGGATGCCCACATAGCGCGTGCAGTAGCCGTTGAGGTACATCCCCAGGCTCCGCAGGAACCACACCAGCACGAACGAGGTGATGTAGATCGCAAACAGCTGCCACGCGATCCGTCCGTCCGAGGTGACGATCTCGAAATTCCTTTTTACGGGCCATTCGATATGGATCGTTTTCCCCTGGATGGAGCACGGCAGGTGGAACCGGTTGATCGCGTCGTTCGCCTGTTTCAGCAGGCGGGTGAGCTTGGGATCGTCGTCGGGCGGGCCGGACAGGATTTCCGACATGAGGCGGTCCTTTTCCGCGTCGGAGACGTCCTGCGCAGCGGCGATCTCGCGCAGGCGGCCGAGCTCCTCGGGCGAAAGCTCCTTCTGCTCCACGGATGCGCCGATGTTGCCGCCGGAATCCACCAGGCCGACCAGCTGCGGCACCAGCAGAAGCGCGAAAAACAGCGATCCGCCGACGAGCATGCCGCAGAGGATGCCGAACGTCAGGCGTTTCCAGTAGGGCAGAGTATATTTCAGCAGCCGCAGATAACTTTGGGCTTTGAAGTTGGAATCATTGTCTGTAGTGCTGCTCATGAAAAAGTCTCCGGGGAGATGTTATTCAATATTCAAAAAAGACTCAATAAACAATATAGCACGGAAAAGAGCCGGATTCAAGGAAAACCGCCTGTTTTTGCCGAAATTCGCCCACCCTCGCATGCATCTCCCGTCGCCGGCAGGAGCAGGGCGGCGGCGCCCCGGACACAAAAAAAGACGGCTATTGAAGCCGTCTCGTGGTCTTCCCATGGGAAGTAGCCATCAGAATCCTTTACCAGGACTTGTAGAGCTGACATACAATAGCATGTTCTGAGAAAAAAGTCAAGCAAAATCAAAAAAAGACTTGATTATACTTCCGCATCATGGTATTATTTATATCAGTAAATCGGGCTTGTTCAGGCAGATCGGCAGGGAACGAAAACAATGGGAAAGGACGGTTGAATAATGTCGTATTACACGCTGGGGTTGGATTTGGGCGTCGCCTCCATCGGCTGGGCACTGATCTCCGAAGATAATGACAAGTTCGGTCTTAAGGCATGGGGATCCCGTATTTTCGAGCAAGGGCTTGATTCCGGAGGCGGCCTGGAGGCAATCTCACGCGGAAAAGGAACCTCGCGCGCAGCGGAACGCCGTCAGAAAAAAGCGCTCCGCCGCCAGTACAGCCGACGCCGTGACCGAAAAAACGATTTGAAGCGTGTCCTGACGGAAAATGGAATGCTCCCCGACCCCTTCACGCCGGAATTCTTTGTCGAACTCGACCGCAGGCTTGTGCAGGCCCTGCCGGAGGCCGAACGCGCCCATGCCGCACACATCGCCCCGTATCTCTACCGGAAACTTGCGCTGGACCGCCCGCTCACGAAGGAGGAATTCGGACGCGCGATCTATCATCTCGCCCAGCGCCGCGGCTACCGGAGCAACCGCAAGCAGGATTTGAAGGACGAGGAATCCGGCATCGTGAAGGAGCACATCGCAGAACTGAAGGCAAAAATGGAGAAAGCCGGTGCGCGGACGATTGCCGAATATTTCTGCACGGTCGATCCGAACATGGAACGTATTCGCGGCCGCTACACGGACCGCGCCATGTACGAAGACGAATTCCACAGAATCTGCGAGGCACAGCGCGCGTTGGTCTCCCCGGATCTTGAGAAAGATTTGTACGAGGCGATCTTCTTCCAGCGTAAGCTCAAGTCCTGCAAGGGGCTCGTCGGAAAATGCGAGATCCATCCCGAATTCCGCCGCTGTTCCATGGCGAGGGAGGAGGCGCAGCTCTTCCGCATCTACACGACCGTTTCCAACCTTCGCGTGCAGGCCGGGGACACCGACCGTGCACTCACGGACGAGGAACATGACAAGGCTGTCGCATTCCTGAATGGCTATTCGGACAAATTCACCGTCCGCGGCACGGTCACCCTGAAGAATCTTGGAAAGGCCATCGGCCTTGCCAAAGGAGAAACCTTCTCGCTCGGCGACGAAAGCAAGGATGTCTACGGAAACGAACGACACGCCGCGCTTGCCCGTGTCTTCGGCTCGGAGAAGGCCGCCGCCATGTCCGCCGCCGAACAGGATGCGTTCTTCCATGACCTCGATTCCATCGAAAAAGATACCGTCCTGGAAAAACGCCTCCGCGAACACTGGAAACTCTCCCCGCTCCAGGTCGAAACCGCCATGAAGGTCATGCTTCCGGAATCCTACTGCGCGTATTCGCTTCAGGCGCTCCGGGAGATGCTGCCGGACCTTGAGGCGGGTGTGCCTCTCGCCACGCTCAAGAAGAACCTTTATCCGAAGCAGGTCGGCGCGGAGCACGGTTTTCTTCCTGTTTTCGACAGCGACGAGTGCGGCATCGAGATCCGCAATCCGCTTGTCCATCGCGTCATCACGGAACTGCGCGCGGTCGTGAATGCGATCGTCAGGCGCTACGGCAAGCCAAACGCCATCCGCATTGAGCTTGCACGCGACCTGAAGACCTCCAACAAGCAGAAGGAACTCATCACACGCCAGAACAACCTGCGCGAAAAGGAACGCCAGAAGATCGCCGAACGCATCCTCGCGGAGGCCGGCATCGAAAAGCCGTCCCGCAACGACATCCTGAAAGTGATGCTCGCCGACGAATGCAATTTCGAATGTCCCTATACCGGAAAGCATTTTTCCATGAGGGATCTTCTGTATGGAAAGGACATCCACATCGAGCACATCATCCCGTATTCACGTTCCTACGACGATTCGTTCCGCAACAAGACGCTCTGCGACGCCTCCGCGAACAGCGCCAAGAACAACCGCACGCCATTCGAAGCCTACACCGGCGAGCAGTACCGGCAGATCCTCGCCCGTGTCGCCCAGTTCAAGGGACCCCATGCCGCATACAAGCTCGACCTTTTCAAGCGGGAGGAGGTCGAGGAACAGGACTTCATGGAGCGCAACCTCAACGATACCCGCTACGCCAGCCGCATTGCCATGCAGTACCTCGGGCTGCTCTATGGCGGCATCGTCGACAAAAACGGCAGACAGCGCATTTTTGCGACCAGCGGCGGCGCCACCGCCCTGATCCGCAGGGCCTGGGGCGGGAACTACCTCCTCGGCGAGGGTGAAAAAGTCCGCACCGACCACCGCCACCACGCCATCGATGCCGTGACCATCGCCCTCACCACGCCGTACCTGGTGCAGAAGATCGCATCCATGCCGCCCGAAAAGCGCCGCAAGCTCCATGAAGCCAATACCCCGCTCATCGACTTCGACCTCTATTCCGAGGCGAAAAAGGCTTTGGAGGCCGCTACCGTCTCTCATCATATTCGAAACAAGCTCCGCGGCGCCCTGCACGAGGAAACGATCTACGGGAAGGATTTCGGCGGCACGGAACGCCATGTCCGCGTGAGCCTGGATACCATGGAGCCGGGCGACGTCGCGAAGATCGTCGATCCCGCCGTCCGCGCGCTCGTCCTGGAGAAACTCGGCAAATCCAAACCCGAGGAAGTGACCAAGAACGACCTCAAGATCTTCTGCGATCCCGCCAATCTGCCCGTCCTCCGCGATGCCGCCGGAAATCCGGTCAATGTGATGAAAAAAGTGCGTGTCGCACGCAACCTCAAGACCATCACCATCGGATCCGGCGACGGCGTCCGCGAGGTCAAGACAGGTTCCAACTATGTCCTGCCGATCTTCGCGAAGCTCAACGAAAAGGGCGAGGAGGTCGAGTGGGTCGGTGAGATCGTCACCCTGCTTGACGCCATCCAGCGGAAGAAGCACGGCCAGCCCGTCTTCGAGAAGGACAGGCCGGGCCTCAAATTCAAATTCTCCCTCAAAAAAGGCGATATCGTCAAGTGGACGAAGGATGGAAAGGAGTATCTGTGCATCGTGAGGGGGATTTCCCTTCCAGAGTTTTATATTGTTCCTATAAGTGAAGCAAGGAAAAAAGAAGATTTAAAGGCTATGAAGCTTTGGTTCCGTCTTTATCTTTCCAGTGCATTCAAGGGTAATCTTCGGAAATACCGCATGAACATCTTCGGAGAGCTGCGTGATGCCAACGACTGACCGCATCATCGAGATCGCCGAAACGTCCGCCTTCCTCTCGCTGGAGAACCATCTCCTGAAGATCCGGCTTCCGGCCGGTCCGCCCGTGACGGTGCCGGTCAAGGAGGTGCAGTGCCTGATCCTCGCCAACCCGGCGCTGACCGTGACGGGGTGTCTGCTGGCTGCGCTTGCCGCGGAGGGATGCATGGTGCTGGTCTCCGGTCCGGACCGTCTGCCCGCCGCCATGCAGCTTCCGCTGGAGGGGAACTACGTGCAGACGCAGCGGTTCCTGGCGCAGGTCAATGCCCCGAAGCCTCTCTCCAAACGTCTCTGGCAGATCATCGTCCGGGAGAAGATCCTGAATCAGGCGCGGCTTCTGGCCGATCTGCACGGTAATGATGCCGGATTGTCGGCGCTTGCGAAAAAAGTGCGCTCCGGCGACCCGGACAATCTGGAGGGACGTGCGGCCGCGCTCTATTGGAAGAATCTTTTCGGAAGCCCGTTCCAGCGCGACAGAGACGTCCCGGACAGCAACCTCCTTCTCAACTACGGGTATGCTGTCCTGCGCGCCATGGCGGCCCGCGCGTGCTGTGCCGCCGGGCTTCATCCCACCATCGGACTCCACCATCACAACCAGTATGATCCGTTCTGCCTCGCGGACGACCTCATGGAGCCGTTTCGGCCAGTCGTCGACCGGATCGTTTTCGGGCTGAACCGGCGGAACAATACCGTGGACGAACTCGGCAAGGAGCACAGGCGTATGCTTATCCAGGGGCTTCTGGATACGCGGCTGCCCTCGTCGAAGGGCCGCTGTCTTCTTCCGGACCTGCTTCATATGTATGCCGGGCAGGTCGTCCGTTCTTTTCTGGACGGTGACGTCCGCCTTTCGTTTCAGGCTTCGTAGCCTGAATGCCGCTTAACAGGAGTTGATCCCGTGTTCTCGGAGGTGAAAGCCATGTGGCTGCTTGTCATGTTCGACCTTCCCGTGAAAACCAGGGAACAGAGGCGCGAATACACGCGCTTCCGCAATCTCCTGCTTGCAAACGGCTGCATGCAGCTTCAGTTTTCCGTTTATGCGCGGTTCTGCGTTTCCAGGGAGAATGCCGATACTTACGGCAGGATCATCCAGCCCGCTGTGCCCGCGGGCGGTTTCGTCCGGGTCCTCATGGTCACGGACAAGCAGTTCGGGGAAATGGTGTCCCTTTACGGGGATCTGGAGCTGGAGGTCGAACAGGAACCGGAGCAGCTTCTCCTGTTTTAGCGCCTGACTCCCGGAAAATAAAAAAACGCATCGCCTGCCGTTTCCGGCTGACGATGCATTTCCTTTCTTATGGTGCGCTTGATTCTTGAAAAACTGCCCGGATTCACCCGGAGTCGACGCTTTTATTGCTGTTTTTTTTGAACGATCCCGATTGGAACAGATTGTTCCTGAATTTGTTGGAACAGATCCAATCAAGTGTACCGTTTGAACTCTACAAGCCCCAGCCCAACCAGTATGACCGCGATCCGGATGATGAATCAAGTGTACCGTTTGAACTCTACAAGCCCCAGCACGCTCAATTACGTTCCCGTGAACGAACCGAATCAAGTGTACCGTTTGAACTCTACAAGCCCCAGCGAACGTCCCGGATTGCTTTCGTATTCACAAAATCAAGTGTACCGTTTGAACTCTACAAGCCCCAGCCTCCTACTCTGAAAGCATATTTTTCCGGGTAATCAAGTGTACCGTTTGAACTCTACAAGCCCCAGCGATTCAGATAGGAGACGTCCGAGATAATGAAATCAAGTGTACCGTTTGAACTCTACAAGCCCCAGCTCTTCTATACCATGAAAGCCGGGGAGGAACAATCAAGTGTACCGTTTGAACTCTACAAGCCCCAGCCGGAGGTAGTCCGGGTTGAGGCAGTACGGTAATCAAGTGTACCGTTTGAACTCTACAAGCCCCAGCCTCGCCAACGTCTCATTCGCAGTTGCGTAAAATCAAGTGTACCGTTTGAACTCTACAAGCCCCAGCCGAATCCTGCCGCGATCCATGCGGGATACCAATCAAGTGTACCGTTTGAACTCTACAAGCCCCAGCCCCATGGGGCATCAAAGATTTTGCGGGTTTAATCAAGTGTACCGTTTGAACTCTACAAGCCCCAGCGTGCGGGCTGCGTGAATGCGGGCGACGTAGAATCAAGTGTACCGTTTGAACTCTACAAGCCCCAGCTGAAAGCACCTGCACCGACGAAGTCCGCTCAATCAAGTGTACCGTTTGAACTCTACAAGCCCCAGCCTTTCTTTGGAAGGATAAACGACCTTACGGAATCAAGTGTACCGTTTGAACTCTACAAGCCCCAGCAAGCAGCCTGCAGTTGCCATTAGGGGGAAAATCAAGTGTACCGTTTGAACTCTACAAGCCCCAGCTGAAAGCACCTGCACCGACGAAGTCCGCTCAATCAAGTGTACCGTTTGAACTCTACAAGCCCCAGCCGGAGCATCTGACGAACGCGATAATCATCTAATCAAGTGTACCGTTTGAACTCTACAAGCCCCAGCCCCTTGTTTGACGGGTAGACGATTTTGCGGAATCAAGTGTACCGTTTGAACTCTACAAGCCCCAGCCTCGCCTGGCTGAAGGAGCAGGAAAAAAAGAATCAAGTGTACCGTTTGAACTCTACAAGCCCCAGCCATCGAACCCGGAACCCAAGCGAGCTCTCAAATCAAGTGTACCGTTTGAACTCTACAAGCCCCAGCCGTCAGCGCCTCACCGTACACGAACCGGACAATCAAGTGTACCGTTTGAACTCTACAAGCCCCAGCAGAAGGGCGCGGAGCTGTCCGACTGTGTTCAATCAAGTGTACCGTTTGAACTCTACAAGCCCCAGCCGTCAGCGCCTCACCGTACACGAACCGGACAATCAAGTGTACCGTTTGAACTCTACAAGCACAAAAATGTCAAAGAACACAATACACATTCTTTTCATCCGATACAATAGACGATCTTCGGACGAAAAGACGAAAACGGAAACGTTCAGAAATTGTTGAAGGCCTCGAGGAGTTTGTCCTTCAGGGGGTTGTCCTCGTAGTCGACCATGATGAACGAACCGCGGGAGACGGCGGGGAATTTGAACCCGTAAATGTAAATGAAGCCGTTCTTGTCCACGTATTCGATCTTCTCTCTCGCCTTTCTGTATTTCGTGTTGAACTTGTAGAACGCGACCTGGCGGTTGGCGATTTTCAGCGCGAACCCCTCGTCGGCGTGAATGGGTTCGACCACCATCGATCCGTCGAACGTGCCGCCGGTCTGCTGCATCATGTACCGGCAAAGCTCCAGTGCGGTACGGTTGTTGTTCTCAACGGTACTGCGGCAGCTGCTGCACAGAATGACTGCGGCGGCTGCAAAAAGAATGTAAAGCGATCTGAACATGGCGGACCTTTCCGGTTGAAAAAAGCAATGCAAGATAATGTAGGACCATTTTCCGCAAAGTCAAGCCTGGCGGAAGAAAAAAAGCGAAAACGCCGCGGAACCGCCTCCCCCCGCGACTTCCGCACACAGTGGACGGGGCGGACCGCCCCGAAAATCACTTGAGGGGACGCAGAAGCGCGATCACCTGTCCGACCACATCGGGGGCCGGATTCGATTCCGCCTTGATCTGACGGCATGTCGGCGCGGATCCGGTGCGTTCCAGCACGACCATGCCGGGATAGAGGCGTTCGGGCCGTGTCCAGACGATCAGGATGTCGCCGGGCGCCATGTCGGAATCCGCCGGAAGACCATTGAAAACCCCGAGGCGCACGGCAAAAAGGTCTTTCGCACGGACGTGTTCCGGCAACAGGCTGGCGTCCACATGGTAAAACGACGTGGGGGCGCTGGAAAAGCTGTTGTTTTTCAGGTAGAAGGGAACGCAGACGGGGACCTTTTGCGGAAGACTGGAGCCCATTCCGACAGGACGTATGCTCCGGCGGCGGCCTTTCTGCCGCACGATGACGCGCTTGCGTTCGAGCGCCGCGATATGGGCCGCGGCAGTCGAAGGTTTAATGGAAAAGTATTCCGCGATGTCGTAGAGCGTTGGCGAAATGGTGTTTTTACCGATGAAATCGCGGATGAAGCCCGCGATTTCAAACTGGCGTTTTGTGATTTTCTTCATTACAGACGGTCCTGGGTCGTGATTGAAGCGCCTCCGGGAGAAAAGAGGGCTACTCGCCGCGAAGGGATGGATGAAAAACACAAAATGTTCTTCCGATAAAATACAATACATCATAGTTTTGCATCTTTCAAGGAGGATTTGCAAGTTTCTTGAAAGTATTTTCACAAAATACATACAAATGTACGCGTGTTTCCAGCAGGAGAATATCGGCCCTTCCTTGACATTTCGCCTTCGGCATGGTATCTTAATATCATCATAGAACGAAACCAGGCGTGACAGAAAAGGAAACCCGAATATGAACGCATGCGACCTGAAAGGCAAAGCGGTCGTCTTCCTCGGCGACGGCATGGCCGACCTCCCGATCCCCGAACTTGACGGAAAAACCCCTCTCGAAGCGGTTCCGACCCCGACCATGGACAAAATCGCCGCAAACGGCGCGTCCGGTACGTTCCTGACGCTGCCGGAAGGCTATCCGACGTCCTCGGATGTGGCGAACATGTCCGTGCTCGGCTATGCGCCGTCGCTGTACTACCCCGGCCGCGGGCCGATCGAAGCGGTCAGCCAGGGCATTCCGCTGGCGCCCGACGACGTCGCGTGGCGCTGCAACCTGATCACCGTGGAGAACGGCGTGCTGAAGGATTATTCCGCCGGCCACATCACGAAGGAGCATTCGC
>Ga0265298_10008717_pt1 | contig 12152 bp, 8 predicted proteins | sample AusTroGonzalo_MG_3_FD_193486 | JGI IMG/M metagenome (GOLD analysis project Ga0265298, IMG submission 193486) | Bovine rumen microbial communities from tropical cattle in Woodstock, Queensland, Australia - Gonzalo_01 | ecosystem: Host-associated > Mammals > Digestive system > Stomach > Rumen ...
CGATAGCTTTTTTCATCGTTTGAGATTTTTAATGGTTAATGCGTTGCAAAAATAGGAAAAATGTTACTTTTGCAGCTGAAAAAACAGCCCCATTATGACATTCAAAGAAATACTTCACAAACTCAACAACCGCTATGTATATGCCATAGCAGTATTTCTCGTTGTTTACCTTTTCATCGACCGGTTCAATTTCTTTGAACAGAATCGCCTGCGCAAAACACTGAAAGACAACAAAGAAGAGATTGAGTTCTACGAAAAGGAAATCTCCGACAGCAAGGAACTCCTCTACAAATTGCAAAACGATACAGCCACGATGGAGCAGGTCGCCCGCGAAAGCTACATGATGAAACGCGACAACGAGGTCGTCTATCTAATTGAGACTCAAGAATGAAGCCTCAACAGCGCATCTTTTTTCTCTTGTTTTTGCTGCTGACGACAGCTGGGCAAACCCTGTTGGCGCAAAGTTACACCATCAGTGGACGCATCACCGATGAACAGAATCGCCAACCTTTAGCCTTCGTCAACGTAGTTGTCAACGAGGGGCTGACGGGGACGATGAGCGACATCAACGGTCGCTACGAAATCAGCTCCAACGAGCCCATCGTGAAACTCAAGTTCTCATCGGTTGGGTATGAATCACAAACCGTTGATTTGCAACCTAATGCAAAAAAATGCAATGTTGCACTGAAACCCGTCACTTTTGAACTTCAGGAAGTCGTCATTGACGCAGGCGAAAACCCAGCCCACCGCATCATCGACAGCCTGATGGCGCACCGCAAGCAAAACAACCCTAATTCATTGAAATCATACTGTTACCATATCTACGACCAGATGGTCATCACCATCGATAGCAGTGATTTCGGTAAGGCCATGAACGAGACCCAACCCAGCGGAGAAAGTGCGATGCAAATGTTCGACAGCATATTGAAACAGAGTGATTTGATGGTAATGGAAACCGCCTCGGAGGTCTTTTTCCACACCCCTGACCGCAAGTTGCAAAACGTGCTCGGCACAAAAATCGCCGGCATGAAGGAACCGACTTTCATCTATTTGGTCAACAGTATGCAAAGCATCAGCTTCTACGACGAAGTCATCAATGTGGCCGGCACCGACTATGTGAACCCCATCAGTCGTGGCAGCAAAAACCGTTACTTCTTCACTCTTGAAGCCACCCACCCCATCGGACAAGGCGACTCACTTTATGTGATCTCGTTCCATCCCTACAAAGGCAGCAGTTTCAACGGTTTGCGCGGCACCATGACCGTCAATAGCGACGGGTGGGCCTTGCAAAGCGTGAAAACCGAACCCAACGAGCAAGGAGGGGTGTATACCGCTGTCATCCAACAACTTTACCAAAAAGTTGAAGGCCAATGGTTTCCGAAGCAACTTAACACCAACTTGAAGTTTCCAGGAATGGCGGTCAATGTAGACGGCAACTCCTTCCCCATGGTCGCCATCGGAAAGAGCTATCTCTCTGACATTGAAATCAATCCCGACCTATCTAAACATCGGTTTTCGGACTTGGAAATTGTCGTCAATCCCGATGCTGCCTACCGAGACGAGAGCTTTTGGGATGACCACCGCATTGATTCGCTCACTCAAAGAGTAAAAGCCACTTACATCCTCGTTGACTCACTCACCAATGGCACCGACATCTTCGACCGCGTGTTGGGCATCACCGACAAGCTTCTTGACCAGTCGGCACTGCCTATCGGTTTCCTTGACCTTGACCTCGGTGGCGTACTAAAGCTCTCGGCCCGACGTGGTTGGTACTTCGGACTCGGCCTGTCAACGAACGACCGCCTTTCGCGGCATATCCGATTCCACGGCTTCATGGGCTACTGGACACAGATGAAGGGCTTCGATTACGGAGGTGGAGTCAAATGGCTGATCAACAGACAAAAGCAGATGGAACTCGGCGCACAATTCACACACAAGTCGGAGGCTTTGGGCGAGTTTGGCGGACTTTCAGAAGGCGGCAGCATGCTTTCGGAAAACGAATACAAATACACCTTTTACGAGAACATCAATGTGCGCCGCAATTCCACTGAAGTCAACTTCAGCACCCGTTTCGCAAGGCATTTCAAGGGCTTTTTGAACTTCAGTGTCATTGACAAGAACTACCTGCTTCCGCCTTTCGACACGCTCCCGACAACCCGTTTCGCCAATGCCGAAATCAAGTTGCGCTTCGCATACAAGGAAAAATTCATCAGCAAACCTTCTGGCATCCAGTCGCTTGGAACCACTTATCCCATCGTTTGGCTGTCGTATACCCATTCCTTCCCGAACATTCTCGGCAGCCCATACGAGTTTGACCGAATCAAGTTTGAGGCCACGAAAAACTTCTACACGCGCTACATGGGCGTATCGAAAGTCGTGCTACAGGCGGGCTACGCTTCAAACAGCTGCCCTTTCATGGAGACTTTCGACCTTTTGGGCAGCTATGAGCCGTTCGGGCTATATTCTCCAGGCAGTTTCAGCACCATGCGCGAAGATGAGTTTTTCTGCGACCGCTTTGTGGCCTTGTACTTGAGTCACGACTTCAGCGGCATGCTTTGGAAGACCGAATCCCAATGGTTCAAGCCGCAACTCTGCTTGGTCACCAATCTGGCTTGGGGCGACATGCATCCCGACAAAAACATCAAAGAGTTGGGGCTCAATACAATAAACAAAGGTTATTTTGAAAGTGGCATTGTTGTAAAAGGATTGCTCAATGTGCTGTGGGTCAAAGTTGGGGCAGGCGTGTTCTACCGTTATGGACAATATGCTTGGCCGAATTACGAACCGTTTGAAAGCGTTTGGGACAATTTTGCTTGGAAATGGAGTGCCTCTTTTGATTTATAATGTTGGGGAGACCCTCGTGTCTGCCCTGTTAATCGAGAGTTGAAATTATGAGAAAAGCTATAATAGGAATAGCATGTTTGATGGCTTTGGCCTCATGCGGAAAACAGCCTCAAAAGATGGTGTTGCAAGGGTTGGCGCAAGGTTCATATTATGCCGTCACATATTTCGATGACGAGGGGCGCAATTTCCAGAAAGAAATCGACTCGATTTTCCATGCTATTGACATGTCCGTCAATCTGTGGGTCGACAGTTCCATCATCTCGAAAGTCAATCGGAATGAAGCGGTTACTTTGGATTCCATCTTCATTGACAATTTCAATATTGCGCAAGAGGCCGCGCAACTCTCCAACGGCTATTTCGACCCGACCATCTCCCCAATCGTGGCCGCATGGGGCTTCAGCTACAAAAACGGAAACAACATCACGCCTCAACTCATCGACAGTCTAAAAAAGTTGGTGGATTACCACAATATCCGCATCGAAAACGGAAAAGTCATCAAGGAAAATCCAGCCATACAGTTGGATTTCAACGCAATAGCCCAAGGTTACACTTCTGATTTGATTGCAGCTTTTTTGGAAAGCAAGGGTATCAAGAACTATCTGGTTGACACGGGCGGTGAAATCATGGCTAAAGGTGAGAAACCTGATGGCAGTCCATGGATTGTGGGCATTGAAAAGCCTGCCGAGAACTGGGATTCAGAACGCATTTTACAAACTCGCATCGCCTTGCGAAACAAGGGTTTGGTCACCTCGGGCAGCACACGAAAATATGTGGAACGTGACGGTCGTCGATACTCCCACTGCATTAATCCGAAGACAGGCTATCCCGTTCAGCATCAAGTGCTCAGCGTGACGGTTCTGGCTGAAAATTCCGTCTGGGCTGATGCCCTCGCTTCCATTTGCATGGTGATGGGCTTGGAGCCATCGCTGCCGCTCATCGAAAACATGGATGGAATAGAGGCCTATTACATCTTCGTCAACGAAAAAGACGAATTGGAGACTTTTGCCACGGAAGGTTTCAAAGACTTGATTATCGAGTAATCACGGCCCAGCTTTATAGCAAACTCGTCAATACATATCATCAGATTGCTGCTGCTCTTCGCCGCCGCCACCTTCGTCGTCATCGCCACCAGGTCGGTTGCGCTTCATGTTCTGTTGGTTGATGCGATAGTTGAAATTCAATGAGAACGACCGGCGGTTCCATGTGCTGGTGCTGTATTGCCAAAAACCATCGCCCCATGATTCGCCACCCATGCTACGCGAGTTGAAAAGGTCTCGTACGTTGAAGGTAAGGGTGCCATTACCATGCAGGATTTCCTTGCTGATGGCAAGATCCATCCACCAGTCACCGTCACGCATACCCAGCGGCTCTTTGTGCGGTCCCATGACGTGTGCTGTCAGCTGCAAGTCGAACCAGTTCTTGATCTTGAATTTTGAAACAGCGCGACCAAAGAGCATCCACGACTCCGTCTCGTAATACTTTTGATCAATGTAGCCACGCGTATATGAACGGAAGAAGTTGACATTGCCATTCAGGTTCCACCATTTCGTCATTTGGCCCTGTGCGACCAGCTCCGCACCGAAATCGTCAGCCGTGCCAAAGTTAACGGGCATACTATAGAACACGCCATCCTTTTCGTAAGTATAATGGCGTATCATGTTGGTGCCGTGACGATAATAACTCGTAAAGTTGAAACTCGCCTTGTCCCAAAAATGGATGTAACCCAACTCGTAACTATCCATATAAGTGGGTTGTAAACCGGGATTACCCATACGGATGTTGCGGTTGTCGTTATAAGAACGGAACGGACTCATCTGCCAGAAGCCTGGACGACGGATACGGCGTGTGTAGCTGATTTGGAACTGGTCACTCTCGCTCACCGAATAATTCAAATGCGCACTCGGGAAGTAGTTGATGTAAGGTTCGCCACCGTTGATAGAGTCGGTGCCATCGTGGGCATAACCCTTCAGATTGGTCATAATATTGGTCATCTCGGCTCGTAAACCCACCTGTCCCGACCAACGTCCCCAGTCATTGCCAAGGCTGGTATAAAGTGCTGCCACCTGTTCATTGTACTCGTAATCATAGCAATAGTCACTCAAAGGATGGTAAACACCAAGGCTGTCTCGTTCCGTAACTTCCGAAAGACTGTTGATGACACGATTGGTGTATTTCCCGCCGATTTCCCATTGTGCCTTGATGAGGAAAGGATGCACATAGTCGACACTGGCCTGCAAGTTCTTCATGCTTTCGTCGTTGGAGGTCTGTTGATACAATGTCCAAAGGGCCTCTTGTGAATCTTTGTTGGGATAGAGCGTCTCGGTGATGTCAGAACTGGAATTCTCCGCATTGGTGAAATAGCGCACATTGGCTTTCAGGCTGCGACCCTTGCGCTCAAAGGTCTTGTCGTAGTCCAAAGTGACCTCATACATGGGCTCATATTCTGCATAATCCTCTGCTCGAACATCGTATGACGATTCGTTCGTCAACGGGTATTCGTCAGAATAATTCACCACTGGATGGGTTTCCAGCCTACCATAACGATAAACGAAAGCAGCACTAACAATATCGTGGTCGGTAATGTAATAGTCGGCCCCCACTCGCACATTATGGCCCATGCGTCTCATCTTGCGCTCCGTGGTTTGGTCAGTGAGTTGGGTAAAGATGGTGTCGAAAGTCATGTCGGCACCTTCGCCAATGGTGTCAAGATAATACTGCTTGGTTTGGTTCACGCCGCCACCGATGTTGCGGCGGTTGTTGAAGCCATAGCTGGCAAAAAGATTCCAACGTTTCAGCCGATAATTACCTGAAAGGCTCGCGCCATACATCCACGGATAGCCCGTGCGCACATTGACCGCACCATTGAAGCCTTGCCGCTTGTCCTTCTTCAAAATGATATTGATGATACCCGCCGAACCTTCCGCATCGTAACGCACCGAAGGGTTGGTGATGACCTCCACCCTTTCAATCATGTCGCCCTGCAAGGTGCGCAAAGCATCCTGTGTGCTCATGCCCGAGAGTCCCGACTCCTTGCCGTCGATGAGGATACGTACACCATCGTCGCCACGCAAGCTGACGTTACCTTCCACGTCGACAGACACAGCAGGAATGTTTTCCAACACCTCAATGGCGTTGCCAGCCGTATTGGCCACATCTTTACCCACGTTGAAGACACGTTTGTCCAAGGTCATCTCGTAGGTACTCACCTCTGCCACCACTTCCACTTCATTCAGCACACGTTGGTCGGGCGAAAGTCCAATGCGCCCCACTTCGACTACAGCTTTTGTGCCATCCAATGTGACGTTCTTATACGATTTCAGATAGCCCATGTACTGCACTTCAAGCACATAGCGGCCTTTTTCCAATTCCAATGTAAAATGACCCGATGGCTCTGTGATACAGCCCGAAACAAAAGTAGAATCTGGTAAAGTGCAAGCACGCACGGTGGCATATTCCATCGCATGGCCCGTCGATTTGTCAAACACAACTCCCTTAACCGTAACAGCGGCAAAGGCATATTGGGCACCAAACAAAAATGCCAAAACAAAAAGGATATTTTTCTTCATATAACAAATATTTCTGCTCGTAAAGTTTGCAAATATAGGCATTTTTGCCCATAACGATTATGGATTTTTAGGACAAAACTACATCGGGTCCACATCCACTTGTACCTGAACGGCCTTGTAGTCAGAATTCAGCTGGAACAGACGTATCTGCTCGGCAATCAATTCCTTGATTTTTTGGGTGTTATAGTCACGGCGGAATTTCACCATCATCTGCTTGATATACAGATTTTTGACCCTTGAAACCATGGGGTATTCCGGCCCAAGCAAATCCTGTTTGAAAATAGGTCGAAGCATCAAAGCCAACTCCGCCGCCGCTGGGTTCAATTTTTGGTAATCTTTATGCTTCAAGCGGATGAGGATAAGACGATAGAACGGCGGATATCCGAACTGACGTCTAATAACCATCTGCTTGTCATAAAGTCCATGGAAATCGTTGCGCAACACGTCCTGAAGCACAGGATGCGCCGGTTCGTAGGTCTGGATGATAACCTTACCCTGCTTGCCTTTTCTGCCTGCCCTACCCGCCACCTGTGCCATCAGCTGAAAGCTACGCTCGTGGGCGCGGAAATCGGGGAAAGAAAGCATGTTGTCGGCGTTGAGGATACCCACCACCTTCACCGAATCGAAGTCCAAACCCTTGGTGATCATTTGCGTACCCACAAGGATGTCTGTCTCCTTGTCTTGAAAACGTTCCAAGATACTTTGGTAGTCGTTTTTCGAACGCGTGGTGTCGAGGTCGAGGCGGGCGACCTTGGCTTCAGGCATGACGAGGCCCAAGTCCTCTTCTATCTTCTCCGTGCCAAAACCGTGCATACGAATGTTGGTGCTGTGGCAAACGGGACACTCATTCGGCACCGAGGCCGTGTAACCGCAATAATGGCAGCGCAACACGTTTTGTTGCTTGTGGTAAATGAGACTCACGTCACAGTTGATGCACTGCGGCACATAGTGACATTCGTCACACTCTAAACGCAACGAAAAACCGCGCCGATTTTGGAACAAAATGGTCTGGTTATGCTCGTCCCAAGTCTCTTTCATGGCGTCCAAAAGTGTGCTGCCAAAGTCGGCCTTCATCGTTTTGCGTCGACGCTCCACACGCATATCACTCAAGATGATTTCGGGCATCTGCACCCCACCAAACCGCTCTGTAATCTCCACCAAATGATACCGTCCATTCAAGGCATTGTAATAGCTCTCGTAGGAAGGCGTAGCCGATCCCAGCACGACATTAGCCTTGTGCATGGCTGCCAACACAATGGCGGCGTCACGGGCGTTGTAGCGCGGCGCGGGGTCGATTTGCTTGAAACTGCTGTCGTGTTCCTCGTCGACGATGATGAGACCGATATCAGAATAAGGCAAGAGGATGGCCGAACGCGAACCGATGATGATCTGTTGTTTCTGCGACTTGGTCTGTTCAAAGTCACGCACCTGATTCCATACCTCTACCCGTTCATTGGTGCCATACCGCGAATGATACACGCCCAACCTGTCTCCAAAATATTCCTTCAAGCGATTGATGATCTGCGCAGTAAGTGCAATTTCCGGCAAAAGATACAACACTTGTTTTCCATGGTCAATCGCTTCCTTAATGAGCTTAATATAGATTTCGGTTTTGCCGCTAGAAGTCACGCCGTGGAGCAAGACAGGCTTGTTCTCCGCAAAGCCCTCTTTGATGCCGTCAAAGGCTTTCTGCTGCGCTTCGGTGAGCCGAATGCTGTCCACTTCGGTCTGCACCTTGAACTCCTTCAGCCGACTTACTTTCTTCTCATAGACCTCAAAAATGCCCTTTTCAGCCATGTTTTTCAGCACCGTCGAGGTGGCGTTGGCTTTCTCCAAGAGACTCTTCGCCATCACTTCGTTGTCGCAGTCGCCACCAAGGGTAATAAAGGCCAGAAAGACCTCCAACTGTTTGTAGGCACGTTTCTCTAAACCGTTCATCAGTGCTTGCAACTTGGCCTCGTCACGGTATTCGCCCGTAAGCCTCACAAAACGCTCATATTTGACCTTATACTTCTCGTTCAACTCCTCCTCCATCACCAAAATGCCCTTTTCCATCATCGTGTGGACAAGCGGCATCACCTTCTTGAAACCGATAATCTTACTCACCTCGCTAATGGCGATTTTCGGCTTGATTTGCAAGGCTTCCACGATGAGATACTCGAAGTCGTTCAAGGCCACTGAATCAACCACATAATCGGGTGAAAGGGCCACCGTCGTCTCACTACTCAACTTCAAGGCGGAAGGCAAGGCAGCTTGCATCACCTCTCCGAGATGGCACATATAATAGGTCTTTATCCAGTCCCAAAATCTCAGCTGACTCTCATTCACAATGGGTTGGTCATCAAGCAAATCCATCAGAAACTTCACCTCAACGGAAGGCACCTGCTCCGTGAGGCTCACAATGAGGCCCGACATGATTTTGGTCTTGCCGAACTGCACCACAGCCCGCTGTCCCACGCGCACAGTGTCGTTCAAGGCATACGGCACACGATAGGTGAAGGTGCCTGGTACTGGTATCGGCAACAACACCTCCGCAAATAATGTGATTCTATCCGTCGAAGCCGAATCCAATTTTAAATATTAAATTTTGAATTTTAAATCTTGAATCAATGTGAATTCACCGTGGAATAGCCAATCAGCTCATCGTAGCCTTTTATGGCGTTGTAATAGTAGAAATACAGCTTGTAGACATTGTTGGTCTCCCAATGGTTGCCTGCGGTCAGGTCGGTCATCACCTCGCTCGTCTTGCGGTCAACAGTGACAAACATGAAGTTGTAATAGCCCTGCTTGAGCAACATCGAACAAGTGTATCCATGCAGCCTGTAATCGTAGGTCATGCGGTTGTTGTCGTTGAAGCACCAGTCGTTGATAGCACCCATAATGTAAAGGTCTTCGTGCGTCAGCGGCGCGTCACATTTATAGAAAAAGTTGACTCGGCAATAGTCAGCCTCGGTAGGAGTGTCAAGGTTGTCGTTTTCCACATAGACGAACTTCTCACCGTGGATGTCCTCATAAGAGGCGTAAGCTTTTCGTGCCCGAGACTCGCAAGTGGCAATGTCGAACTCATAGTAATCTTCTGTTTGGCGGATATGTGCCAGGTTCTCCGACTGGAAATAGACATTGCTCGTATTGATACGTCGGTATTGGTTCGCGCCCTCAAAAACAGTCTGCGGATGGTGCTCAAACGAGATGTAATCGGGATAGACATAAGTAGGTTTCAGCCCCACTGCGGCATTATCCCAACGACCATTCTGACGGATATTCAAGTAGCTAAATTGCTGCGTGTTGCTCGAAATGTAGCTATTCATATTGACCTTCACATTGAGTTGTTGATGCGTGTCGGTCAGGGTCAAGTCGTCCGGATAGCGTGGCACAGAAGCACCGACATGGGCTTTCTCGTCCACCACCATGAAACGACGTGTGAAAAGGATGTTGTTTTCAGTCAAGTCGTCGCGGTAGACGATGAGCAGATAGTTTCCCGAGATGAGCGGCATCATGTCTTCTTTAGGAAACACGAGCTGGTAATTGACATATTCAACTAAAGTGTTGCGCGAAAAAGCGTAGTCGTCAATGCGGTCCGACTCAAAGCCCGATGCGTATTGTATACGCTGAATGTCAGTATGTTGCCAGTCGTGGCTACAATGGATGAAAGTGTAATTGAACACCTCGCCGTCGCCGTCAAGGATGTCGAACATCAAAGTCAGCCGTTCCGTTGGATCTTCCAAGGGAATGACAGGGTCGTTCAACTGGTTATCGTCGGCATATAGTAAAACAGTTTGCACCTCAGGCTTGTAGTTGAGGTTACCGCAAGGCAGGTTGAAGTCTTGAGCGAAGGCTTGCACTCCAACCAACAAAGCTATCCACAGAAACAATCTTCTCATAACACGGTTTATTTTCGGCAAAAATAACAAAAAAAGCCGTTTTTCAACGGCTTTTTCATCAAAGTTGCTCCACGATGCATCGTTGCACCTCCAGGAACTCTTCTTCACTCAAATGAACGTGCTCCTTCTTGAAGTCCATGTCTCCTTCCTGAGTAATGGGGATGAGGTGGATATGGGCATGAGGCACTTCCAAGCCGATGACAGCCACTGCAATGCGTTTGCATGGTACAGCCTTCTCAACGGCCTTAGCCACTTTCTTGGCGAAGACCATCATCGCACCAAGTTCCTCGTCCTCAAGATGGAAGATGTAGTCGTCCTCGTGTTTGGGAATGACCAACGTGTGGCCCTTCATCACGGGATTGATGTCCAAGAAAGCGAAGAAACGCTCGTCTTCAGCGATTTTGTAGCAGGGAATTTCACCCTTCACGATTCTTGAAAAGATGGTTGCCATAGCTGTAAGGTTTTAGCGTGAGATTTCAAGCACTTCAAACTGCATCTTGCCCGCAGGCACCATGATTTCGGCCATTTCGCCCACCTGCTTGCCAAGCAAGCCTTTTCCGATGGGAGAGTTGATGGAAATCTTACCTTCCTTGAAGTTGGCTTCCTTCTCAGGCACGATGGCATAAGTCATCACCATGTTGGTCTTGGCGTTCTTGATTTTCACGGTGGAATAGAGCAACACCTTGGAGGTGTCCATCTTCGATTCGTCCAACACGCGGGCATTGAAGATGAGTTCCTGCAACTCAGCGATCTTGGCTTCAAGCAAGCCTTGGGCTTCCTTGGCAGCATCATATTCGGCGTTTTCAGAGAGGTCGCCCTTGTCACGAGCTTCCTGGATGGCTAAGACAATACGCGGACGCTCACGCAGGATGAGGTCGTCGAGCTCGTCTTTCAGTTTCTGTAACCCTTCTTGGGTAAAGTATTTTATTTCTGACATGACTATGGTGTTTATTCAAAAAAAGCGTCAAAAAAGGAGACCCTTACCGAAATAAGGGTCTTCCTTTGGTTTGAGGCTGCAAAGATACGAATAATTTCTTTATCGTGTCTTTTTCATCAGAAAATAATTCTGGCGCCGTAGGTGTGCGTACCTTTGAAGGTATAGGTGTCTCTGAAGGCGTAGTCGAAAGCGATCTTCATGCCGTCTTCTTCCTTCGAGAGCGGGACCTGCACACTCAAGCCTGCGCTGAGGCCACGGTTAACGTTCATGCACTCGTCGTTTTCAAGCACACCACCCGAAGCCCAGATGCCTTGCTCGTAGGTATAACCAGCACGGAGCATCAGGATTTCTTTCCAGCCATACTCCACACCTACCGTAATCTGGTCTTTGGTGAAGGAGTTGGAGGAGAAGTTACCTGCAAAGGTGAGACGGTTTTCCTCGCCGAGAATCCAGTCGTAGGCGGCTGCAATGCTCAACTGCGTGGGCAACTCAAACTCGTCAGCGCGTTGCACGATAGTGAACTGCTGGGTAGTGCCTTGCGTCAAGAAGGCCTTGTACGACAGACCGTCGCCCGAGTATTTCATCGTGGGTCCGATGTTCTTCAGCGTGATGCCGAAGTGAATGTTGTCGTAAGGGCCAGTGACATATTGAATGCCGGCATCGAGAGCGACACCCGTGCCACCCATATCCTTAATCGACTCGCTGATAATCTTCAGGTTGAAACCACCACTGATGCTGTTGGAGAACGACCTCGAGAAGGCGAGGTTGATATTCATCAGGTTAGGTTTGAAGGTACCCAAAATGTACGGGTCAGGATTTTCGGTGGTCGTGATTTGAATTTCACCAATGCTGAAACTCATGAACGAGAGACCGATGACATTCGACTCACCGATACGAGCCAACACGCCGAACGAGGCGATGCTG
>Ga0265298_10008718_pt1 | contig 12152 bp, 7 predicted proteins | sample AusTroGonzalo_MG_3_FD_193486 | JGI IMG/M metagenome (GOLD analysis project Ga0265298, IMG submission 193486) | Bovine rumen microbial communities from tropical cattle in Woodstock, Queensland, Australia - Gonzalo_01 | ecosystem: Host-associated > Mammals > Digestive system > Stomach > Rumen ...
ATTGGCAATTGTCAGACCGGTGTTGTTTTTATCTACGACAGAGATGGTGACATTATCGGCATTGAAATCCTTGCCGAAGTACTCACGCGTCGAGAAAGTGGACGAGTTCTGATGCCAGTTGAAGTCTATGTATTTGTCATCATTCAAATCTATCGGGTCGCCCAAGTCAGACTCGTACCATTGGTCGTCGTCCGTACTATGACACCTGATGTGGAACTGTAACTTGGCGCAGTTCTTACGACCGTTGTTTACCAACTCACCGAAGTTGTTGATATTCGCAACCCAGAAGGAGAACAGATATGTCGTACCGCGCATCAATTTCAAGTTCGGGTTTTCCGCAGTTGCAGCATACCATGCTTTTTTATCTGCCACTTCGTCGCCGTCAATAACCGCCAGATAAGAACCATCCTTCGGAGCCACATGCGACATTAACTTCCAATAGGTATTGGCATTGGTAGCCACACCAAAGTATCCGTAGGTGCCTTCAAAAGCAGGAATGTCATAAATATCTTTCTGTCCCGGGCTTCCGTCCCAGATGGTATTACCGTTCAACTCATTCGAGTTCTTGTATTCGGTTTTCCATTTGAACGGAGGATAATAAGTGACATCTTCGAAACTACCGTTATCCATGAGGTTGCCCGGTAGGGTAGGCGTCGGGTTATACTCTGTATAGACATATGTCAACTCTACATCATGGTCAACAGAAGGAATTTCATATTCATTTGTTCCCGTTTTCTTCAAAATGGTAGGATCGCCGTACAACGTCCATTCCCAATCATCCGTACCGTCTGCATCAGGTGTGAAGGTAGTCGTCTCTTTCGGAGTAATAGTTACTTGCGGATGAGTGATGGCATCCGAAGTAGGTGTCGGGGCTGTCGTATAATTATGCATCTCGCACGAACCCATGCCCGAGAAATACGCACGGAAATCTTCTGCCGCGCCGTCTGCTGCCAAACCGGGCAGACTGAATGTCTGCGGACTGACAGGAGAAGTAATCGTCGTCTTCTTTCCGTCGCACTCGATGATAAGGCTACCTTCGGTTTTGGTAAACGCCACGATACCATCCATGGTGTAGGTATTGTCACCTACGTTCACCGCCGTCGGCGTTACTTCAAACGAGGTAATCTCGCATGTCACATCGCAGTCTTTATCTACACTTACGCGAATAAGACGCTGGTCATTGGCCTCTTTGGCGTACAGATAGTAGTAGGTTACGCTTCCATTGTCGCCTACCTTCTCATCATTGTAGTTGATAGACCCCTCTGCCGCCGAAGCCCGAATCCCTGCTAATCCATCTACATTCGTCCATGTAGTACCGTTATTGGTTGTTTTGAACCACGCGTGTGCGCGCATCTCATAATTATATTCATACTTACCGCCGGTGGTCTCTTGGGTGTTGGGCGTCAGGGTAAACGGGTCGCCTTTCGTGTCTTTACAAACGGGGATATTCTCTATCGTTAACCCCCAATAAGCTGCAACTTCTTCCGGAGTCTTGCCGTCTTTAGGTTGCTCGGAGTATAACTTATTCCATTCAAAGGCTGTACCATGACCGTCGAGGTTAAACTCCGAGACGTAGTTGTCCCATTGGTATTGGTTGATATCAATCTCGCACGACTTGCTCCAGAAGCCATGCCCCGTCTCAAAATCGAAGATAGTGGTGCCCGGGTCATGGCGCGTGAAGATAACATGATTCCATGTACCTGCAGGAACCGTAACGGCATACACATTACCGCTTATCTGCTCTGCCTTGCCGGCAAACTTATTACCGGAAGGACCATAGAAATCCGCAGAAAAGGCTGCGCTTGACGAGTTCCATACACAATATGGTTCAGTCCATGTGGTTGCTGAGTTGAAGTACAACTTCTGCTTGCCATCGAAAGTGATGTCGGTGGCATGCAGAAGCATTAGCGCAGTCGTTAGCAGAATAACTACTGCATATATTCTCTTTTTCATATTCGTGCCTCCTGATAGGTTTGAATATTTAGTTGTAATTACTTATTCCCATGCAGCAACCTTCCGTACGCGCGTGCAACCGTCTTCTAACTGCTCCACAACAATGTATATGCCGTTGTGCGGAGTTCCTTGGATGCTGCGGCCCATGGAATCGTACATCTTGGTTGACTGCACTTTGTTCTCACCGGTTTTCTGTTCGGCACTGCGAGGAGCATCGTCGAACTTCTGCGGGCAAGTGTACAGTTTCGTGCCGTCCGTCAAGGTCAGTTCGCAGTAATAGATTACGTTATTGCCGCTCAAGCCCTTTGGGTCGTACAGACGTTGCTGCGTCTCGCCGCTCATCGCTTTGTTGTCCGCATACCATTGATAAGCGGAGTACATGCCTGCTTTGTTATCGACAAAGAGCACATCCGTCCACTTGCTATAAACCTGTTCGGCAATCGCCACGGTGAAGTCCACGGTGGAGGTCGTCTCGCATGTGATACCGGCAACGCCAACGGTCACTTCTGCGTGGTGTTGACCCGGCGCGAAGGACGGAATGACGATATCCGTCGCCGTAATAGCCGTTATCAGTTGTGCCTTACCATCCACGGTCAGCGACCATGTATCCGGTGTCCCTTTGTCAATGCTGTACGGCAGATTGATAGCCGCTTTGTCCTCACAAGTCAGACTGACGGACTTCAGCGTAATCTTCGGCAACGCTTTGACAAACAGCCAAAGGGTATCCGTTCCATCCGTAATGACATTCTCGCCTACAGAACCTTTGCGGTCAACGCCGTGCCACGAATAACTGTTGCCTTCGCAAATCGTCGCGCTGTCCTTCACACAACTCTCCTTCAACGGCGATGTAAAGGTGGCAACATGATTGTTTGCACAATCCCCTGCGCATTCGAAATAGACCTTGAAGGCATGACTCGTCGGCGTTTCCCATGCGTACGCAAACGTATCTTTCATTTGTGTATCAGCCGCTCCGGTAGGTATCGTTTCCTTGTTGCCGTTCCAATCCTCAATAATCAACTTGTGACCCTGACCGTTCGCAAATGTAACAGCTACTTCTACTTGATAGGTAGCATCTCCGCATTCAGCCGGCAACACTGTTGCTGTCGGCGTTGCGATATACGGAGAATAGAAGGCAGTTACATCCAGAACGGTGTCGCAGTCTAAGGCCGCATTGTCGGAATAGATACGCAATGTGTGCGCCTTGCCATCCGCAACGAGGTTCTTCAACTTACCTGTAGCCGTCTGCACGAGAGACTCTTTGTAACTCAATGCCGGCAGGTCCGCATCCGTCCATTTGGCGCCATCCCACTCATAGTGCAACTTCGTCCCCTTGAAAGCACGGTAATCAACCGCTACTTGCAAATCATAGGTCGTCTTGTCGCATGCCTTGTTCAGCTCCGTAAGTACAGGATTGTCAATATCGGGAATACCCGGCGAAACATACGTACTGCTGTTTTGTCCGCCCTTATCGACTCCTGCGCCGTCTATACGCGAAATCTTGGCAGTCAGCGTGTGTGTCTTTCCGTCAGCCTTTAACATCGCGTATGTCTCCGTCGCCAAAGAAAGAGTGATGCTGTCTGGGTTAACCGCCGGATCAATATTCGTGGAAACAAGTTCTCCGTAGATATTATCCGTCAGCGTCAGCGTAATGGGGGTGAACTTGTTATTCAGCGTCGAATACTTCACTGTTACATCCATCGCGAAATCGTTGTTTCCGCAAGCAGGTGTCCGCGTGATGTCCACAACTGGCGGCTGAATTACTGTCGGCTGCTCATAAATCTTAACCACAAACCGCTCGCAGTTCTTAATTGCCTGACTCACTACCGATATCGGCTGGAACTGGATATCGTCCAATGCGAAATCATTACCGCCCGGGTTAGCACTGGCATTCAGGTCACGAACCATTATCTCCACATCCGTAGCATCCACAGGGGACGTGAAGACATGTGAATTCTGGTGCCAGATATTGTCTTTATACATATTCAGGTCAATAGGGTTGCCTAACAACTCCTCTGCGCTCCAAGAACCGCCTTGCTTATACCGGATTGCAAATTGTAATTTCGCCGCATTGTTCATTTCGCCGTAGTTGTTGATGTTCGCTACCCAGAATGAGAACATGTAGTTCGTGCCTTTCGCCAAAGTAAGTTTCGGACTCTTGGTCGTAGTGACAAACCATGCCTTCTTCGTGCCGCTGTTGTCTGCGTCAAACAAAGCATAGTGTGTATTCTTCTTGGGTGCAATCTTCTTGGTGAAGCGTTTCCAGAACTTATTGGCATCCTTGACAATGGAGAATCCGCCGGAGATGGCATTGCCGGCGTCTTTGTATGTGTCATAGAAATTACTCTCATCCGTCACATCCTTGCCCCAGAAGTTATACTGACTAATTGCAGACCCCGTAATAGTGTTCGAGCGGTTAATCGTTCCATAGTAACTGGCATTGGCAGAGAAATCGCCGTTTTCAATTAAGTTCCCCGCTACTGTTGGGGGCGTCTCATACTCGTAATAAATGTATATAAGCGTCGTGTCGAAATGATAAGGTCCTACTATAGGGTCATGTTCCGTGATGCTGGGGTCACTCCATATGAAACCGCCCGAGCCGTCCGTGGCGGGTTTGAGTTGCTGTGTCTCATCGGGTGTGATAGCGATGTCATGCGTCTTAATGCCGGTAATGGCGTTTGGTGCATCATAGGTGGCCGTCGCGCTATACGATGTGCTGAGGAACTCCGCCTTCGCTACCATATTTTTCGTTCCGTCGGCAAACAAACCTTCCAGACTGAAAATCAACGGAGTAACCGGATTAACATACTCCACATGATGCTCACCTTTGGCGTCCGTCACGCTGATACGTAATGTCTTGCCGTTAGCGTCTCCGAAAGCTACGATTCCGTCTAACACATATGTGCTGTCATGCGCATTGACAGTGGAAGTCACAACTCCGAAATCTGTAATCGCACATGTCGGCTCGCAGTCTCTGTCAACGACTACCTCTACAAACCGACGCAGACTGGCTTTCTCGGTCCAAAGGAAATAATACGTATGCGAACCTACTGCACCGATGGTCTCTTTGATATTAGTTCCGCCTTCGTAACCCCAGGCGTTGTTGCCGGAGTAGAAACCGGTCTTCTGGCCGTCAAGTGCTACCCATGCCGTGCCGTTCCATTTGAACCATGCGTTTGCCGCAGAATTGTTGTAGTCATATAGTTTGTCACTGCCGGTCAACTTGGGCTGCAGCGACAACGGGTCACCGACAGAAGACTTGCAAACAGAAACCGTCTCTTTCGCGATGCCGTCCACCGTTGTTCCAGGAGCACCGCTCGGCACTAACGTCAGATTCCACCAGTTGGCTTCTTCCTTGTACGTGCCGTAGTAGAAATTCTGAAGATAATTTTTGTCGTAGTTAGCATCAATATTGATTTCGCCGGTCTTGTTCTTTACATCATTACGGTTATTATAAGCGCAACGATACAGAATCAGCTTACTCCAGCTACGACCGGTAGCATTGGCATCATCCGGAATCTCCAAATAGCAATTGGAGGAATTATACCATTTGGCTTCTATCCAATATTCATGGCTACCCTCAACTAACCGGCCCCATAGCTTGATAGTATTCTCATAAGTACCATCCTTCCACCAACTGGCACTTTCAGGAGTCGCATTGAAATATAGGTGTTCTCCGGCCTCAAACGTTCTTGCATTCACACTCAGCGCCATACACGCCACAAGTGCTATCAATAAATATCGTTTCATACTTCAGCCCTCCTTATTTCTTAAGTTCACTCTGTTTTTGAACAACCTTCACTTCCGCACGACGGTCAAGCGGCAACTCGTGATTGACGTTCTCCTCGTTCGGAATGAGTGAACCGTGACCGAGAACAATCACGCGGTTCTTTGCTATACCCTTGCTTACAAGGAATTGAGCAACAGCTTTCGCACGGTTGTAAGCCAACTTCTCATTGTGACGAATCTGACCCTCAGCCGATGCGTGACCGTCGATAGCAATCTTCGCATCAGGCACTCTGTTCAGCACACCTACAATCGAAGACAGGTAGTTCTTCGACTCCTCACTCAACTTGTAACTGTCGAAGTCGAAGTAAATCTTGTTGAATTTCTCCACCTCGGCTGCGGCTTTCGCAATGTGCGAACGGGTCAGCGTGTCGATGCGCTCGCTCATCAGCGTGTCCCGACGAGGCTGCAAATCAACAACGGTATCCACACGCGTGAAATAGTCGAAATACTCAACCGACTTATGTTTCGCCGGTGCAATGTGATGCCAGTGAATACCGAACTTGATACCTGCTTCCCACGGATGCGAAGCCGTCGCAAGATTCGTGGCATAAGCGCCGTTGTACTCTTCCATGAATTTGAACTGACCGTTCTTCCAGCCAAGGTCTTTCTTCTCCGAACTGTTCGCGTCGTTGGCAACGATGTTTCCGTAAGCACCTACGAACAAGTCCACTTGTGGCGTCAACGGAATCAATGCGCCGAAGTCCACGAAGCACGCAGCTTGTACGCGAACGCTCAAGTCTCCGCTCTTCGGCTCATGGGCCACTACCGCCGCGCCGCATGGATTGGTCTCGTAGTGATATAAACCGAACTCGTGCATGTCGGTCAAAGTCAGGTCCCATGCCGGATAATAACCCGAGTGCTCAACTGCTCCTTCCGAAACATTGTATTTCTTCATTACCGAGAACGAAGGAGCTACGCCTACTGCCGCAAAGATACGGGCCTTCCAATCCTCTTCTTGATATTGGAACTGCAGCGAGATAGGAATTCCCACATTGTGAATTGTCTCTTTCTCGCGCCATTTGTTGATTTTTGCCGAGTGGTCGTAATGTTTCTCCGTATCGGAGTCAATCTGGTCTTTCCATTGATAGGTACCGCCGAGATGTGCAAACGAAGTGTAGTTCGTGAACCATACACCGGCGCCGACACCCCAGTTCTTATGGAAGAAATAAGCGTATTGCAACTGTACAATCGCACTCAGCGAACCATTCACATGACTGTCGTCTTGTTTCAGACCGTAACCTAAACTTCCGTAACCTGCACCGATATGCGCCTCGATGTAATGACCGCGACGGTCAGCCGAATCCACCGGCGTCACTTCCTCACGCTGCTTCGATACGCTGTCCGGCGAAGAGATGATGCGCGTGAGCGTGTCCGTGTACATCTTGATGGTGGTCACCTCTACCCGAACCAGACTGTCCGGCGTCTTCTTCAACTCCGGAGTGTCCTCTGTAGCAAAAGACTGTTCTTGCACCTCCGTCCGCTCAGGTACCTGAGCTGCGCGGAAAATGCGTACGGTGTCATTCTGTGCAAACAGTGGCAATTGAATACATAGCATTGCCAAAAGAAGGAATTTGTGTTTCATGATGTTATAGTTTTTGTTTGTTAGTGTTTTTCTATGTGGTAGTCCCTTTGGGAATCGAACCCAAATCTGAGCTTTAGGAGAGCCCTGTTCTATCCATTGAACTAAGAGACCAATTTTTCCCACTTCTCACAGCGAAGCGGTCTCACCTCTCACACCTGTTCGGAAACTCCCCGTACTCCTCAAAAGTGTAGTTCAGAAAGTCATTCATCGGCTTTGCCGCCGCCGCTATCTCTGTCAAGCGGTCCAGCAAGTCCGGCGAACCTATCTGCTCATCCGTCAGCGGCGTACTGAACGTATAATCCTTATGCTTCAACCAATCCGCATGCTTGAAATTCGGGTCAAAACCCGCCGGCACTTTCTTCAGCACACCCCAATAACTGTCAAAATCCTGCCGGAAATAGCGCTTCCACGCCGGCCTGCCCATAATCTCCTCCACCTCCTCGTAGTTTGCCTCTATCTCCTTGCGTAGCGCGTCCAACAACTCCTTGCTCGGCTCCCATATACCACCGGCGAACATACACTGCCCGGGCTGCAAATGCACGTAATAACCGCCGCGCATCGACTTCTTACCCCATGTTTTCGGCTGACCCGGAACACCTGTCGCAGGAAAACAACCGAACCACTCCTTATACGGCCGTTTGTCGTGACTGAAACGCACGTCCCGATAAATGCGCCAGATACAGTCCTTCGGCTGTAACACACCTAACGCCGGGTCCAACTCCGCCAAACGACTTATATAAGCCGCAGAGAACTCCACGAATCGCGCATGGCACTCCTTGTACCACTCCTTGTTCTCGGCGAACCACTCTCGGTTATTATTTGCCGACAACTCCCTCAAAAATCGCAGAATCTCCTTCATGCCTCTAGCCTCTAGCCTTTCGCCTCTAACCTTTTAACACATCTTCTCAATCCGTCCAACCAATGCGGAATCTCCACGCCAAACGCCATTTTGAACTTACTCTTGTCCAACACGCTGTAATGTGGCCGTGGAGTCTTGTATGCATATTCTTCCGATAAAATCGGACGAACTGCACACTCTTTTAACCCCGCCAACTCGTGAATCGCCAGTGTGAAATCGTACCACGAGCACACACCTTCGTTCGTGAAATGATAAATGCCCGCATGCCAAATCGACGACTCAATCACCGTAAACACCGCCGCCGCCAAGTCCGCCGCATAAGTCGGCGTGCCGATTTGGTCATATACCACGCCCAACTCTTTTTTCTCTTTGCCCAAACGAATCATCGTCTTCACGAAATTGTTCCCGAATGACGAATACAACCATGCAGTCCTTAAAATCACCGCCTCCGGACAAGACGCTAACAACCGCTTCTCGCCTTCGTACTTCGTCGCACCGTAAACAGTATGCGGAGCAATCACATCGCTCTCCCGATAAGGCACATACCCCTCTCCCGAGAACACATAATCCGTACTGATATGAATCACTTTCACGCCCTGCTCACCCAATACCGACAACGCCTCCGCGTTAATCTTCCTCGCCGTCACCTCGTCTTCCTCCGCCTTATCCACATTCGTATACGCGGCGCAGTTCACAATCAAATCTATCCCATTTTTCGCCACAAAAGCCGTCACCGCCTCACGGTCCGTGATATCCAACGCCTCCACACGCACGCCATCCTTTGCCTCCACACCCTCCGATGCCGCTACATCCGTAAAGAAATAGCGATGCTTCGGATGCTGCGCACTCAGCACGCGCATCTCATTACCCAACTGACCATTACTGCCTGTAACTAAAATCTGCATTTTTATATATTTTGTTTATTTCTTGATTCTCAGCGACTTACAAACATGTTATCGGAGGCAAGTCGGAGTAAACACGGAGGCAAGTCGGACTCAAGTCGGAGGAATCACGTATCCTACCAGCCCCTATAATATATTGTATATATTATCCCGTGATTTTCAAATCTCGTAACAACGGATGCTTCGTATCCTTCTCGCTGATAATCCGTAATTCTTCCGGTATCTGCCAGTCTATCGCCAAATCCGGGTCTGACAGCAGCACACCGCCTTCCGCCTCCGGATGATACAAATTGTCGCATTTGTATGCAAACACGGCGCGCTCACTCAACACCGAAAAACCATGCGCAAAACCGCGCGGAATAAAGAACTGACGATGGTTTTCTTCACTCAACTCCGCCGCAAACCATTGTCCGTATGTCTTGCTCCCTGCTCGCAAATCTACCGCTACATCCAATACTCTACCTAACGTACAGGTCACCAGTTTCGCCTGACTGTAAGGCGGCTTCTGGAAATGCAAACCGCGTACTACGCCGTAACTCGAGCAAGACTGGTTGTCCTGCACAAACACAGTGTCTATTCCCGCCTCGCGGTAACGCTGTTCATTGTATGTCTCGATAAAATAACCACGCGCGTCAGAAAAGACCCGTGGCTCTATAATCAGAAGGCCTTCTATGGGTGTTTTCAGGATATTCATGTTGTAGTCTTTGCAAAAAAGCGCACAAAGATACAACTATTTTTTGATATATGCAAGTGTACGCGCGTAAAAAATGCAAATTACTTACATTTTTTTTATCTCTTCGAAGCAAAAACCGCGCTGTAACAGGAATCGTAGACGCTTTTCCTCATTGTCTTTCTTCCGTTGCTCTACTAACGAACGCAAGTTCCTTATATACACTTCTTCGTCTATCTCTTCCAACGCATCGCGGATAGCACTTTCCGGTAATTGCAATGCTCGTAAACCGGCCTGAATCTTTATCCGTCCCCATGCCTGATAAGCCACTTTGTCATGTACATAAGCCCGGCAAAAACGTGCATCGTTCAGAAAATCCCGTTCATACAACTTTTTCTCGATTTCATCGGCAATTTCCGACGGTGTTCCCCACTCCAAAAACTTACGCCGTACATCAGCTGCACAGTGCTCACTCCGCGCACAATAACCTTCCGCTTTGTCAAGCCATCCGGCCTTCGATAATTCGTTCTTTTCCATATAGGTCTCTCGTTATGCGAATATCCGTATATCCTGCGCGCTCCAACAGCTCCCTCATCTCTTGTCCGAACGCCTCGTTTATCTCAAAAAACAACTGTTTCCCGAGATGCAACTCCGCAATTCTTCTGTAAAACTTCAGCGGGTCTTCATCGGGCACAAATAATGCCGTCGCAGGCTCATATTCCAACACATTCTTCCGCATTCCTTTTTTCTCACTCTCGCGAACATACGGAGGATTGCTCACCACAATGTCAAAACAGCCAAAACCGCCGATTTCATCGGAACTTTTCGCCCATTCTTCTCCAAAAATATCCCTCACTTCAAACCGCACATTTACCCCATTCCGTTGCGCATTTTCCTTCGCGATTTCTATCGCCTCTTCCGAGACATCAATTCCCGTCACATCCCACTCTGGATGTCGTTTCTTCAGCGCAATAGCGATACACCCGCTCCCCGTTCCTATATCCAAAATTCTCAAAGGAACATTATCGGTCTGTATTCTGTACTCTGTCAGCGCAGCGGTCCGTACTCTTTCAACCAACTCTCCCGTCTCCGGTCTCGGAATAAGCGTTGCAGGACCCACCCTCAAATCCAATCCGCACCAGAAAGTGTGCCCGAAAACATACTGAATAGGCTCAAAATGCAATAATCGTTCAATAATTTCTTGCGTATTTGATAAATTTGTTGTACCTTTGCAGCCGCTAAGCAATTGAGAACGACTAAGACCCGAAGTCTCTTCCGCTATCCACCAGGCCATTTCCCGCGCTTCCTCCGCAGGATAAACAGACACTAATTGGGCTTGTATACCGGATATTTGAGATTGAATGTCGGACATCGTTTCAAAATTTGCCGCAAAATTACAACAAAAAAATGAATTACGCAAATTATATTGCTCGTTGTATCGAAATTGCTCGCCGCGGAGAGTATTTTGTGGCGCCAAATCCCATGGTGGGCGCCGTTTTGGTGCGCAATAGTGACGAACAGATTCTCGCCGAAGGCTGGCACGAGAAATACGGCGAAGGCCATGCCGAAGTAAACTGCTTCAAACATTTCGAATCGTCAATCTTCAATCGTCAATCTTCAATCGTCAATCTTCAATCTTCAATTTTCAATCTTAAAGATTGCACCCTCTTCGTATCTCTCGAGCCTTGTTCCCATTACGGCAAGACACCTCCCTGTGCCAAACTTATCATCGAGAAAGGTGTCGGACGCGTCGTAGTCGGCATGCTTGACCCAAATCCTTTGGTAGCCGGCAAAGGAGTCCAAATGCTCTGCGATGCAGGCATAGAAGTCATCATCGGCGTCCTCGAAGACCAATGCCGCGAACTCAACAAACGCTTCCTCTGCCTCCACGAGCAACATCGCCCGTATGTCATTCTCAAATGGGCACAGACTTCTGACGGTTTCATCGATAAAAAACGCCCCTTCCGACTTGGAATTCCGGCGTCTCGGGATATCGGTATACCGGATTCGACCCCTCTTAAAATCTCAACGCCCGAAACCAAGAAACTCGTCCATAAAATGCGTGCAGAAAACATGGCTATCATGGTCGGCACACGCACCGTCCTCTTGGACAACCCGCGGCTCCTCAACACCCATTGGGAAGGACGCAACCCCATTCGCGTGACGCTCGACCGCCACAATATCCTTCCTCCCGACGCACGCATTTTCTCCGATGACGCGCAAACCATCGTCTATCGTAACCGCACCGATTGGCCATTTGTTCTCAGCGATTTAGCTGCCCGTAACATCCATTCCATACTCGTCGAAGGCGGCGCAACCCTGCTCAACCACATCCTCTCTACTGGATTGTGGGACGAGATTCATATAGAAGTAGCACCCGAACTGACCATTGGTGACGGC
>Ga0265298_10008719_pt1 | contig 12151 bp, 15 predicted proteins | sample AusTroGonzalo_MG_3_FD_193486 | JGI IMG/M metagenome (GOLD analysis project Ga0265298, IMG submission 193486) | Bovine rumen microbial communities from tropical cattle in Woodstock, Queensland, Australia - Gonzalo_01 | ecosystem: Host-associated > Mammals > Digestive system > Stomach > Rumen ...
TGATTGAGGCTTTATTAGATGATAGCAATGGAGATTTGATATTGATTGGGCTTGAAGACTCGCAAGTAGAGCAACTCTCAACTCTAAGCTCTAAACTCTCAACTAATGTTGAGCCGCTTCGTGACCAATACGATTACATCTATCGTCGTACTGATCTCGCAATGCTTCATGGCAGACATCTGGACGCCAAGCGCAATCACATCCATCGTTTCCGTGCAGAGCATCCCGATTTTGAATATCGTCCTCTTACGCCGGAACTGTTTGACGAATGTTATCGACTTACTGAAATATGGCAGGAGGAGAAAAACCAAAACCAAAACCAAAACCAAAACGAAAACAGGAATAAGACTATCGATGCCGAGCATCGTGTGATGGAGACCATATTTTCGAATTGGGACGCTCTCGGCATGATAGGTGGAAGCATCTTCGTGGACGGTCGTATGGTGGCTTTCACCTACGGCTCCGTTGTTACAACCGACACCTTGGACGTCTGTGTGGAGAAAGCCGATCGTCATGTGGAGGGTGCTTTTGCCATCATCAACCAGCAGTTCGCCGAACATCTGCCTGAGCAATATGTCTATCTGAACCGCGAAGAAGATATGGGAATCCCAGGTCTTCGCCAAGCGAAATTGTCGTATCACCCTGAAATACTGTTGACCTACAATGAAGTGCATATTACAAAGAATGACTGAAGATGACGCTCCGTTGACCGTCGACTGGATGGTGCGACAGTACGGTTTTGACCGCGCTGAGGTGGAGTCGTGGGTGCAAGACCTGCATTTCAACTGGCCGTTGAGTGTCAAGGCCTTAGATGAAAACGGCCATGTAATGGGGCTGCTCAATATGAGTGATTATCGCATTGAGGAGGAAACACCGCAGATTCTAAATGACAAGCCGGAGCTAATAAAAGGTCTGAACGCTCAGCGTTATATCGCTGTCTTCTCGTTCATCGTCGCTGAGAAATATCGTGGTACCCGATTGAACTACGACATGCTGATGTCCATCATGCCCGAGTTGAAAGCCAACTACGATTTCATCTTCATTCCTGTGTTGCATCACCTCAAGACTCATCAATACTGGCAACGTTGGGGTGCAAAAGAGTTTTACCACGATGAGGATTGTGTGTGTTACAAATTGGATATTTAGTATCTTTACACCCTAAATGTAATAAGAGATGACAACATTAATCATAGGACTTTTGATTCCCCTGCTGGGCACGATGCTCGGTTCTGCCTTTGTGTTTTTCATGAAGAAAGACATGTCGCCGAGGCTGCAGAAGTCGCTGCTTGGCTTTGCTTCCGGTGTAATGGTGGCAGCATCGGTATGGTCGCTGCTGATTCCGTCGATGGAGATGGTAGCCGACAGCGGACGATGGTCGGTGGTACCCGCAGCTATTGGATTCCTGTTGGGTATGGGCTTCCTGCTGATGATTGACGAGCTGACACCTCACCTGCATATCGGTACTGACAAACCAGAGGGTCCTCGTTCCCGTTTGTCGCGAACTGCTATGCTGGCCCTCGCTGTCACCATCCACAACCTGCCAGAAGGAATGGCTGTGGGTGTGGTCTTCGCTGGAGCCGAGAGCGGCCTCTCGAATATCTCGCTGGCCAGTGCCGTTGCTGTTGCATTAGGTATCGCCATCCAGAACGTGCCGGAAGGAGCTATTATCTCCATGCCCATGCGGGCGGCAGGCAATTCCAAGTGGAAGTCATTCGTCATCGGTTCATTGAGCGGTGCCGTCGAACCCGTCGGAGCCGTAGCCGTTCTGTTGTTGGCTTCGCTGCTGATGCCAATCCTGCCATATATGCTAGCCTTTGCTGCAGGCGCCATGTTCTACGTCGTTGTAGAGGAACTCATTCCAGAAGCTAACGAGGGCGAGCACTCCAATCTCAGCACCATCGGTTTCGCCATTGGTTTCGTGCTGATGATGGTGCTTGATGTGGTCATGGGATAGTCTCTACGCCAAAAAGTAGCTGTTTCGTGCGCTCATTGCCACACCATTCAGAACCTTGTTGTGGGTGGTATCATAGCAGAAGAGTTCTGGACATGAATTATCTGATGAAATTAGTTCTTAATGGGATCTCCAACTCAGGGTGGCCATCCTCAGCCACATTGAGTTTGCGCATCATCCAAGCCATATTGCGAGCGAGTGTACGCATGGTCTGCAGCCCTTCTTCATCCTGCGTTGCCTGTCCTGGAGTCTGACCATATACTATGTTCCAGTATTGTGAACTGACAACGGGCATATTTGACATTGTGAAATACTTGTTCAGACGGTCGAACGCTGCTGTTGCACCACCTCTGCGGCAAACTACTACGCTTGCTGCAGGCTTGAAACGCAACTCCACGGAGAGTGAGTAGAACACACGATCGAGCAAGGCACAGAGCGAACCATTGGGACCACCATAGTATACAGGCGAGCCAACAACCAATCCGTCAATACCATCTTTTACAGCTCGCCACACCTTATAATACAGGTCGTCGTGGAAGGTACATCTGGCACCGTTTCGGCCACACATGCCACATGCTATACACCCTTGTACAGCCTGTTTACCAATGCTAATTATCTCAGTATCAATCCCTTCACTATTCAGGGTATTGGCCACCTCTGTAAGAGCCGTGAATGTGTTACCATTCTCGCGTGGGCTTCCGTTAATCAATAGAACTTTCATAAACAATCATCATTTTATTTGCAAATATAGTGAAAATTTCCTGATTATCACCATCTTTACAAATAAATTTGGAAAGAGGGTATGAAATGTTCATAAACTATCCTAAAAGTGGGGGCAAATTTACGAAAAACGGGGAATAATGAGTACCTTTGCAAATAAAAATGAATAATAGGCACTTTTCGATTTTGCACGACAGGCCAAAGAAAAGAAGTAATGCAGATAATAAGAGCAACAAAGACAGCAGAGCAAGCCGGAGCCTACTATGTCCGCATACAGGCAATGGCACGTAAACACCAGATTACGCTATATGCCGAGTTTGACGAGCATGATACGCCAGAGACCAAGTATATTGTGATTGTTGATGACTATCTGCCAGTAGCCACTTGCCGGTTGTATGCCATAGACAGTGAACGTGTGATGCTTGGCCGGATAGTCGTTCTGCCAGAGTACCGCCATCAGGGACTTGGAACGCTTGTAGTTCAGGAGGCAGAGAAGTGGGCTAAGGAACTGGGCTATAAGACTGCTGTTGTAGAGAGCCGTGATAACAAGATCCGTTTCTATGAAACGATGGGGTATGTGGCAGACTACTCGCAGAAGATAGTCGGTGAAACATTTACTTGTTACAGAATGGAGAAACCATTGATTTAATGAAGGATACAACGAGAATGAACATATTGATTATAAATGGTAGCCCACGGAAGAAGGGCTTGATTTCGCAGATGCTTGGCATCATGCAAGCAGAGGCAGAGCAAAGAGGTTATCAGGTGCAGATGGTATATACCAACGACCTGAGCATAAACCCCTGTATCGGCTGTATGGCCTGTCGCACCAAGTTGAAGTGTTCAATTGCTGAGGATGACTCCCAGCGGGTATTGAAAATGATACAGGATGCCGATGCTGTCATCATGGGAGCGCCCTGCTATTGGGGCAACATCCCTGGTCAGATGAAACTGCTGTTCGACCGCATTGTCTATGGTATGATGCGTGACACCCCTCGTTTCCCTGAGCCGCTGATGAAGGGCAAGAAGTGTATTCTCCTCAGCACCTGCACTACCCCGTGGCCTTGGAATATCTGGTTCAAACAGTCACGAGGCGCTATTCGTGCTATGCGTGAAATCTGCCGCTATTCCGGCTTCAAGATTGTCGCAACCATCGAACGAGGCGGTACCGTCATGCATCCCAAATTATCAGAGAAAGACATGCAGAAGTGCCGCAAGGCTATAAGAAAGGTATAGTAATTAAGGCAGATTTTTCGAAGATGACTAAAAAGCTATTCGCATTATGCGCATTGAGCCTGATGACGGCTCTCGCATGGGGACAGAGTCCCGTAATAAAGGTTGAAGGTGGACTGGTGCAGCCAAGTGATATCGTTGCAGAAGGGGAAAACCCTGTAAGAGTCGCTGATTCGTATAGCTTTACAGAAGGGCCTGCGGCAAACGCAAAGGGGGATGTGTTCTTTACAGACCAACCTAACAACAGGATTTACCGTTGGGACTGCGAAACAGGAAAGATTACGCTGTTCACCGACCAGAGCGGTCGCTCCAACGGGATGTACTTTGACGCCCATGGCAACCTGATAGCCTGCGCAGATATGGACAACCAACTCTGGTCTTTCGATATGAAAGGGCATTCTAAGATACTGATAACCGACTTTGGCGGCAGGTTGCTGAACGGCCCTAACGATGTATGGATCTCGAAGAATGGAGGCTATTATCTGACTGACCCCTATTTTCAAAGAGACTACTGGACACGCAACCCAGAGCGCCAGCAGCCTGTGGAAGGCCTGTATTTTCTGGCTCCAGAAGGCAAGCAATTGACCATGCTTGACTCAACGCTCAACCAGCCCAACGGTCTTGTGGGAACACCCGACGGGAAACATCTGTATGTGGCAGAGGCAAAGGCAAACAGAATCCTGAAATACGACATTCAGCCAGACGGTTCCCTAACGAACCGGCAGGTGTTTGCCGACATGGGGTCGGACGGGATGACGATTGACGACAGAGGAAACATTTACCTTACAGGTGACGGTGTGACCGTCTTCGACAAGGACGGCCACAAGATAGCCCATTTCCCCATTCCTGAGGACTGGACAGCCAACGTCTGCTTTGGCGGGAAAGAGCGTAATATCCTGTTTATTACCGCCTCAAAATCCGTTTATACCTTGAAAATGCTTGTTCATGGGGGTAATTAAATATGCAAAAGAAGATATTGTTCCTGCATGGATTCTATGCCAGCGGCAGTTGTGTGCCTGCTTTGGCATTGCATGAAGCTTTCGATGGGAAGGCCATCGTACTGACTCCTGACCTCCCACTCCACCCTGCCAATGCTATCAGACTGATCCGCGCCATCTGCGACCAGGAGAAGCCGAACGTGTTGGTTGGCAACAGCTGCGGCTCATTTTATGCACAGATGATTTCATCGATTATCGGAGTCCCTGCCCTACTCGGCAATCCGCACTTCAAGATGTCCGACTTCCTCCGCGAGCGTATCGGCAACCATCAGTACAAGTCACCCAGGACTGACGGCAAGCAGGACTTCACTATCGACGAGCAGCTTGTGAAGGAGTTTGAGGAGATGGAAGCGCATCAATTCGATTGCTGTCCTATAAATAATAAGGAACGTGTATGGGGTATCTTCGGTGAAGAGGACACACTGGCACACTTCGAGCCATTGTTTTTAGAACATTATACCCACTCATTCCATTTCCCTGGTGGCCATACCCCTACCGCAGAGCAATTCAAGACCTGGTACTGTCCGCTAATCGAGAAACTGTTGTTGGAATACTCCTAATAACCTTACATGGGTTTCCTACGGCAACAGTATTTGATGGAATATCACCCACCACTACAGAACCGGCTCCGATGGTGACATTGTCGCCGATAGTTACTCCTGGCAGGATGGTCACACTACCGCCAATCCATACGTTATGGCCAATGGTGACAGGTTTCGCCCACTCCTGACGGCTGTTACGCTCCACAGGGTCTGTATTATGGCAAGCAGTATAAATGTTGACATTAGGACCGATGAAACAGTCATCGCCAATGGTGACACGGGCTTCATCGAGGACAATGAAGTTGAAGTTGGCAAAGAACCGCTTGCCGATGCTGATTTGCTTGCCGTAGTCGCAACGGAACGGCTGGTTGATGATAAACGCATCATCTGCCACATGACCAAGCAAGCCCTTCAGGATTTCCTTCATCCGCTGAGTTTCCGATGGACGCAGGGAGTTGTATTCATAGAGCACCTCTCTTGTCACCATCAGCTCTTCTACCAGTTCTGGGTCAACGGCAGAATAAACCTCGCCTGCCAGCATCTTCTCTTTCTCTGTCATACAATTGTTCATAAACTATCCTAAAAGTGGGGGCAAATTTACGAAAAAACGGGGAATAATGAGTACCTTTGCAAATAAAAATGAATAATATGATGAAGTTAATAGCTATTATGGGCATGGGAGCCTACAACAAGCTTTCTGCTATCACACTTAAATATTAAACTATAAACCAAATTGTTATGAGAAAAAGCATTTTGATGATTTCCGCCCTGATGATGCTTATGGCATGTGGAGGTCAAACCAAGAATGGGGCTTCAGATGCCGATAGTACACAGGTGTTTGAAGTACCCGACACCCTAAATACGATGGAGGCTGTTGTCAAGCAGGTGAATGCTGTTTATGACTACTGGAATGAGTTAAGGGAGCACTACGACGAGAAGAAACCCTCTGTCGATGAACGTTTCGGTACGAAGGAGTGGCTACAGGTGCGTGAGGATGCATGGGCTGCTGACAGAGACTGTGAGTGCGGAGGCTTTTTTGACTTTGGCGACGAAGGTCCGTTGGATCCCTGGGTTTACGACTGTTATGAGGGTACGGTAAGTGCCAACGATATTGAGGCGAAGATTCTGGCTAACGGTATGGCTGAGGTGAAGTTCCTGGTTAAGGATGCTGTCACTACCAAGGGCATTCCCATGCGCTGGCAGATGCGGGTAGAGGATGGTGAGTGGCGTGTGGCCAACATTATCTTCGAGAAGGATGGCGGCATCGATCTGCTGGAGAGCCTCCGAAACTATGGCTGGGAGTTCAAGGCCGATAAGCAGTTCGACGTCAAGAAGTACTATGACAAGATGACTGAGGAGGCAGAAACCTTGATCAGTGGCTACAATGGCGAAATAGATTTCTTTGAGTATGCACTCATTGATGTGGATCGTGATGGCAAAGCAGAATTGTGGGCACGCTATTCTGAGAATGACTATGCGGTTATTTTCTCCCTTGATGATGACGGTCCGCATGCCCTGATCAGTTGCGATCATCTCACTCAGTTCTCCTTCTTCAAGGGTGCTATACAGTCAGGTGGCAGTGGCGGTACGGGTGCTCATGTGATAGAACTGGTCGTACTGAAGGACAGCAAGCCACAGTACAAGCTTAAGAATATCGAGCAGTATGACATGGCGGGAAACCTGTCTGAGAACAAATGGTGGAAGGACGGCAAGGACATCCCGACTGAGGATGGAGAAAAGCTATACGAGAGTCTTGGCGATCCCATTGATCTCTACGTCAACTGGCATGGTATCAGTTTCAGGCATGAACAAAATCTCTCTAAATATGCAGAATAATACGAGAAAGGGTATTATCGCCAGATTGTTGAATAACAATGGCTGTCAGCATTTTAGAGTGCATGTCCGCCAGGGCTTTACCAAGAACGATCAAACAATACTTCGTAGGTCTTGTTGATGTCGTAGAACGTGATGTCACAGTGTATGATCGATGATACTTTTTCTTTCAATGCCATACGGAAGAACTTCTTGCCATCGCTGTCGGTGGCTTCCACGATGTTGTTCTTTTGGTCAATGGTGAAGGTACCGGTCTTTTTGATTTCAGTGGCATCGTCCTTCTCGTCATTCTTGTAGAAGAAGCGGGTGGCCTCGAAAGTACGGCCCTCAGCCTTTAGTTTCATGTCCATATAAAATACGCCGTAAGTCCACTCTCCGTTGACCATAACCCGGTCAATAGTCCATCGGCTGTTCAGCATGTTGCGCATCTCCCATGTTTCCCAGTCTTCACCGTCTTCGGGACTCGAACAACTCACAATACTCATACTCATTACAGTCATCATGGCGACTACGGCCATCAAAATCATTTTTTTCATTTTCATACGTTTTATAATTAATTCAAGTTTTCTGAAGTTATCGCTTCGCAGGTGTCCTTTATGCTGTTTTCGTAATTCAATTTGCAAAGGTACTCATTATTTCCCGTTTTTTCGTATATTTGCAGCCATATTTATGATTGTTTATGAAGAAAGGCAGAATAGCGAATACAAGTAGTTGTACTACTGCGCAGTCACAAGCGAATACAAGTAGCTGCCGAAGGATATGAGCAGCCAAATCATGAAGGCAATGAGCAAGACAAGAAGGATGAGGACAATAGCAGATTGCCAGGCTCTCTGATTTACCTGCTTGATAACTGCTTCATCACCATCAACGAATCCCTGAATCATCTGCATGTTCTGGATGTTAGCACGATGGAAGAGGTCGATGATGTCGCCAACAAAGAACGGTATCATGCCAAGCAGCACATCCCGCAGGGCATTATTCAATACGGCTAATGTCAGCGGAATGCTCTTAATGACATAGGCGGAGAAATAGACGAACGGTACGACGCAGAGTAGGGCAATGGCATCGCCCCATCCTGGAATGACTCCGATGAGCGCATCCAGATAGTAACGATCCATGTAGCGGGTCAAGCCTTCCATCGTCTGATACACTCGGTTGTCCATCAGTCGCTGGCGTCGTTGCAGTCTCTTTTCCTCGTTGGATTTCATCCGACCTTTTCTTTGTCTTAAAAGTTTCTGACTTTTAGACGTAGTTCAGAGGCAAAAAGTTGCATCATTTCTCCTCCTACATAATTAAAGTGTTTAATGTCTGCCCCCTATCGGCTACTTTATTGGGAACTTCTTCAGTCGGCCATTTAACAGCGGAAATGGCTATGAATGCGCTACGCTTTTAAGCAAACACGCATGCGTAGGATGTCCTGAATGTTGCTGATGATGCTGATGATACCTATTGTCATCAACAGTGAGAGACCTGTAGCTGCTATAAGGCGGGAATTCTCTGTCAGCCACAGCAGGATACCTGTCTGAACCTTGAAGGTGAAAAGGGGCACATCGGCAGGTACGGACAGCACATAGGCAATAGCTATGGCGCCACTGACGATGCCTACCATGAAGGCTATGACCATCATCATCTTGTAGTGACGAATGGTTGCTTCTTGGTGCTGCTTAAGATACTCTATGGCATCCAGACGTTTCGTGAGTGATGCCATGAAGTCGGCATTGTCTGAAAAATGGGGCTTCTGTGCGAGGAACAGCTCCTCGAGGGCTTTATCTTTTGTCATAACTTCAGTTTCTCTCTAAGTTTGTCACGTCCTCGTGAAAGCTGCTTTTTCACGGCATCCTCCGAGGTGTCAGTAATCGCGGCTATCTCCTTGATGTTATAGCCGTTGAGATAGAACAGGGTAATGGCTGAGCGTTCTTTGGGTGGAAGGGTGCGCAGAGCCAAGTAGAGGTCTTGATGTTCGAACTCAGAATCAGCATTGGTGCTGCTGATGAGTGTTTTTGCCTCATCGATGCTTTCCACGCATCGCAAGCTCGCTTTGTGGTTGAGAAACGTGTTGTAGGCAATCTTGAAGAGCCACGAACGGAACTTCCCCTTGTCCTGATAGCCTGCGCTGGAAAGATAAGCCTTTACCAACGCATCCTGCGCCAAGTCGTCGGCATCGTCTTTCCTACCGCAACAGAGGGCGAGCAAGAAGCCTCTCAGCGCCTCCTGCTCACGCTCTACTTGTACTATGAATACTTCGCGAGTCACGGGTTAAGCCTGTGCTAACAGTTTTGCTTGCTCTGCCTCCATCTCCTTGGCCAGCATCTTCTTGCCTACAAAGTAGCTGATCAAGATGGCAATACCGACACCCAAAAGGATGGCACCAGCCAGATAGAGCATCCTAAGATCCTTTGTACTCATGCCACCCAGATAGTCAACATAGATGGCGCATGCTAAGAAGCCGACACCAAGGAAGGTGGTGATGTTTCCGGTTTGCAGTTTGCCGAGCAGTTTTTCCTTTAACAGCTTTTTCTTTGGTGACATCTTCGCCATCAATTCTTCGAGATCCATGTCTGGATTCTTCTCGATGGCTGCCAGCACAATCTGTGTGCGTTTATTCGTCTCGTTCATCTTTTCCCTGATGGAGAACCAGATAATCATGATGGGCAGCACGCATCCACATGCGATGGGAACTAAAATAGGAACTAAATCACTCATTTTCTTTTTCTGTTTTATTGTTATACTTCTGTTTCTTTTGACCTTGGTCACTTATATAACAAGTCAGAAAGACAAAAGGTGACACTCGCATCATAACGCCCCACAATTTGCTCCCGACAGAATCAACAAGAAAGCCGCCAACTATGCTAATAGTCAGCGGCTTTCTTATGTTATCAAGTCGAGGTGACAGGACTCGAACCTGCGACAGCCTGGTCCCAAACCAGGAACGCTACCAACTGCGCTACACCTCGTTGCCTCGAAAAGCGGGTGCAAAGGTAATCATTTTAGTTCATAATTCAGAGTTCAGGGTTCATAATTCTTTTGGCAATTAGCATTGTTTAACACACATCACGCAGTTCCAACGATAAACTATGAACTATGAACGTTGAACGTTGAACGTTTTTAATACTTAACTATGAACTACTTAATGATTCCCTGCTCCACGAAGATCTTCTTCAGGATATGAACGGAACGCTCCACCTGGTCCTCGGTATGCGTAGCCATCAGGGCATAGCGTACCAGCGTGTCCTGCGGAGCACATGCCGGCGGTATGACAGGATTGATAAACACACCGTTATTGTAAGCCAGTGCCGTCACCAAGAACGTCTTCTCCATGTCACGGACATAGAGCGGGATGATGGGACTCTCGGTATCGCCAATCTCAAATCCCTCTTCGCTGAAACGCTTCAGGGCATACTTTGTCACCTTCCACAGCGCCTCGATGCGCTCTGGCTCCTTCTGCAGGATGTGCAGGGCTTCAAGCGCAGCAGCAGTGGCTGCGGGAGTGTTGGAAGCCGAGAAGATATAGGTGCGGCAGGTATGGCGCAGGAAGTTGATGGTGTCGCTGTCTGATGCGATGAAACCACCTATCGAAGCTAATGACTTCGAGAACGTTCCCATGATGAGGTCTACCTCGTCCGTCACACCGAAATGGTCGCACACGCCACGTCCGTGGTCTCCGAAGACGCCGATGCCATGGGCTTCGTCCACCATGACCGAACAGTTGTACTTATGCTTCAGTTCGATGATTTCAGGCAGCTTGGCCAAATCACCCTCCATGGAGAACAGGCCATCGACCACAATCAGCTTCACAGCGTCGTAGGGCAGCTTCTGCAGTACACGCTCCAGGTCTTCCATGTCGTTGTGCTTATAGTGCAGCTGACGGGCAAACGACAAGCGACGACCGTCCACAATACTCGCGTGGTCTCGGTCGTCGCAGATGATGTAGTCGTCCTTGCCTACTACCATGGCTAATACTCCCTGATTGACAGAGAAGCCGGTAGAAAAGCACAGACAGTCATCTTTATGGATGAACTCCGCGATTTCCTTCTCTAACTGCACATGGAGGTCGAGGGTACCATTCAGGAAACGGCTTCCGGCACATCCGGAGCCATACTGGTCGAGGGCAGCCTTGGCAGCATCGATGATACGCTGGTCACCAGTCAGTCCGGTATAGGCATTCGATCCGAACATCATCACCTTATGGCCTCCCATCTCCACTTCAGTACCCTGTTTGCCTGTAATAGCACGGAAATAAGGATATACGCCAGCCTCGATAAACTTCTGCGGCTCGCGATAACTTTTGTATCTTTCTTGTAATTGTCCCATATTAAAATAGGTGCAGTATTTACCTGCATATTAGTTTCAGCCTGCAAAGTTACACTTTTTTTATGAATTAGTGCAAAAAAAAACAGATAAATCATCAATATAATTAAATTTATTCTATTTACTTTGTCATTTCTCGACATTTATTTGTACTTTTGCAACAGATTATGATGTCAAAGCAGCTTATAACGTTTATCGTGAACCCCATATCGGGCACACACAGCAAGGAGCATTTCCCCGAACTGCTCGAAGAGTTGCTCGATGCGGCACGCTTCGACTACGAGGTGGTGTTCACCGAATACAGAGGGCATGCTGCCAAGCTGGCCAGACAATGTGCTGACGAAGGCCGTGACATTGTCGTAGCCGTGGGAGGCGACGGCACCGTCAACGAGGTGGCCCGCTCGCTGGTTCACACCGACACTGCCCTTGGCATCATCCCCTGCGGCTCAGGCAACGGACTGGCCCGCCACCTGTGCATACCCCTCGACATGCGAAAGGCCATCCAGATCATCAACCGCTGTCAGATAGAGTCGTTTGACTACGGGGTCATCAACGACCTGCCGTTC
>Ga0265298_10008720_pt1 | contig 12150 bp, 11 predicted proteins | sample AusTroGonzalo_MG_3_FD_193486 | JGI IMG/M metagenome (GOLD analysis project Ga0265298, IMG submission 193486) | Bovine rumen microbial communities from tropical cattle in Woodstock, Queensland, Australia - Gonzalo_01 | ecosystem: Host-associated > Mammals > Digestive system > Stomach > Rumen ...
CAATGAGGGCGTCTGCCATCAGCTGATGGCGGACTACGGCATCTCCCGTCCGGGGCAGGTCATCGTCATCACCGATTCCCACACCACCACCCACGGCGCTTTCGGCGCTTTCGGCACCGGCGTGGGAGCCACGGACCTGGCAACGATCCTGGTGACAGGCAAACTCTGGTTCAAGGTGCCGGAGGTCATCCGCATCAACCTGACAGGAAAACTGCAGCCCGGCGTGTATGCTAAAGACATCATCCTGTACATCATCGGCAAACTGAAAGCGGATTACGGCGTATACAAAGCTGTGGAATTCGCCGGCCCGGTGTTAAAAGAGCTCAGCGTTTCGGAACGCATGGCTATGTGTAACATGTCCACGGAGATGGGCGCCAAAACCAGCTATATTCATCCGGATGAAATCACCATGGCATACCTGGCGAAACACAACATCACCGATTATAAAATTTACGAAACCGATCCCGATTACGTGTACGATGCGGATCTGACTTTCGATGTCACGGACATTCCCCCGCAGCTGGCAGCACCCTTCAGCGTGGATAATGTGGATGACCTGGCAACATTTGCAGGGCTTCACGTGGACCAGTGCTATCTCGGTTCCTGCACCGGAGGACGGACAGAAGACTTCGCGGTTGCCGCAAAGATTTTAAAAGGCAAACATATCCCTTACGGCACACGGATGATCATGGTTCCGGGTTCCCGTTTCGTATTGAATGAATGTCTGGAAAAAGGTTATATCCAGACGCTGCTGGAGGCCGGGGCCACCCTTACGGCGCCGGGCTGCGCGGCCTGCCTGGGCATCCATCAGGGACTGCTGGCGGAAGACGAAGTCTGCGTTTCCTCAACCAACCGTAACTTCCCGGGCCGCATGGGACATGTGAAAGGACGGATCTACCTGGGTTCACCCGCCAGCGTGGCTGCCGCCGCACTGAACGGGAAAATCGCGGACCCGCGTCCTTATCTTGAAGGAGGGAAAGCCGAATGAATACGATAGCAAAAGGCACTGCCTATGTGTTTGGCAATAACATTGATACCGACCAGATCTATCCGGGGAAATATGTGGAACTGACAGAAATGGATGACATCCGGCAGCATGCCATGGCCGGAAGCGAAGAACCGGATCTGGCAAAAATCTTCCAGCCGGGCGATGTCATTGTCGCCGGGACCAACTTCGGCTGCGGTTCGTCCCGCGAGCACGCGGCCATGACGCTGAAAGGCATCGAGGTGGGCGCGATCCTGGCCGAATCCTTTGGCCGCATCTTCTACCGCAACGCCATCAACCTGGGGATACCGGCCATCACCTGCAAAGGCATCCGTGCGCTGGTAAAACGCGGCGACAAGGTGCGTATTGATTTCACGACCGGTGAGATCGTCAACGAGACCACCGGGGCCACCGCAAAAGCGGAACCCATGAACGAATACATGATGGGCATTTTGCAGAACGGCGGCATCAAACCCATGATCCGCAAGATGCAGGAAGAAAAAAAGAAGTAATTGTCATAATGCTATATTAAAAAATCTTAACGATTTCTTGCAATGCATCATTTGTTGTAATAGAAAACTTGCTGTAACGCAAAAACCCTGCAGACAAAATTCTGCAGGGTTTTCTTTGCATTCCCATACGAAAGCAATAGTTTGGAATAAACCTCTATTTTCTTTCGAAATTCTTTTCGTGTTGTTCTTTCAGGCTGTCTGCAATGTCTTCTATTTTATCATAATCATTGCGGATCAGATCTTCGCCATAGCGGTTAGGCCCTATCGTGCCGCGTTTGAAGATCAGGTACAGGCCCCAGGCAATATTGATATAAGGCACCATGCCCAACAGCAGCCACCAGCCGCTTTTTTCCACATCGTGGCAGCGGCGCACGCCCAGAGAGAAGCCGATCCAGATCGTCAGTACAATAATCAGAAGCAGAAGCGTGACGTGAATCCAGACAAATTCAGGGTGTTTATACTGGCGGGACGGCGGAAAACCGGCAAAAGCAAAAAACAGCAGAAAAGCCAGTGTTATAGAAATAAAAGTGGCCGCAATGCTCCGGCAGATATACGGCTTGCGGTTCAACCGGCCGCTGAAGGAAAAATAATCTCTCAGCACTTTGCTGAAGAAGCTGTTGTTTTCCATAAATCAGTCTCCCATTTAAAAACAGATAGCTTTTTACTACAACTGATTATATAATGAAAACAGCATAAAGTAAAAGTGTTTATCTGTAACAGCAGCAACAATAACCGGGAGGTAGTAAAAATGGCAAAGAATATTATTGCGACCAGGAACGCGCCGGGCGCGATCGGGCCTTATTCCCAGGGAATCAAAGCAAACGGTTTTGTGTTTGCTTCCGGGCAGATCGGCCTTGACCCGGCGACAGGGGACTTTGTCAAGGGCGGCATCACGGAACAAAGCCGGCAGGTGCTCCTAAATGTGAAAAACGTTTTGGAAGCGGCAGGCTCCGGCCTGGATAAAGTGGTAAAAACCACCGTCTTCTTAAAAGACATCAACGATTTCGCAGCCATGAACGCCGTGTATTCCGAGTTTTTCAAAACAGATTGCCCGGCCCGTTCCGCTGTCCAGGTTGCGGCCCTTCCCAAAGGAGCGCTGGTTGAAATTGAAGTCATCGCGGAAGCGTGATGCGAAACGGTAAAGCAGGTTGATGTTATGAGACTGTTTATCGCGATTCAATTATCGGATGCCATGAAGGATGCCCTTACGTCTGCGCAGGAGGAAATGTATGATCATGGCGTCCGGGGCAACTTTACGACCCGGGAGAATATGCATCTGACCCTGGCCTTTATCGGGGAATATCCGGATAAAGATCATGTGCTGGATGCCCTTTCGTCTGTATCCTTTTCCTCTTTTTCCATCGCCCTTAAAGGCATGGGCTGTTTCCGCGACCTGTGGTGGGCGGGCATGGAAGAATCGGCGCCGCTGACTGCGGTAGTGCGCCGTATCCGCCGGGCGCTGGCCGAACAGGACATCCCCTTTGACAGAAAACGCTTTTCACCCCACATCACGCTGATCCGGAAAGCCACCGGAACGATGCCCGGAATTCAAATCAGTGCAGTTTCCATGCCGGTGGAACGCATCTCACTGATGCGTTCCGACCGGGGTAAACGCGGTATGATATACACCGAAGTAGGAGAAATCAAGGCGATGTAATAAAAGTATGAAAAAAGTGAACAAATGCAAAAGGGTAAGGCATAAGCAAAACGTCGTGAGCGTTTGCGAAATTTCATGAGACGAAATGAGCCGTCTGTGGCGAGACTGTTTGAGGGCGAAGCCCGAGTTTCGAAGCCACAGGCGAATGAGTCCATGAAATAGCAAATGGGAGCGGTTTTGCGATGCCTTGCCCTTTTTGCCTTGTTTACTTATGCACACTCTTTCCATACTGCTTCATATACACATGCTCCGCCGCCAGCTCCTGAAGCAGATGCCGGCCGCTCCACTGCCGGTTGGCCGGAGTGAGCATGGCCTTCAGCTCCACATTTTTCAGCTTACCCTTCTTCACCGCCGCCAGAAAACGGTTCAGCATGTACATGTCAAATCCGCATAAGAATACCATCTCTTTTTGGGCAGCCTGCATAACCGATTGCCCGGCTGTCATTTTTACGGCTTCCGGATCTTCCCCTGCTTTTTGGGCAGCTTCCTCCAGCGTTTCGGCCAGTTTCTCTTCCTGATCCTCTGGCGGATTCACTGCCGCTTGGGGACACTCTTTGATTCCTGCCAGAAATCCCACCGCGTCGTCAAACTGTTCCGGCAGAACAGCCTTGCAGTTTACTTTCAGGATCATGCAGACCTGTCGCAGCTGCTGCAGCCGTTCCGGGTTAAAGTTGTAAGCCAATACAATTTTATTCATCATCACTCACCTTTGAAAAAATCCCCGGCAAACCTGTCGGGGATTTTGCTTTTATACAATTATCAAATCAACTCTTTCAACACTATGGTCTGTTCCCGGTTAGGCCCTACGGACACGATGCCCAGTTCCACACCGGCCACTTCCGACAGGCGGCGCAGATACTTCTTCGCGCCTTCCGGCAGGTCGTCAAACTTGCGGCAGTTGGTGGTATCGCACATCCAGCCGTTAAAGGATTCATAAACCGGTTCCACCTTGCCCAGCAGCTTCAGGCTGGCGGGAATCTGTTTGATCTCCATCCCGTTGATCTTGTAGCCAACACACATTTTGATCTTCTTCATCTGGTCCAGCACGTCCAGCCGGGTCACCGCAATGGAGTCCAGACTGTTCAGCCGTACGGAGTAGCGGAGCATGAAAGCATCCAGCCAGCCGCAGCGGCGGGGCCGTCCCGTTACGGTGCCGTACTCGTGACCCGTCTCCCGGATCTGATTGCCGGGGCCGTCTGTATCCAGCAGTTCGGTTACGAACGGACCGGCGCCTACACGGGTAGTGTACGCTTTCACTACGCCTACCACGTGGTCGATGAACCGGGGACCGATGCCGCTGCCCACACTGGCGTTACCCGCCGTGGGATTGGAACTGGTCACGTAAGGATAGGTGCCGTGGTCGATGTCCAGGAAAGTAGCCTGGGCCCCTTCGAACAGCACTTTTTTATCTTTTTCAAACAACTCGTCCAGGATGACGCCGGTATCCGTCACATACGGGCGGAGCTCCTCCGCGTATGCCAGGTATTCTTTCAGTACAGTATCGTAATCTAAGGGTTCCGCCCCGTAGATTTTGGTGATGATCTCATTTTTAGCCGCCATGTTGATTTTCAGTTTGGCGGCGAACTCTTCCTTATCCATCAGGTCGCAGACGCGGATGCCAACCCGGGCCACCTTGTCCATGTAACAGGGACCGATGCCGCCTTTGGTGGTACCGATTTTTTTCTCGCCCAGGGCTTCTTCCTGCAATACATCCAGCTTCTGATGGTAAGGCAGCACCACGTGGGCCCGGTCGCTGATAGCGATGCGGCTGATGTCCACGCCCTTGTCGTGCATCTCTTTGATTTCCTGCAGCACCACGCCGGGGTTGATGACCACCCCGTTGCCCAGCACACAGATCTTCCCGTGATACAGAATGCCGGAGGGCAGCAGCCGCAGTTTGTAAGCTACGTCGTTCACCACCACGGTATGGCCTGCGTTGGAACCGCCGCTGTAGCGCACTACCGCGTCCGCCTTCTGAGCCAGGTAATCTACGATCTTGCCTTTTCCTTCATCGCCCCACTGGGCGCCGATTACAACCACTGATGACATGATGTTTACATCTCCCCTCAAAATTATAACTATATGTTACAGCCCAAACCTGGCAAAAATTCTGTCTACATGCACCAGCATGGGCTTGTAATCAAAGCATTCCTTGATCTCTTCCGGCGTCAGGTACTTGCGCACATCTTCATCCTTGCAGAGATTCTCGTAAAAATCTTCCCCTTCCAGCCAGCGTTTCATGGCGTTGCGCTGCACCCAGCGGTAAGCCGTATCCCGGAAGGCGCCTTTAGCCACTAATGCCAGCAGCACCCGGGGGCTGTAGATCAGGCCGCCGGTCATGTTCAGGTCTTCCAGCATCTTGTCCGGATACACCAGCAGCCGGTCGATGAGGTTGATGGTTTCATGCAAAATATAATCCAGCGCCGTGGTCGCGTCCGGCAGCATCACCCGCTCCACAGAGGAATGGGAGATGTCCCGTTCGTGCCACAGGGGAATATTTTCAAAAGCCGGCAGCACATAACCCTGCACCAGCCGCGCCATGCCGCAGATGCGTTCGCTGCGTACCGGGTTCCGTTTGTGGGGCATGGCCGAAGAGCCTTTCTGCTTGGGGCTGAAATATTCTTCCGCTTCCCGCACTTCCGTACGCTGTAAGTGCCGTACCTCCAGCGCCATCTGGGACAGAGTCCCGGCGATAACGCCTAACGTAGCAATGTATTCCGCATGATGATCCCGCTGTACCACCTGGGTGGCCACGGATTCCACTTTCAGTCCCAGTTTTTTGCAGACATATTCTTCCACATAGGGATCGATGTCCGCATAAGTTCCCACCGCACCGGAGAGTTTGCCCACGCACATGTTCTCCGCGGCACGTTTCATGCGCTCAATGTTGCGCAGGGTCTCGCTGTACCACAGCAGCAGCTTCAGGCCGAAGGTGGTGGGTTCCGCATGGACGCCGTGGGTGCGGCCTATGGTGGGCACGTATTTGAATTCCACGGCACGGCGTTTCAATACTTCTGCTAACTTTTCCATGTCTTTCAGAATCACATCCGAAGCCTGCTTCACCTGCACGTTCAGGCCGGTATCCTTTACGTCCGTGGAAGTAAGGCCCATATGGATGTATTTTGCCTCGTCCCCCACATATTCCGCCACCGCGGACAAAAACGCGATGATGTCGTGGTTGATTTCCCGGTCGATCTCATGGATCCGGTCCACGTCAAAATTCGCTTTGGCCTTGATGACCTCTACCGCTTCTTTGGGAATACGGCCCAGCTCCGCATTGGCTTCACAGGCAGCGATTTCCACATCCAGCATGGTCTGCCATTCGTTCCGCTCGTTCCAGATTTTCTCCATCTCCGGACGCGTGTATCTCGGAATCATATCTTAATCCCCCTTCTGCTTCCGCAGCTGCATAATATTATCAGTTAAAAATCTGCTATGTTTCTTGCAAAAATATTATATTATTTATCTTCTTCCGCCGTCTTCCGGCCGTTTCGATAAGCTGATAAACTTCGTACATTCATTCTTAAAGAACAGGTTTACACGCCCCACCGGGCCGTTGCGGTGCTTGGCCACAATCAGTTCTGTGATATGAGTGGGATCTTCATCCGCGCCTTTGTAATAATCGTCCCGGTACAGGAACATAACAATGTCCGCATCCTGTTCCAGAGAACCGGATTCGCGCAGGTCGGACAGCATCGGTTTTTTCACCTGCCGTGCTTCCACGCTCCTGCTTAACTGGGACAGGGCCAGCACCGGTACGTTTAACTCACGGGCCAGGGCTTTCAGGCCCCGGGAAATCTCCGAGACCTCCTGCTGCCGGTTGTCGGAATTATTACGTCCCACCGAACCCTGCATCAGCTGCAGGTAATCGATGACGACCAGGTCCAGTCCGCCTTCTGCCTGCAGACGCCTTGCTTTGGAACGCATTTCCATGATGGAAAGCCCCGGCGTGTCATCAATAAAAATCTGGGCATTGGACAGGCGGTCAGCCGCAACCCACAGCTTATTCCACAAATCCGCGTTATCTTTATCCTTATCGTTGCCTCCCGCGCGCAGCCGCTGGGCGTCAACATCCGCCTCGGAGCAGAGCATGCGCTGCACCAGCTGCTCCCGGCTCATTTCCAGGCTGAAGAAAGCCACCCGCTTTTTCGGCTCCCCTTCCCGGGAACCCCGGATCGCCACATTTTGGGCAATGTTCAGGGCCAAGGCAGTCTTACCCATGGAAGGACGGGCTGCCAGGATGATAAAATCAGAAGGATGCAGTCCTGCCGTTAAATAGTCCAAATCTATAAAACCCGTAGCCACCCCGGTAATGGACTGTTTGCTTTCCAGCACTTCCTGGATGTGGTTAATCGTATCCGTCAGCACATCGGCAATCGCCGAAAAATCCGTCCCGCCTTTCCGGTTGGAAATCTGAAGGATGGTCTTTTCCGCCTGGTCCATGATGTCCCGCACGTCTTCCGTACCGTCATAGCCCATGGCGGCAATGGCCGTCCCGCCTTCTACCAGTTGCCGCAGGACCGATTTTTCTTCTACGATCTGGGCATGATACTTTGCGTTAGCCGCTGTTGGTACAATATTAGCTAGCAAGGTGACATAGGAAACGCCGCCTACGTCATCCAGCTTGTTCATTTTTTTCAGTTCATTGATCAGCGTGATCATATCAACGGGCTCATTTTTGGAATGCAGCGTCAGTATCGCGCTGAAGATTACCTGATGAGCCTGCCGGTAAAAGTCTTCCGGCATTAGTTTTTCTGTGACCAGGCTCACCGCGTTCTTATCGATGAGCATAGCCCCGATCACGGACTGTTCCGCTTCTATATTTTGAGGAGGTACTCTGTCCTGCATAGTAAACACCTGTTAAAGAAAGTATGCTGTTATCTTCGTGAAATCCTCAGTCTGCGTCGGCTTCCACGAGCACTTTGAATTTTGCGGAGATTTCCGGATGCAGTTTCGCTACGGCCGTATAGGAACCCGGCAGCTTTACCGTCTCAGCCAGTTCAATTTTGCGGCGGTCAACTTCCAGCCCGGTCTGTTTCATCAGGGCTTCCGCCACGTCTTTGGAGGTAATGGCACCGAACAGTTTGCCGTTGGCGCCTACTTTCAGTTTCAGCTTTACGGTAACCTTTTCCACCTGGGAAGCCAGCATCACCGCTTCATCTTTCCGCTGGGCGGCCCTGTGCTCCGCCACTTTTTTATCCTGCAGCGCCTGGTTCATGTTCACCGCGGTGGCTTCTTTCGCCAGCTTGCGGGGAATCAGGTAGTTGCGGCCATACCCTTCCGCCGCTTCCACGATATCGCCTTTTTTGCCTAAATTCTTCACATCACTCAGTAAGATTACCTTCATTTTTCGTTTTCTCCTCTGCTTCGTCAAACTGTTTTTTCGTTAATTCGATAATCTGCTGCTTTACTTCATCCGCATCGGCGTTCTGCAGCTGTACGCCGGCAACCGTCTGATGACCGCCGCCGCCTAACTCTTCCATGATGACCTGCACGTTGACGCTGCCGTCGCTGCGGGCACTGACATTCACGTTCCCGTCCGTACAGTCGGAAATCACCACGCCCACGGAAACGTCCGTGACGTTGATCAGTGCATCTGCCGCCTGGGCTGCCAGGATAGAAGTTTCGCTGCAGTTTTCTACATTGCGGTTAATGGAAATTGCCAGATGGGGCAGCGGTGTCTCCGCCTCTGCAATGAGACGGTAACGCTCCCGGTAGGCTTCCAGATCGTCCTTGAACAACTGCCGCACCAGGATGGGGTCGGCGCCGGAAGTACGCAGCAGGGCTGCCGCCTCAAAGGTACGGGCGCCGGTCTGCACGTTAAAGTTTTTGGTATCTACCACCAGCCCGCTGTACAGAGCCGTGGCTTCGCCTTTGGTAAATTCCAGCTTATCGTCAAAGTATCCCGTGAGCTCCGTCACCAGCTCGCTGGTGGACGAAGAAGACGGTTCCATGTATTTCAGTATCGTATTTTTGATGATATCCTCGGCCCTTCTGTGGTGGTCGATGATGATCCGTTTCTGGGGAATCGCCTCCAGTACCTTCTGGCTGGCGCATAAGGCCGCCCGGTGGTGGTCCACCAGCATCAGCAGGCTCTTCGGCGTAATCTCTTTCAGGATATCTTCTTCATGTACAAAGATCCCTTCGTAGACTTTATCCCCTTCCGCAAGGTTCAGCTCATTGTTAAAGACCAGCTTTTTCAGCTTCTGCAGGGACGTGCTCCGGTCACTGACTACAATAAACGTAGGTTTCTTCATGGACAGGGCCAGCTTCGCCACCCCGATGGCGCTGCCGATGGCATCGTAATCCTCATTGGCATGACCCATGACAAATACCTTGTCCGCATCCCCCATCTGCTCCCGGACGGTATGGGCCACGATCCGGGCCCGCACCCGGGTGCTTTTGGCACTGACCGCGCTGGTACCGCCGAAATACTGCATCTGCTTGTCGCATTCCACAACCACCTGGTCGCCGCCCCGGCCCAGTGCCAGATCCAGCGCCTTGGCGGCATGCATGCTGATTTCCTCCAGGGTTTCCCCGTCCTTGGAAATCCCGATGCTGATAGTAGGAGCCAGCTTATTCTCCTGCTTGACCTCACGCACCTTGTCCAGGATGGAAAACTTGTCTGCAATGGCCTTCTGCAGATTTTTATAGTTGATACCTGCCACCATGTTTTCCGTATTGGACCGTACCACGAACCCCTGCAGGGACTCCACCCATTTATTGAGGATCTCGCCGATCTCGCCGTTCAGGTTGGACCGGGCGCTTTCGCTGAGACCCTTCATCACATCTTCATAATTGTCAAAACGCACATAGGCCAGACATATGCGTTCTTCCGCAAAACGCTGTTTCAGCTGTTCCCATTCTGTAATATCCGTCAGGTAAATCATAAGGGTACTTGCAGTATCTTTGCTTCCTGTACCCTGAGCCGGATTCTGCACGCTGAAATAGCGCATCTTATAATACCGGCCCCGCATCTTAATGACCCTGCTGTCATCTTTCACGCACATGGTTTCAAAAGCGTTCTCCGGCAGAGGCAGCACTTCATTCGGTTTTTTACCTTCCAGTGTTTTCAGTCCTGTCCATTCCTGGAATTTTTCATTCTTCCACTGTAACTTCCCATCGCTGGAGAAAACCGCGATCCCCACATCCATATTTTTCGTTGAATAATGTACAGAACGCTCAATATTGCGGATCACATCATCCAGATAGTCGGACAGGAGCTGCTTCTTTTTCGTATAGGCCCGGCGTGCAAACCAGACCAGCACAATGAACAGCAGTATTCCTCCCGGAATGAAAAACGGCTCCAGCACACAGACTCCGGCAATCAGCAAGGCGATGATCAGTACATAAATACAGATTTCTTTCCAGTTAGAAAACTGGCTCCTGCTTCCAAACATTCTTATCACCTCAAATTACTACGTTTCATTTACGGCACGCCTAAATTGCAAAGTACTTACTTCTTTTTCTGTTCCCGTTCCGCCGCGTATTTTTTCGAACGGAGTTTGCGGGCGTCAAACAAAATATCATAGCCGCCTACATAGGTCACAAGCAGCCCGAACAGTGAAATAAACATGGAGACGGGGATGATGACTTTGATCCACCAGAGCGGTTTGTTGTGGGTTCTGAGATACCAGTAGATAAACACCAGACCCTGCACCATCAAAAGCATGCTGCAGATCGCCCACACGTTGGCGCAAATGGTGTAACCGATATGGGTCCGGTCATTGATAAAATACTGGATGCCAAAGAGGGCCGCCACATAAATGAGCGCCACCACCGGCGGGAAGGACCACTCCTCCACCGGCGGGAATTCCGGAAAGGTTTCCCCGGTCCGGGCCAGAATCTTACGGGCCGCCCAGTAATTGATCATCACCAGGATGGGCGCCATCAGCAGCATGGCCCCCGGCAGGATGATCTTGATCATGGAGACCATCTCCGTCATCTGGGCGGTGAAGAGCGCGGACTGTTCCGCCGTCATGCCGGTACCGAAGGACGCCGCCATTTGGGGGATCGCGTCATCCAGGGACTTAAACATCATATCCACCGGATGGATGCCCATCACATACAGGGCCAGCAGCATATTGATACCGATGCTGGCCAGTGCCCCGAGGGACGCGTACAGCAGCAGCTTTTTCGCCGGCAGGTGACGGTGCATGCATTCGCCCAGCACGATGCCCATGACGCCGTACACACCGATATAAAACAACGCATGGACCGGGTTTACCGTCATGGCTACCAGCACCGTGGAAACCACGGCGGCCATAATGCTCCAGCGCATCCCGTTCCGCATGCCGCAGACCACCAGGGGCAGGGGCATGATCAGGTTTAAAATAATTCCCATAAAGGGAACATAAGCAAACAACAAATTAAAAACGATTGCAATGGCGGCGCAGATTGCGCCCTCCACCATCGCCGACGTTTTTCTCCGATACGTAAACGCCACAAATTCCTCCTGCCGGAAACGATCCTGCCTTTTCCGGCTTTTAACCAGCAACCAATCAATGACTCAATATTATAAAGAAGCAATGATTCATTCTCACATAAAATGAAAAATGGAAACACTTATGCAGTGTACCATTATATTGTACACCAAAAGAACGATTTTGGCAAAAGTGCCGGCTGACCGCACGCCCCGGAAAGAAAATGCTGAAGCCAGACACCTTCGGAATGGCTTCAGCACAGTTTGTTTATTACGGAGCCGCCGCTGCTTACAGCTTCATGCTGGCTTTTACTTTAAGTCCCTCTTCCATCACGCTGAGGTTCGTCAGATGCAGCACGTCCAACACAGATTTTTTCAGGAAGCGGGTCTTGCCGACTTTGCTTTCCTGCAGGGTTTTGGTGAAGTCCAGACCGATGACGCCGTTCTCATAGGTTACCTCAACATCTTTGTTTTCAATGGTCACCCTGTCAAAAATCAAATCGACGATCGCAACGATCAGTTTATCGCCCACCGTATTTACCACAAGGGAGGCGAAGTCATTATTGAAAATATC
>Ga0265298_10008722_pt1 | contig 12149 bp, 10 predicted proteins | sample AusTroGonzalo_MG_3_FD_193486 | JGI IMG/M metagenome (GOLD analysis project Ga0265298, IMG submission 193486) | Bovine rumen microbial communities from tropical cattle in Woodstock, Queensland, Australia - Gonzalo_01 | ecosystem: Host-associated > Mammals > Digestive system > Stomach > Rumen ...
GCGGGAGCCACCACCATAAACCTGCCCAATACGGTGGAGCGGTATAGGCCCTTCTTGTACGTGAACCAGATTAAGCAGGTTTATGAAGCCTTGCCCAAGAACATTGCCATCTCGGTCCATTGCCATAACGACTTGGGCATGGCTACGGCCGCCACGGTGGAAAGTTTCTTTGTGGGTGCCACCCAGCTGGAGGTGGCCCTGAACGGTCTGGGTGAACGCTGCGGCAACACCAACTTCTACGAGACGGCTGTGGCCCTGCACAATTCCGGTGTGAATACCGGACTTCATCTGGAACGGATTTACGAAACGGCCATCTTGATTTCCCAGTGGTCCGGCGTGAGCATTTACAGCCGTGCCCCGTTGATTGGTGCGGAGGCCATTGTGCACCGTAGCGGTATCCACCAGGATGGCGCCTCCAAGACCAAGGACATGAAGAAGGGTGCTTACCGCCCCATCGACTACTCCATCATCGGACGTCACCAGAACGACTCCATCTCCTTTACCAGCCAGAGCGGTCGTACGGCGGTTTACGAGATTATCACCAAGTTCGGTTACAGGCTCTCCCTGGCCGAGGCAGCGGAACTGCAGCCCATCCTTAAGGAATTGAGCGAGAAGGAAGGCGAACTCAGTGCCGAGCGGGTGCTGGATGTGTTCCGCGAAGAGCGTGTGAACGTGAACGCCCGCCTGGTGTTCAACAATGTGGAAGTGATTCCCGACGAGAACCGCTTTATATTCCACTTCAAGAAGGACGGCGAGGCTATCCGCAGGTCTGTGACCGCCGAAGGCCCCATCGAGGCTGGCCTGATTTTGATGCGTGAAATCAACATGCCGGTGGAACTGGTGAAGTACCGCCAGGTGGTGGTTCCCGATAAGGACAAGTTGTGGGCCGGACGTGGCCTGAGCCGTATCCTTTTGCGTGCCAACGGCAAGGAAGAAGAGGGCCGTGGGGTTTCTAGCGATACCCTGAAGGCCAACATGCGTGCCTTGTTCAGCGGCGTGAACCTGTTGTACAAGTAGGTGTATTATGTGGAAGGCCCTGTCCGATGTTGCTCGCCCCTTTAAAATCAAGCGGGAACGCCTAGAGAAGTTCGTGGACGATTCCAAGGAATCGGTAAACAAACTCTGGAAATCGGAGCAGGTGCAGTCCGTGGTCCGTTCTACAAAAAAAGTGAAGGATGCGGGCATGAAAAAACTCTCCGAAGGAGAGTTTCGCGGAAAGGGTCTTCGCGGCAAAATCAAGGAGTTCCGCCACAAGGTGAAGGACTTGCCGCCTTTCCAGAAGTTGCTGCTTTTGACCATTGCGGTTTGCCTTCCTGCGGGAATCCTTATCGCGGTAGCGCTTACGGGATTCATCAAGAGCCACGGCAAATGAAAAAACGGGACTTGACACCCAGTCCCTTTTTCTTGGAACTGGAAAAGGCCAAGGCAGAGACGCTTGAAAAGAGCGGTAAGTCTGGCGTACCTTTCATAGACTTGACGGTAAGCAGCCCCATGCGTGTGTGCATTCCCTTCGAGTTGGATTCCGCCGTAGATGCGGTTCAGCAGGAATTCAACGACTGGGACACCAACCCTGCAGGGACCCTGAAGGCCCGTGAGGCGGTGGCTAAGTATTACCGCGACCGCGGTGGGAATTTTGATGCCGGCCAGATTATTTTGACGGCGAGCACCAGCGAGGCCTACTCCATCTTGTTTAAGGCGTTTTGCGACCCGGGGGACGTGATTCTGACGCCCCTGCCGGGCTACCCCCTGCTGGACACCTTGGCGGAATTGGAACATTTGGAATGCGCTCCGTATTTTTTGAAGTTGAAGAGAGGTGTGGGAAAGGGACTGTGCGGAAAACGTCATCCTGAGCCCCAGGGGGGCGAAGGATCCAGTCCTGAGGAACAGAACAAGCGGTTCAGTTTCTCTTTAGATGCAGACAGCCTGCTGACGGCACCGGAGCGGTCCAAAATCCTGCTGTTGGTTTCGCCCCACAACCCCACGGGGCATTGCGTGTCCCGTACCGAATGGAACGAGGCGGTTTCGTTCTGCGAAAAGAACGGCCTGGTGCTGGTGGTGGACGAAGTCTTTGGCGACTACGGATTTTCCGAGGATGTGCGACGGACTTGGACGTATGTAAACCAGTCGGGCCCGCGTTGCCCTATCATCTGGCTTAACGGCCTCAGCAAGATTTGCGGAAGCCCTCAGGTAAAGTTGGGCTGGATGGCGGTCTACGCCCCCGAAGACATTCGGGAATCCGTTCACGAGAAGTTGGAATTTGTGGCGGATGCTTACTTGAGCGTTTCTTCCATGGCGCAGGCACTGGCCGCCCCCATGCTGGAACAGTCCGCCGCCTACGAGTCGAAGGTCCGGGAACGCATCCTTGCCAACTGGAAAACCCTGCGGGACACCTTCCCGTCCAAGTACTGCCCTGAAGTTATCGGTGGCTGGTATGCCGCTATTCGCCTGGGTACAGACGACGAGGAACTGACGCTTCGCCTTTTGCGGGAAAAGCACGTGCTAGTGCAGCCGGGATTCTTCTTCGATTTTGAGGAAGACGGCTGGATTGTCGTTAGCCTGCTGCAACCGCCGGAAGTCTTTGCCGCCGCCATTCAGCGGTTGAATTAACCCTTTTTTTGTATATTACTCCCTGTGGCAAACAAGAAAGTTTTACTGATCAACTGGCGCGACATCAAGAACCCGGAAGCGGGCGGTGCCGAGCTGTATTTCCACGAACTTTTCAAGCGCATCAACGGCAACGGCTACGACATTACGGTGTTGGCCCACAAGGTGCCGGGCCTTCCCGACGAAGAAGTGGTGGACGGCATGCGCACCGTTCGCATTGGCAGCAAGTTCCTGTTCAATTACTCCGCCTTTTTCTACGCCCGCAAGCACCAGAAGGAATACGACCTGATTGTAGAGGACCTGAACAAGATTCCTTTCTTTACCCCTATGGGAACCAAGATCAAGCGCCTCCACATGGTGATGCACTTTTTCCGCAAGTCTATTTTCCGTGAGGCCTTTTTCCCCTTTGCCCTTTATGTTTATTTGATGGAACGCTCCGTGGCCCGTTTCTACAAGAACGAACCATTCCTGGCCATTTCCCAGAGTACCGCCGATGAAATCCGTGACATGGGAATCAAGGCGAAGGACATTGCCGTGGTGGAGCCGGGCATAGATACGGAATATTTTAAGCCCACTTGTGCCAAGGCGGAACCGCCTGTGATTTCTTATGTGGGCCGCCTCATGAAGTACAAGAACGCCCAGTTTGTGATAAACGCCATGCCCCGCCTAAAGCAATTGGTGCCGGGCATTGTGCTGGAAGTGGCCGGTGGCGGCGATTACCGCAAGGATTTGGAAAAGTTGGTGGCAGACTTGGGAGTTGCCGATGCGGTGAAATTCTTGGGTCGTGTTTCTGAAGACGAAAAGCGTGACTTGCTCAGCCGTTCGTCCCTGTTTATCAACCCCTCTTTCAAGGAAGGTTGGGGAATCAATAACATCGAGGCCAACCTGTGTGGGACCATATCTGTCTCTAACAATGTGGCGGGCCTCAAGGACTCCGTGGTTGACGGGGTGACGGGAATTTTGTACGAGAACGACGACCCGGAAGGGTTCTGCCAGAAGGTGGCCCACATCCTTTCTCACAAGGATGAGTTGGCCACGTTGGAAAAGAATGCCAAGGAACGGGCGCTGGCCATGAGTTGGGATGCCATGGCCGACAAGATGCGTGCCGTTCTGGATAAGGTGATGGGGTAGGTATGGCAAGGCACGGAGTTCCTACGCCGGGTCAGGCGATTGTCGAGGGCATGGAATGGCTCAAGATGGACAAGGCGGAATTTGCCCGCCGCTTGGGAATATCCGAAGACCTGCTGGACAAGCTGATTGTGGGGGAGGCTTGCATTACGGCGGAACTGGCGGCGTCGCTGGAGTCGGTAACGGGCAGCCCCGCCGCCTACTGGAAAATGCTGGAACGCAAGTTTAGGCAGAACTTGGAGAAGTAGCGTCATGAATATCGAAGAAGCCATTTCTTACATAAGTAGTCAGGCCAAGGGTGAGGCGGACCAGTTCGACGTGATTGCCTCCAAGTCCCATTCCGAGGGCCTTTCCCTGTTCCGCGGGCAGGTGCAGAATACCGAAATCTCCGACTCCGTGGGGGTGGGAATCCGCGTCATTCGGGATGGCCGTCCCGGCTACGCCCACACAGAACGCTTGACTGCCGATGCCTTGGGGCAGACGCTGAAGGATGCCCTATGCCATTGCCAGTGGACGGACAAGATTGATGTTTGCCTGCCGGAGCCGGGTGCGGCACCGGATGCGGACCGGGACTACAATCCGGACCTGGAAAAAATCGGCCTTACCGAGATGAAGGAAGTTTGCATCGAGCTGGAAAAATCCACCTTTGCCAAGTCTAAGGAAATCGAGAACATCCCTTACCTGGGGGCGGACCTTTCCTATGCCGAGGGCTTTGTGGCCAACAGCAAGGGCGTGTTCTACAGGACCCGCGCCAATTCTGTTTCTGTAGGCGTAGGGGCGGTGGCCAGTCGCGACGGTGTCAAGAAGTTGGGCAGTTTCAGCAAGTCCAGCCGCAACTGGAAAGAGATTGACGTAGAACAAATCGCCACCCGTGCGGCGGGTTATTCCACGGAACTGTTCGGCGCAAAGAAGATTGAAGGCGGCAAGATTCCCGTCATCTTGTCGGAACGAGTTTCCGGCAGGTTCATGCGGATGTATTCCCAGCCCTATTTGGCAGACGCCATGCAGAAGGGCCTTTCCCGGCTTTCGGGAAAGGAGGGTTCCGCCATTGCGTCCAGCTGCCTTTCGCTGTGGAGTGTGGGGGACAGCGACCTGTTCTGCCACCATTATCCCTACGATTCCGAGGGTGTGGCCACGCAGTTGGTGAAGGTGATTGACGGTGGCGTGTTTAATCAGGGCCTGTACAATTTGGAGACGGCATCCAAAGAGGGCCGCAAATCTACGGGCAACGGGGTTCGTGATTTGGGCACCAAGATGTCTACGTCCTTCTATAACATGTACGTTCCCTGCGGAAGCCAGTCCACAGAGGATCTGCTAAAGCTTTTCCCCAAGTGCCTGCTGGTGGCCCGATTGGAAGGCAATTCCGGCTGCAGCTCTGTAAGTGGGGAACTGAGTATTGGCGCCCACGGTTTCTGGTGCGAAAACGGCCAGATTTTGCACCCCGTTGACGGCGTGACCCTAAGCGGCAACTACTTCGACATGATCAAGAGCGTGGCGGCTCTGGGCAACAGCTATTACGACGACTTTTCCAGCACCAAGGTCCCCGCCATTGCCCTGGAATCCCTGTCGGTGAGCAACTAGCCCCCTTAAAGACAAACGAAGCAAAACATATTCCAGCTAGGAGTACGTGGCCTTTTGGCAAAAGGGTTTTGAACAAATTTGTAAAATTTCGTTACGCCCCTTGCCAGTTTTCTGATTTTTAGGTACATTAAAGCCCGACGCATCTCGCTATACAAATGGCGAGGTGCGTTCTTGTTTTAAGCGGGTTTCCGTTTCTGCGAGAGCGCCTCTAATATCAACCAGCCGCAAGTGCGGCGTCGCAAGAGCGATTAAATGGAGACGGTATGGTCAAGAAAGTCAAAAAGAACCCTACGAAAACGGTGGAGGCTCTGTTCAAGAAGGTTGCGAACTTGATTGAGCAGGCTCGTGTGCGTGTAGCAACGGCAATGAATGTTGCCGAGGTCTATACCAAGTACCAAATTGGGCAGTATATCGTGGAAGAAGAACAGTCCGGAAAGGTGCGTGCGGAATATGGAAAACAGGTGCTAAAGGGGCTTTCTGAGCGGCTTACGGAGCGTTTTGGGGATGGGTGGTCTATAGAAACGTTGACCCTCTGTAGAAAGTTTTTTTCTGTATATTCGAATTTCGTAATCAGTGATTACGAAATCTCCGGTAAAAATGATATACAGCGTGTATCAAATCTTGAAACACCTTCATTTACATTAAGCTGGACTCATTATCTGGTCCTTATGCGTATCAAAAATGCGGATGAGCGGCGTTTTTACGAAATCGAGGCGACTTCGGGAAACTGGTCAGTGCGTGAATTGCAGCGGCAATATGGTTCTAGTTTGTATGAACGACTTGCTTTAAGTCGTGACAAGGAAAGCGTCGCACGTCTTTCGCGGGTCGGAAATGTGGTTGAAAAGCCGGAGGATATCATCAAGAACCCCGTAACGCTGGAATTTGTGGGGTTGAAACCGGATGTTTTGTACTCGGAGTCGAACTTGGAGTCGGCCGTCATCAGTAAAATGCAAGAATTTCTGCTTGAATTGGGTAAAGGGTTCCTTTTTGAATCTCGTCAGAAACGTTTTACTTTTGATGAAGACGACTACTATGTTGATTTGGTTCTGTACAACCGCCTGTTGCAATGCTACGTGCTGGTGGATTTGAAGGTTGACAAGTTGACCCACCAGGACCTTGGGCAGATGCAGATGTATGTGAATTACTATGACAGGTACGTAAAGCAGGATTTTGAAAAACCGACTATCGGCATTTTGCTCTGCAAAGAAAAGAAGGATGCGCTTGTAAAGTTGACATTGCCGAAGGATGCGAATATCTATGCCTCTGCTTATGAACTTTATTTGCCAGATAAGAAACTATTGCAAGCGAAGGTTAGGCAGTGGATTAATGAGTTTGAATTGCAGGGGAAAGGGTAAAAAGCCCAACGAGTGCAATGTTTTCGCTCCTTTTTTACACCTGTATACATTTTCATGGCCTAAACGGGGTCAAATCCCGGCTTAAAAGGCTAATTTTATGGTCAGAAAGTGCCGCACGTGTGTGTTGCGGCTGGATGAATAAATCGCGCCTGGGCGCAAAGGAACGAATATGATCGACGTAAAGGGAAAATGGTGCCTGATTACCGGCGGTTGCCGTGGGGTAGGCCGCCTGACCGCCATCGAGATGGCTAAACTGGGTGCCAACATCATCCTTCAGGGCCGCGACAAGGCCCATGCCGAGCCGGTTCTGGCCGAAATCAAGAAGTTGGGTGTGGAAGGCCGTGCCGTGGGCTGCAACCTGGAAAGCGAAGCCGAAATCGATGCCGCCTTGGCCGAAATCGACAGCTGGGGCGTGCAGGTGGACCTGGTGTTCAACAACGCAGGTCTCATGAGCCATTACTTTACCGACTACTTGACCAACACCATGGAAGATTTCCACCACGCCATGGCGGTGAACTTCTATGCCCCCATCAAGATTGCCTACCACTTTTTGCCGGGCATGATCAAGCGTGGTTTTGGCCGCATGCAGCTGACCACCAGCGGTATCGCCAGCGAGCCGGAACTGATGGGTTACGCCTGCGCCAAGGCCGCCCTCACCAAGTTCGTGAAGGACTTTGCCTGCAAGCTGAACGGCACCGACGTGATGATGAACGTGATGGACCCGGGTTGGCTCCGTACGGACCTGGGCGGCCCCAACGCCCCCAACGCTCCCGAAACCGTGATTCCCGGCTCTATGGTGTCCGTGCTGTTGGACGACAAGAAGAGTGGCCGCTGGTTCAGCGCCCAGGAATTTACGGGCATGACCCTGGCCGACGCCGTGGAAAAAGGCAAGACCATCGAAGTCTAAGGATTGCAAAATCCCACAATAAAAAAGGTTCCCTTTCGGGAACCTTTTTTCGTAATGTCGCGGTTGGCGATTAGCCGAGAGCCTTAATGATCGCATCACCCATGCCGGTCGTGCCGACCTTGGTGCAGCCTTCCTGGTAGATATCGCCAGTGCGGAATCCCTGGGCGATGACCTTTTCGCAAGCCGCTTCGATAGCCTTGGCTGCTTCTTCTTCCTTGAAGGTGTAGCGGAGCATGAGGGCCACGGAGAGGATCTGGGCGAGCGGGTTGGCGATGCCCTTGCCTGCGATATCCGGAGCGGAACCACCGGCCGGTTCGTACAGACCGAAGGAACCTTCAGCGATAGAAGCGGACGGGAGGAGGCCCATGGAACCGGTGAGCATTGCGCATTCGTCGGTGAGGATGTCGCCGAAGAGGTTCGGGCAGAGCAGCACGTCAAATTCACGCGGGCGCTTGAGGAGCTGCATGGCGGCGTTGTCCACGTAGAGGTGTTCGAGAGTCAATTCCGGGTAGTCCTTGATGACTTCGTTCACGACTTCGCGCCAGAGCACGCTGGTGGTGAGCACGTTGGCCTTGTCGATGGAGGCAACCTTCTTGTTGCGGAGCATGGCGGCGTCGAAAGCGAAACGTGCAATGCGTTCGACTTCGTAGCGGCTGTACTTCATGGTGTCAAAACCGATTTCTTCCTTGGAGCCCGGAACGCCTTCGCGGCCCTTGGGCTGGCCAAAGTAAACGTCACCCGTCAGTTCGCGGACGGTGAGGATGTTGAAGCCGTCGCCCACGATGTCTGCGCGGAGCGGACAAGCACCGGCCAGTTCCTTGTAAACGCGGGCCGGGCGGAGGTTGCAGAAAAGCTTGAAGTGCTTACGGAGTGGGAGGAGAGCACCGCGTTCCGGCTGCAGGTTCGGGGGGAGGTTTTCCCACTTCGGGCCACCCACGGAACCGAAAAGAATACAGTCAGAAGCTTCACCCAGCTTGAGGGTGCTTTCCGGCAGCGGAGAACCGCTTTCGTCGTAGGCTGCGCCACCGACGTTTGCCCATTCGGCGTTCACGTCGAAACCGAACTTCTTGGAAACCACGTCCAGCACGCGGACAGCTTCTTTCATCACTTCCGGACCGATACCGTCGCCCGGAAGCACTGCAATCTTGTAATTCTTGCTCATTTTGAGTCCTTGGTTTAAATTTTGTTCGCCCCCAAAGATAGTAAAAGGCGAGGGTCACGGCAAAAGGTTTGCCGCTTATTTCCCGGTGCGGCCAGTGATTTCCCGTGGGTGGAACTGCCGGTGTTCCTGCTTGATAAACTCTTTGTCAATGTGAGTATAAATCTGCGTGGTGCTGATGTCGGCGTGGCCGAGGAGCTCCTGCAGTACGCGCAGGTCCATGCCGGCTTCTAGGCAGTGGGTGGCAAAGCTGTGGCGGAAGGTGTGGGGCGAAACCTGCTTGGTCAGGTGTGCCGTATGCTGCTGCACGATTTTCCAGGCACCCATGCGGCTCATGGGCTTGCCCTTCGCATTTAAAATTATGTTGTCTGTAGTGGGGTGGGTGAGGGGTCGGCCGTCTTGAATCCACGCCTTTAGATTCTCTTTCGCTTTGCTGCCCAGAGGTACCAGACGCTGCTTGTTGCCCTTGCCTATGGGAGTCAACCATTCGTTGTCCAGGTCCAGCTGGGAGACCTTGATGCCCAGAGCTTCCGAGATGCGGAGACCCGCACTGTACATGAGTTCGATGAGGGCGGTGTCCCGAAGAGGGTTCTTGCCGTTAGCTGCACTTTCAAAAACGCTGTCCACTTCTTCCCGGGTCAGGTATTCAGGCAAGTAGTGGCCGAGCCTCGGGGTGGCCAGCATGGACTCAGTACTGTAGTTGTACTCGCCCTGGTTCTGCATGTACTTGAGGAATCCCCGCAGGCTGGAAAAATGCCTGGCTACCGAGGTGGGGGAATACTCCGCCTGCCCCGCGGTAAAGGTCAGGAACTGGTCCAGCTTTTCGGGAGTCAGGTCCTTGAGGTCAAGTCCGCCCTGGTCCAGCCAGTCCACAAAGTGCCGCAGGTCTTCCTGATAGCTCTGGATGGTGGCGGGGGAAAGGTTCCTTTCTACCCCCAAAAAGGCCAGGTAGGCGTCCAAGCGGTTTGAATTGAGGCTCATGTGGGGGAATGTAGTTTTTTTTCAAATTCCCCTTGACAGGGGCGGTGCGCTTTTCTATTATTGACCCCGTCCAAGCGACAATGGATGATTAGCTCAGTTGGTAGAGCAGCTGACTCTTAATCAGCGGGTCGCAGGTTCGACCCCTGCATCATCCACGAAATGCCGAAATCCACAAGATTTCGGCATTTTTTATTTCCCGAATCACTAAAAAATGTAAAAACGGCCCCCATGACATACCGCCAGGGGCCATTTTATGTATCTTTAGCGTGGAAGTAAAAGGCCGTTTATGTGAACGGCTGTGTTTTGAGTATAAGGTTTTTTTTATGAAGATTGTATTGCCGGTTGCAGGAAGCGGAGTCAGGCTCCGTCCGTATACCGAGGACAGGCCCAAGTGCCTGTTGCCCGTTGCCGGAAAGACCATTATTGATTGGATTGTGGAAGATTCCCTGTCGCTGGACCCCAGCGAGTTGGTCTTTATTACGGGCTACAAGGCCGAGCAGATGGATGCCTTTTTGGAGGGCAAGGACTGGGGGAGCGTCAAGACGGTCCGCCAGGAAAACCCCCAGGGACTTGGGGAGGCCATTAGCCTTGCCCTGCCCTACGTTAGCGACGACGAACCCCTTTTGATTATCTTGGGCGACACCCTGTTCGAGGCGGACCTGAGCTTTTTGAAGAACGAGCAGGAAAACGTGCTCTACACCTTCAAGGTGGAGGACCCCTCCCGCTTTGGCGTTGCCGTTACCGCGGAAGACGGTCACATCCAGAAACTGGTGGAAAAGCCTCAGGAATTCGTGTCCGACGAGGCTATCGTGGGCATTTACTACATCAAGGACGTGAAGGTGCTGAGGGAATCCCTGAAGTACCTGATGGACAACGATGTCCGCACCAAGGGCGAGTTCCAGCTGACGGACGCCTTGGAAATGATGCTCCAGAAGGGCTGCAAGTTCCGCACGGCTCCCGTAAAGAAGTGGCTGGACTGCGGCCTGATCGAGACCCTGCTTGCCACCAACGCGGAAGTCTTGACCCGCAACGACAACTCCATGGACGTAGAATTCCCGGGAACCACCATCATCGGTCCCTGCCACTTCGGTAACGACGTGGTTATCGAGAACTGCACCATCGGCCCCAACGTGGCCGTGGGTGATGGCTGCGTGCTAAAGCGGTGCACCATCAAGGACGCTATCCTGTGGGACCGCGTCCAGGTGAAGTACGGCTCCATCCAGGACACGATTTTACATCGGTAACGAACCGCATTCGTCATCCTGAGCGCAAAGCGCACTTTGGTCACTTGGGCTTCAGCCCTTAGTGATCCATGGTCCCCCCTGCGGGGAGAAGGATCCAGTCCCTTTTTTCTTACCCACATAGCAAAAAGAGAAGAATCCGGCCTGGATTCTTCCCCTTTCGCACTTCGTGCTACAGTGTCAGAATGACGTAGTGGAGGAGCGGCTTTGACGCCGCGGCTCGCTATCTTTCCAGCTTGAAGTACACTGCGGCCAGGGGCGGCAGCTGGATGTTCAGGCTCCACTGGCGGTTCTGCCACGGGATGTCCTGTGTCCAGACTTCACCCAGGTTGCCCACGTTGCTTCCGCCAAAGATTCCGGAATCGGTGTTGAAGATTTCCTTCCACTTGCCGCGGGTGGGGGCGCCCAGGCGGTAGTCGTGACGGACCACCGGCGTAAAGTTGAACACGCACAAAATCTGGTTGCCGTGGTCGTCCTTACGCACAAAGCTTACAATGGAGTTGTCGGCATCGTCGCACCAAATCCACTCGAAACCGGTGTGGTAGTGGTCGATTTCCCAGAAGGGAGCGTTGTCCTTGTAAATGTGGTTCAGCACCTTCATCATGGCCAGCATCTTTCCGTGGCTGTCCCAGCTGATCAGGTGCCAGTCCAGGGACTGCTTCTCGTTCCATTCACGGAACTGCCCGAATTCGTTGCCCATGAAGTTCAGTACCTTGCCCGGGTGGGCGTACTGGAAGGCGTAGGTGAGGCGCAGGTTGGCGAACTTTTGCCAGTTGTCGCCGGGCATCTTGCCGAACATGGAACCCTTGCCGTGGACCACCTCGTCGTGGCTGAACACCTGGATGAAGTTTTCGCTGTAGGCGTACATCATGCTGAAGGTGAGCTGGTTGTGGTGGTACTTGCGGTGGATGGGTTCGTGCTCGATGTAGCTGAGGAAGTCGTTCATCCAGCCCATGTTCCACTTGTAGTGGAAGCCGAGACCCCCCTGCTCCGGCGGGCGGGTGATGCTGGGGAAGCTGGTGGATTCTTCGGCAATGAGGATGGCGTGGGGCGTGAGGCGGCCCATGATGCTGTTCAGGTGCTTCAGGAACTCGATGGTGTCGTAGTTGATGTTGCCGCCGTCCTTGTTGGGCACCCATTCGCCGGGGCCCTTGCCGTAGTCCAGGTAGAGCATGGAGGCCACGGCGTCCACA
>Ga0265298_10008723_pt1 | contig 12149 bp, 11 predicted proteins | sample AusTroGonzalo_MG_3_FD_193486 | JGI IMG/M metagenome (GOLD analysis project Ga0265298, IMG submission 193486) | Bovine rumen microbial communities from tropical cattle in Woodstock, Queensland, Australia - Gonzalo_01 | ecosystem: Host-associated > Mammals > Digestive system > Stomach > Rumen ...
TTTCCTCTTCCGGAGTCTTCTCATGGAAGATGAAATCTTCTTTATAATCGGCTCAAAATGTATCACGCATTTTGCTTAGGAATAAAATTTAAAATTATTTCTTAGTTGATTTTTTTTTAGCTTCTTGAGCTAAATACTCTTTATATTTGATGTTAAGCATCTGTATTTTTTCAGCAATATATTCTAGCTCTTTCAGTGTAGATTGATATTCTGTCTGCATATCATACCACATTCTTTCTCTTTTTTCTTTCGATTCTGTGAAAAAATATGTGAATAGAAAATCAATCTGTTCATCACTAAAACTATTGAGATGCTTTTGAATATCTTCATTTCCAAATTCAGAAATAAGACTAGATACTACTATTCTTTTATGATCGGAATCAAGATTCTTGTAGTGTTCAGGTAACTTCATGCTTTTTATAAAATATAAAGATAAATACTACAGAAAAATTATACACAAAAAACAAAAATTTGTCAAATTTTTAGGGAGATTTTTATTACTATCAAATTAAATCGATGTTTTCTAAGTCTAGCACTATAATCTTAAATTTTTATCACATCAGAAATATCGTAATGAAATATATTTCAACCTTTTAATTTTAATATACTTTATCAAATTATGATAGGTTAAGAGGCCTAAAATTTCTTTTTTGGTCAAGATATGAGCTATCATCAATTGGTTTTGGTCTTTCCGGTTTAGCGTTTTCTATTTTTTCGACAATATCACTATAAAATTCACAAAATTTTGCTGCGCTTAATTTTTGTTTAGCAACATTTACACAATATGTGTATTTATCTAATGCAGGTTTTAGAAGTTTTTCGTAAAAAATACTTCTCCCTTTAAAATATCTATCCGTTTCTCATGAGATGATTCAGCATATACCAAATAATTGATTTTCTTTTTGTGGAATTTTTTTAATTTTACTTTGTATGCTATACAAAAGATCATTATTACCTGCCAATAGTTTAAAAATTTTATCATTAATTGATTTTACCGATCTTTCAATTACTTTTTCCACGTCTTCTCTTTCTTTTTTTTCTATTGATGAAATTTCATTCTCTCATGATTCCTCTACAGAATTATTCAGAAGCTCTCTTTTATTGTCATCAATTTTTGCAGCATACTTAAGTGCCATCTTTATGCAAATAATAAAATTAAAAATTTTTATTTAATATTTCTCATAAATTCATCTGTGTCTTCTTTTTGTGCTAACAGTTCGGAGAATTCCAAATCTAATTTTTGTAATTTCTTTGCTATTACTTTTAAATCTTTCATCGTTGTTTCATATTCTTTTCTCATATCATACCACATTCTATCTCTCTTTTCTTTTGATTCTGTAAAAAAATATGTGAATAAAAAATTGATTTGATCATCACTAAAACTACTAATATGATTTTTATCATTTTTATCTCCAAATTCAGAAATAAGGTTTACAATAACTGTTCTTTTTTGGTCTATATCTAGATTTTTGTAGTGTTCAGGTAATTTCATGTTTTGTTTTTGTATAAATATAAATACTACAGAAAAATTATACACAAAACATAAAATTTTGTCAAATTTTTACCGAGATTTTTATTTTACTGAATTAGTCCAATATTTTCTAAATTTATAATCTCACAGTTTCGTAATTCCTTCATCATTTTTACGACCTCAGAAATATCATAACGAGGATCTTGCTGATTGTGATAATATCGTTTATATCCATCGATTAATGTGATAGTTCACAGATTGCTAAATGGTTGGAAAACTTCGGACTGAGTTGCAACAATGATTCAAACTTTTGATTTTTTGATTTCTCGTCGATTCTGGTCTTTACGATTTTGGGTATCTGTGGAATATAGGTGAGTAACGAAATCTTGTGAAAAGAAATCTGAAAGTTGATTCTCACGAGATCGATTATCTGGAATGATTACGAGATTTTGCTTCGATTCGTTAAATGTAATAGAAACTTTACCCAAATTCAACTTTTTAGTTTTTCATTTCGTCTTGGCTTCACGAGCTAAAAGTTGAGGGATCTCGAATGATACGAAATATTTCAAAACGTTATTATACGTAGAATATCGCTGATAAACCATTCGATGGAGTAAAGCGAGAAATTTCTCATCAAAAAATTTTGGATAGACTACTTCGTAAGGTGAAGTGGGTGTAAATTGAGTTCTTATCAATTCTGGAAATGCAACTTCATCTCAGAGATTTAACAAAAAATCTCATCCACATTGGATCAAATCTCCAGCTTTTCAGACCTGGAGTGAAGATGAAAAAACTCTATCATGTCATGCAAACTGTTTGAATGAGAATAGATACATTTTCCAAGAAATACTTGCGATAAATACGAGAATTAATATAGTAAAGAAATAATAGAATGCAAGTATGTTTGCGTATCTTGTCATTTCGAACGAATGTGAGAAATCCATCTACACCTATGGATCTTTCGCTAACGCTCAAGATGACGGTATGGTGCTTATTTATATAAACAATACACAATAATGCTCTCACCAATCACATTAAAATTTCTAGAAGCAGTAAAAATAAACAATAATACTGAACGAATGCATAGAAATCGTGATCTTTATCTACAAGAGAGAAAAAGATTTACAGAATTGGTAGAACATTTAATCATAGATATGCAAAAAATAGATCCAAATCTGAACTGAATCGTTGCTAAAGACTGTATTTATAGATTTAACAAAGATTTACGTTTTTCTCCAGATAAATCCCATCCATACAAACTCCATTTTGGAGCATTTTTATGTAGTGGAGGAAGAAAATCATCATTGCCGTGATATTACATCCATATCCAACCAGGAAATAATTCTATGATAGGATGAGGTTCTCGATGTCCTAGTAGAGATGAAGTAAACCGCATCAGATTACACATATGGAAAAATCGGGATGAACGAAAAGAAATTACAGAAAATCAGACTTTCAAAAAATATTATTGAGAAGTAGAATGGAAAGATAATGTAGATGCTGAGAGAAGACTCAAAAGTAAAGTTTGAAGAGAATTACTAGAAAAAGCTGGAGAAAGATTGGCTAGGGAAGTGGTAAATAATCCTGAAATGATAGAAGTTTTACGTTATGTGGCTCGAGTAGTTTCACATAATTTAGCGGATGAAGAAGTTTTGAGTGAAAAATGATATAATGAGGTCCTTTCATGATTCAAAAAAATGAAAAATTTCAACGATTTCCTTCTAAAAGGATTCTAAAAAATGTAATAAAAACGGTGCTTTAATTTTTCTCTTGCATTGAATATTGTTTTATTTATTCTTGAATTGGTGAAAAAAGAAAATTTTTAATTTTTCATAAAATTTTACCATGTTATTTGACTTTCCTGCTTTTGTTCAAGAGCTAAAAGAAAAAGAAGATAAAAAAGAAATCGTAGAAAAATACGAAAAATATTTCTGAGAAATAAAATGAGATATTAAAGATCAGATTTGGTATACTGATTATTTATCTAAGTTCCCTTCAATGCCTTTTCTTACTCCTGAAGACTTGGATGATGATTTTGATTGGGATATTTTAGAAAAATTAGTAATCGGATCTTTCTCAAGTGATTATGAGCTTAAACAAGAAGATAAAGATGGTGATTGGGAATTATATATAGCAGTAAAAAGCTGAGATCAATCTATCGTAAAAACAGTTTCAGAATTATGGTCATTCCAAATCCTTAGATTATACGAAATCTATATCGAAGAACAGATGAATCTTCAAATCTTGATGAGTGAAGAAGATGAAGAAAACGAAAAGGAGGCTTTGATATCTGAAAGACAGGTTAGACTCAAAAAATGGAATGCTGTAATCGATACAATGAATAGATGAAAAGAAGCTGAAGCTGCAAAAAAAGAACAAGAAGCTACTTTAGGTGATTTGATGTGAAAATTATAATATTATATATACAAAGAGTCGGTCCATTTGGACCGATTTTTTTAATGGTAGAAAAATTAAGAAGTGGATGAAATTTAAAAAGCCAACCACACGGAGCGGTCAGCTTTTTTATATTCTGATTTATTAATTACATTCCACAAGGGCAAGATGTATTACCGAATTTTCTAAGGAATTCTGAATTATCTACTAAATTTTCTTCGAAATATTTTCTTCCATAGAATTCTGATTTTTTACCTTGATTGTAATTTGAAACTGGTCTAATGTAACCCATAACTCTTGTATAAACTTCACAAGGAGTTCTTGAAATTTCTTTTCCGTCTTTGTTTACAAATGTTGCAGCCATTTTTTTAATAGAATAGTGAAATAAAAGAATATATTATTTTAGAATTTAGTTGCATATTAATCTTTTTCTATTTCCTTTCAGTTTTCCATTTGCATTCTACGTAAGTGCTCAAGTTTATCCGGATCATCTGTATACTTCTTTCTAACTTCCATATTGTATTCATCTCAAGTATATCAGATTTCTTCATCACATTTAGGACAGTAATCATGTTCTCATGCTATATATCCATGCTTAGGACAGATAGAAAATACTGGAGATACTGTAATGTAAGGAAGCTGATAATTTTCTATCACTTTCTTGATTAGATTCTTACATGCTGAAGCGTCTGAAATTCTCTCTCACATATATAGATGTAGAACTGTTCCACCTGTATATAAACATTGTAAATCATTTTGCAACTCCAATGCTTCAAATGGATCATTAGTATAACCAACTGGGATTTGAGATGAATTTGTGTAGTAAGGAGCATCATCTGTACCAGCCTGAATAATATTTGGAATTTGTTTCTTATCTTCTTTTGCAAATCTATAAGTTGTTCCTTCTCCTGGAGTAGCTTCTAGATTGTAAAGATTTCATGTTTCTTCTTGATATTCCTTAAGTTTTTCTCTGATAAATTCTAGGATTTCTTCAGCAAATTCTCTTCCCCACTGAGTTGTAATATCTTCTTTTCCATTTGTGAAGTTTTGAATAGCTTCATTCATTCAGTTAACTCAGATTGTAGAGAAGTGGTTTCTGAATGATGGTAAATATCTCTTTGTAAATGGATATAATCCTGAATTCAACCATTTAGTCATTTCCTTTCTCTTTATTTCAAGAGATGTTTTTGCTAAGTTCATGAGATATAAAACCTGATTTTTGAATCATTCTTTATCTCATTTGAAGTTGTATCAGATTCTTGGGAGATTGATAGTAACTACTCAGATTGATCATGTCATCTCTGCAGAACCGAATAATCCTCATCCACGTTTCTCTAGAACTGTAAGGTCAAGCTGTAATCTACAACACATTGATCTAACTGCTCATGGTTTATAAGCATTTGGATTTTCTACTTTAACTATATTTCCATTTTCATCTTTTTGTACTTTGAATTGAGATCCTACGAAATTCTGGAAATATGGGATTCAATATTTAGCAGTCATTTCGAATAATGCATCTACATTTTCTCCGTTCCAATCAAAATCTTCTGTAATATTATATGTAGGGATAGGGAATGTAAATACCGCTCCGTTTGCATCTCATTCTGTATAGATTTCAATTAAGATTTTATTGATTAAATCCATTTCTTTTTGAAGCTCTCAGAATTTCTTTGGATAATATCCACATTCAATTCATCCTAACATTAATGATTTCTCTTTCAAATCTGCTGGACAAGTCCAATCTAGTGTAATATTACTAAATGGAGTTTGGCTTCACCATCTAGAAGGTACGTTCATATTGAAGATGAAATTCTGAAGATTCTGTTTTACATATTTATATGTTCTTTCATCGATATATTTTTGTCTTTCTTCTCATGTAAGTGAAGATTTAGTATCTTCTAATTCTTTTTCAACTGACACTTCATATTTGTGTACGAATGGTGCTAGATATGTATCAAATGAACTGAAAGCCTGAGCACCAGCCCATTCATTCTGTAATGTTCAGATGAAATTAACCATCTGATTTACAGCTGACTGAAGATGTCTAGGAGGTTTAGAAGCTAATTTTCATGAAACTCCATTGAATCATTCTTCAAGCATTTGTCTAAGGCTCCATCCTGCACAGTATGGAGTAAACATTCCTAAATCATGAATATGATAGTCTCCATTTCTATGTGCGTTTCCTACTTCTTGTGGATATATTTTAGATAACCAATAATTGGCTACGATTTTTTCTGAATTTTTGAGGATCAATCATCAGATTGAATATCATACATTTGCATTTTCATTAATTCTCCAATCGAGATGTCATAAGTATTCATCCATAGTTTTATCTACTTCAACTACGATATTTTTTACATCACGACTTTCAGCTCTCTTCTGACGATATGTAATATAAGCTTTAGCTACATCTTCGAACTGCTGTAACATAAGTACATTTTCTACTTCGTCCTGGATAGTTTCAATATCTGGGATTTCATTTCAGATTTTTGCTTCTACATTAGATATAACTAGATCTACTAGAGCAGGGATATGCTCAACTTCTGGGTTCTGAACGGCATCGAAAGCTGCCTGTATTGCGGCTGTAATCTTTTCTTTTTCGAAAGTTACGATAGAACCGTTTCTTTTTCTAATCTTATAAATTGTCATTTTTCTAGTGTCTGATAATTCATGTAAAACACAATATGTAGTGATTTGTTTTTTATTTTGACCACTATATATTGTATTTGATATCAATTACAAGAGAAAAATCTATAAAAATTTTTGGTGGGTGATAGCTTTTGGTTTGCACAGATTTTGAGTTTTTAACATTTTTTGTGTTTATAGAATGCTTATTTTCAAATTTTGATTGATTTTTATCAGTTCAGAAGTGGTGATTCTAAATGTTAATTTTTTATCTTTTTTTTAACATTTTTATGTTTTGAGGTGTTTGGTTACTTCATACCTTATAAATTATATGTTAAAAAGTTACGAAATTTATGATAAAAACCCAGAAATATAATTTATATATCTTATATTGACATTTTTGAAAAAAGATTTGACTTTTGTGTTCAATTCATTATACAAGATGTTGTTAATGAATACATTTTATATTCTTTCTCCTTATAAACATGAAAAAATTTTTATGAGTTATGCTTGCCTGGATATTTGGCATAGCATTGTCTGCAGGATTTGCATCCGCAGCAGATTGTCTCAATATCAAGTTTGATAATTGAGATTCTGTTTGTTTAGGGATAACTAAGAGCTGAACTAGCACTTACAAAATTTCTATTAGCAAAAACAATCTTAGTAAAAACGCATCTTTGATGTGTAGTATTTTAGCTCCTAATTCAAAAATTTATCAGATTGGACCTTGTAAAGGTTCTTTTACTTACAAGTGAAGCTCTACACAGTCTGTAACTATTTATGCTAGCTATACAGACAATAAAAATAAGACTCACTTCAGGAGATATGTTACAAAAATCAATTTTAATAATTGATCTTGGGGATCGGATAGTAATGTTATAAGTGTATCTTCTAGTTCATCTAGCTCTTCAAGTAGTTCTAATAGCGATATTGAATTATCTACAAACAGAAAATCTCCTTCTACTAATCAGTATGTAAATCTAACTATCAAGACTGATAAGAATTACACTGGTAAATTGTATTTAAGCGCTAAATATAGAAGAACATCTTCTGATAGTCGATCTAGCGTTTCTAATACATCTAGCACTTATTTCAATGATTATTCTAGCGAATGGAGTAATGAATACTACAAGATGACATCTTCTGATAAATGAAATGTAACTTTGAATAATTTGGTAAAATTCAGAAAAGATGGATACTATAGAGTTTATGTAAGAGATACTGATGGTAATGAATCTTATATCCAATTCTCTGTAGGGGATACAGATTCAGGTTCTAGTTATAATGATGACTTAAAAGTTTCAGCATCACCATCTAATCCAGATACTTACGAATGGGTTAAATTAACTTTAGAGACTGATGATGACTACACAGGAAAAATTAACTTCTCTAAATTCCAATATAAATCTTCAAGTTCATCTAGCTGGACAACTATCTCATCTAGAACTTCTAGCACTTACGTTTCTGACTATTCTAGCGAATGGAGTAATGGTTACTACAAAATGACATCATCAGATGATGGTTATGTAACATTGAAGAATCTAGTAAAATTCAAGAAGAGTGGATATTATAGAATTTATGTAGAAGATACTTACGGAAATGAATCTTACGTTCAGATTAATGTAGATGTAAGCTCAAGTTCAAGTTATAACGATGAATTAAAGGTTTCAGCATCACCATCTAATCCAGATACTTATGAATGGGTTAAACTAACTTTAGAGACTGATGATGATTACACAGGAAAAATTAACTTCTCTAAATTCCAATACAAATCTTCAAGTTCATCTAGCTGGACAACTATCTCATCTAGAACTTCTAGCACTTACGTTTCTGACTATTCTAGCGAATGGAGTAATGGTTACTACAAAATGACATCATCAGATGATGGTTATGTAACATTGAAGAATCTAGTAAAATTCAAGAAGAGTGGATATTATAGAATTTATGTAGAAGATACTTACGGAAATGAATCTTACGTTCAGATTAATGTAGATGTAAGCTCAAGTTCAAGTTATAACGATGAATTAAAGGTTTCAGCATCACCATCTAATCCAGATACTTACGAATGGGTTAAATTAACTTTAGAGACTGATGATGACTACACAGGAAAAATCAACTTCTCTAAATTCCAATACAAATCTTCAAGCTCATCTAGTTGGTCAACTATTTCTTCTAGAACTTCTAGTACTTACGTTTCAGATTACTCTAGTTATTGGAGTAATGGTTACTATAAAATGACATCATCAGATGATGGTTATGTAACATTAAAGAATCTAGTAAAATTCAAGAAAAGTGGATATTATAGAATCTATGTAGAAGATACTGATGGAAATGAATCTTATGTTCAGATTAATGTAGATGTAAGCTCAAGTTCTTCTTCAAGCAATAGTGATAAAGTTAAACTTTCTACAAATAGAAAATCACCTTCTACTAGTCAATATGTAAACTTAACAATTGAAACACCTACTCGTTATACAGGAAAATTAACATTCTCTGCAAAATACAGAAGCTCTTCATCTGACAGTTGGTCTAATGTTTCTAGAACTTCTACTACTTATTTCAACGATTATTCTGATGAATGGGATGATGGTTACTACAGAATGACATCTTCTGACAAAGGTGAAGTAACTTTGAAGAATTTAGTTAAATTCAAGAAGAACGGATATTATAGAATTTATGTAGAAGATACTGATGGAAATGAATCTTATATCCAATTCTCAGTAGGAAATACAAGTAGCGATGATGACGAAAGTAATGTAAGCTGATTCTCTACTACAGAGTTGGATAAAGTTAAAACTGTTTACAAAAATCGAGAAAGTATGGTAGCACAAATGTTAAGAAATTATCCAAAATTGAAAAACGACACTTACTGGGAAAGATTATCAAATAACTTCTACAATGATATGAAAGATGTAGTCAATAATAAGAAACCTAGAGACTTCGATGATTATGATGATTTCCAGGAAGCTTTTGATGATTGGTACAAATATACTTTGCAAAATATATAGTTGTACAAAAAAAGGAGAAAGAAAAGCTGACCGCCTCGTGTGGTTGGCTTTTTCTATTTGAGAAATAAATTTGAAAAAATCTCAAAAAATAAAAAATCACTCTTTGAAGAGTGGTTTTCTACTCTACCGGGAACAGGACTCGAACCTGCACACCGTAAGGCACTTGGTTCTAAGCCAAGCGTGTCTACCAATTCCACCATCCCGGCACCTTACTAATAATTTCTTTAATTTTCGGGACCTAGGATTCGAACCTAGAACCCCCAGATTCAGAGTCTGATGCTCTACCAATTAAGCTAGTCCCGACTGTCAAATCTTTTTTTTGGTTGCGGAGGATGGAATTGAACCACCTACCTTCGGGTTATGAGCCCGACGAGATACCGTTTCTCCACTCCGCAATGGCAAATATTTCAACTCTGGGGAACCAGGATTCGAACCTGGACAAACGGAGTCAAAGTCCGGTGTCCTACCATTAGACGATTCCCCAATGTATGGCAATTGTAACTGCTGAGGAAGGGACTCGAACCCTCAAGCCATAAGGCATACGCACCTCAAGCGTACATGTATACCAGTTCCATCACCTCAGCATGAAATATGCTGTGAGTGTAATATAGCAATCTTCTATGAAAAATCAATCCTAAATAAAAAATTTTGGTTGTACTTGTTTTTTCTGATTCAATAAATACAAATAAATCAGATTTTTATTCATATTGTCTATTATGAATATTCGAACTACTTGCCTATGTATTCTTGCGTTGACTACATTCCTATCTCGATGTGGAATCAAGATTTTCAGAAAATTAAACATCCTAGATAAACCATGAAAAGATCTAAAATGAACTAGAAAACCTGTACCTACAATGCAATGAATCGTAGTTTATATCATATTTCTCATCATAATTGCATTATTTTTCCCTGAAATGTGGACGAATAGACTTTTACTATGATTCTTAGCATGAGGGACTTTGATAGTGATTGTAGAATTGATTACTGAACTTGAATATATCTGAAAAATAAAATTTAAAATCCCTGCTTGGGCTAGATTTTTGGTGCATTTAATCGCTGCATGTTTAGCCTTGTATATTAGTTGAATAGAAAATTTCGAATTTATGCTAGGAGATAATGCAATAGTTTTGCCTCAATGGGTTTTGTATATAGCGTTTGCGATTTGGTCGGCATTTGTAACTAATGCTGTGAATTGGATAGACTGAATCAATGCTCAGTGAAACGGAGTTTTAACCATCTGATTTTTCACAATATTTGGATTAATTCAGTGGGTAGTGCTTCCATCATATACAGAATATACAAATTATGACACTTTGATCTTTGTGCAAGATTTATCACTCGTTTTAGCGATAATTTCACTAGTTTATACCGTTATAGAAATTAAACCTAGCGCATTAATCAGAGATATCTGAACAATGTTCCTTGCGTTCGGTTTAGCATATCTCTCTGTCCTCTGAGGGACGAAAATATGAACATTAATCGTTGCTCTCTCGTTGGTGATATTTGATGCGATATGGATAATCTTTTATAGAATATTTATCCTCAAAAGATCTCCAATGCAATGAGACTACAAGCATATGCATCATCGTTTACTACGCCTTTGACGAACTAGATGAGAGGTTCGCGCATTTGTGCGAATCTGGTCAATCATTATGATGATACTTATGCTCATGCAATGAACCAATAGAACTCACAAGATAATAATTTTCCTAATTATGGCAGCGTTATTCTTTGGAGTAAATGTATATCTTTTCCTTATAAAAAAACTTCCTTGTTGACAGGACGACAAAAAGGAAGATCATTTTCAATGAGAGTATAAGAATTAGTCTATAGGTCTAAACATTCACTGTCTCTCCATACTACACAAATACTGTCCATTATCTGGTGGTGGAGGTGGAACTGGAGTAGAATTTTGATTAGTTCTTGCTGATGAGCTAGTCTTTAATAGAGCCATCACTCTATCATTTTTGATATCTATATGTACTCTATATTCTTCTCATCTAAATCCTAATGTGAGCAATCATTCAAACGTCCATTCTTCTACTGAATAATGTTTATGTGGATCAAATTTTACGATTTTCATCTCCTTCATCTCGTTACTAGTTAGATTGAGAAATTTTACTAAGCATTCTTTAGCACATCGCTGAATGTAGAAATTTTCTCGTTTATTATATGGAGATTTAGGGATTCTTACATTACGGAGTAATGATGTATCTCTATGATGGATCATTTCAATATCGACTGCTACTTTTTTATTATCTACAGCTAATATCAAAAATTCATCACTATGAGATGTAGAAAAAAACATTTCTTCATATGTATACACTCCATCAATGAACATATAATTTGGTTTTCAATTCTCTCTTAGATATTTTGTAATCAAATATGCTCAAATCAAGGAATTCTGATCCTTCACCATCAAATCACTTCTTCACTGTTGTAAGAAAAATCATTTAGCTTCTTCATACAGGGTATCATTACATATTACGATAGATAGATACATTTCACAAGGACATACAAACAATAAAACCTCTATTTTTTTGTTTTTCTTGAAGTTGTAGATTTTTCTTTAGTTTTTGTAGCTTTTGCTTTTGGGGCAGTCGTTTTTGCTTTCGTAGTAGACTTTGATTTTGATTCTTTAACTTTTG
>Ga0265298_10008724_pt1 | contig 12148 bp, 3 predicted proteins | sample AusTroGonzalo_MG_3_FD_193486 | JGI IMG/M metagenome (GOLD analysis project Ga0265298, IMG submission 193486) | Bovine rumen microbial communities from tropical cattle in Woodstock, Queensland, Australia - Gonzalo_01 | ecosystem: Host-associated > Mammals > Digestive system > Stomach > Rumen ...
CACCTCGCAGGCGCGGCGGCAGAGCTTCGCTGCCAGCTGATCCGTCAGTTCATCCAGCTCCCGGTATGTCCAGGTCTTATCCCTGAATACCGCCGCCGGCTTGTCCGGGTGCGCTTTCGCGTTCCGGCGGAAGGCGGTTACCACGGTATCGGTTTTGTCATATTCCAGGTTCCAGGGCTTGTTGAAGCCGTCCAGGACCTTCCATTCTTTTTCCCCGGTGAGGCTGATCCCGGCCAGGGTTTCGCTGTTCATCAGGCCGCGCACCGCATTCTCCATGCTCCTGACCAGCCCGAGCATCATTTCCGCGCTGTAAAGGGCGCTGTCGTAGTCCGCCCGGATCACGGCTTCCTTTTCCGTGCCGTCTATGTAAACCGCCGCCGGCAGCTTCGGGATATCCAGGTCCAGGCCCTCGATAACGAGCGGGCCGGCCTTGGTCCGGTATTCGTTCAGCACGCCGATCTGGTACGTCAGGGATACCCCGGGATGGAAATCGTATTTTGAGGCAATGCGGGCAAACGGATAGTGCTCGTGGGCAATCGTGCCGGAGAAGATCTCCGCCGCCCGGCGGATGTAGTCTTCCGTTTTCTCCCCGTTGTCGAGCTTCATCACCAGGGGCAGCGTGTTGACAAACATTCCCATGGTGTTGCTGATCTTCAGGTTGCTCCTGCCGTTGGAGATGGTGGCAATGGCTACGGTATCATCGCAGACATACCGTCCGAAGGTCAGGAAGGCCGCGGAGACGTATACCGCCGCCGGTGTTACGCCGGCTTTCCTCGCGAATTCAGCGACAGAGGCAATGTCCGTCGGAATGCTCACGCTCTTTTCCCGGTGCGGGAGATCCGCTTCAAACACGTCCGGGATCAGTTGTGTGGCCTCCTCCATGGCCGCCATCTGTCCCGCGAAAAATGCTTCTGCCTCCGGGGCAATCTTCTCCCCGGCGGCATAGTCGTAATAGCTGCAGCTTTCCTGTTCGGGTTCTTTGCCATCCAGCGCTTCGCAAAGCTGCCCAAGGAAGAGGTCCATGGACGCGCCGTCGCTGACCAGGTGGTGCATGTCCGCCAGCAGCGTCAGCGTGTCCGACCGGATGATCTCGAACCGGACCGCCGGGCCTTTCGCCAGATCAAAGGGCCGCACAAATTCCGCCTTATGTTTTTCCAGTTCCGTTCCGGAAAGCTCCAGCACCGGAATCTCCGGGGTAAATGCCGGAATCGGCTCCTGGATGATCTCCCCCGCGCTGTCCGGTACAAACCGGCACAGGATATACGGATGGGCGCCGATCACCTTCCGGAGTGCGGCTTCCAGTTCCTCCGCGCCGGTTCCGTCCGGGAACCCGATCGCGAAGGGCATGTTGTACTGCACCGTGTCCGGGTTCGCCTGGCACTCGGTATAGACGCCCTGCTGGGAGAAGGTCAGCCGGCAGGACCTTGCCTGCGTCTCTTCAGCGGGTTTCTCCCGGCCGGTTCCGGGTTCCGCCCGGTCTGTGCTTCCGTTCAGCAGGCCTGCCAGAATCGTGTTCTCGACGCTCTGGACGCATCCGCCGGAAAGCAGCTGCTGTACATTGGCCTGTACGCCGAACCGCTTGAAGAGCCTTGTGGCCAGGCGTATCGCGGAGATCGATGTCAGCCCCAGGTCCCGGAAAGCGTCGGTAATGCCGAATTCATCCGTACCCGTGATTTCCGCCACGATCTTTTTCAGTTCCTGCTCCAGTACATTCAGAGGTGCCGCTGCGCCGGCCGCGCTGTTCTTCTGCGCGTGGATCTCGGGCGCCGGAAGCGCTCTCCTGTTAACCTTCTGGTTCTGGTTCAGGGGAATCGCATCGATCTGCATCGTTACCGCGGGAACCATGTAGGGCGGTTTCCGGCTGAGGATGAAACTGTTCAGCGCCTGCACGTCAACGGGGTTGTCCCTGTCTGCGCCGACCACGTAGGCGGCGAGGAACTTTCCGGACCCGTCCGGGTTGTCAAAAGCCTGCACCGTGGCATCTTTGACCCCCGGAAATTCACGGATTACAGCCTCGATCTCGGCTGTCTCCACGCGGAAGCCCCGGATCTTAACCTGTCCGTCCCGGCGGCCGATAAACTGGATGTTTCCGTCCGCAAGCCAGCGCACGATATCTCCCGTCCGGTATACGCGCGCCGCTCCGGAATCAAAGGGATTGTCCGTAAACACCTCAGCTGTTTTTTCAGGCCTGTTCAGATAGCCGCCGCCAACCTGCGGGCCGGCTATCCACAGTTCACCGGGAACGCCGGCGGGAACCCTGCGTCCCCTGCTGTCCACCACATACAGTTTCAGGTTGTCCAGAGGCTTGCCGATGGGATAGAACGCCTCTCCGCCGCGCACCTCGTAGACCGTACTGAAGATGGTGGTTTCCGTAGGCCCGTAGCCATTAAAGAAACGGTAACCCGGTTCTTCCGAGGCGAATGTCAGAGGCGCCAGTTTTTCTCCGCCGACGCTGAGGTACTGAAGACAGGTTTTTTCAATTTCAGCGGCAAACTGCCGGCCGACCTGGGTGGTCATGAATAAATGCGTCACACCGTTTTTCTCAAGATATCCGTTGATCGCGTTCAGATCCAGCCGGATTTCCTCGGGTATGATGCAGACCGCCGCGCCGGTTGCCAGCGCGGGGTACATATCCATCATGCAGGCATCAAACCCATATGAAGCATAAGCCCCTGTACGGCTCTCAGGCTTCAGGCCGTAAAAACGCTGATACCAGTGAATAAAGCAGACAAGATTGCCGTGCGTAAGCCGGACTCCCTTGGGCGTTCCGGTACTGCCGGAGGTATAGAGAAGGATAAACGGATCGGCCGGAGTAACATCCCGTCCGGACGCTGCTCCGTCCTTCAGGCCGGGAATATCCTCCAGGAAAAGAACCGGTCCTTCGTAATCCGTAATCAGGCCGCGCAGTTCCCGGGTCGTAATCAGGAAACCCGCGTCCGCGTCTTTGATCATAAAATTCAGGCGTTCCGGCGGATAGCTTGGATCAAGGGGCTGATAGGCACAACCTGCCTTCAGCGCGCCGAGAGACGCCAGGGGCATATATTCACCGCGGGGAATCAGAACCGAAACCACTCCCTGTGCCCGGATTCCGGATGTGAGCACAGCGGCGGCAATCCTGTCCGAGATGGTGTCGGTCTCTGAATACGTCAGGCTCTTTTCCTTAAAAATGACAGCCGTGTTTCCGGGACAGCGCTCCGCGGCCTGCCGGAACAGGGATACGACCGTCTGGCTGTCATCATAGGGCACGGAGGTGCTGTTGAAACTGTCAAGCAGCTTCAGCTCCTCCTGCGTACAGAGGCAGATCTCATTCACGGTGCCGCGCAGCAGCATTTCTGCGGCGCAGTGATCAAACGCCCTGATAAAACCGTGGATGAACGCTTCGGTATAGCGGTCACGATAGAATTCACAGTGATACTGAACCTTTTCTCCGTCCGTAAAGACCTGCAGCATGAGAGGCGCCTTGGCTTCTCCGGGGTCAAGTTCGATTTCCCGGCAGGGTGCGCCGCAAAAACTTTGCCGGCTGTCTTTCTGCCCCTGCCACGCAAAGAGCAGGTCTGAACGGATTCCGAGATCGCGGCTGATTTCCTCAAAGGAGTATACGCCGTAATAGAGGCTGTCCTTCAGCTGGCGCTCCGTTTCCCGGAGATAGTCGGACACGTTCCCGCTGCCCGGCCTGCACAGCACAGGATAAGTCCGCACGAACATGGAGACGCTGTCTGCGAAACGGGCGTCGCTGCGTCCGTTGTTGATCGTCACAAAAACGCTTTCCTCTCCGCCGGCATAGGCAGCCGCGGTAAGGCCAAAGGCCGCGCAGAAGAAGGCATTTTCTCCGATGCCGTTTTTCCTGCAGAAGTCCATGACCGCACTGATTTCCGTCTCGCTGCCGTCAAGCAGAATCCGGCCGCTGCCGCCTGCGCTTTTGTCCGTATTGTCAGGCACAGGCAGCCAGTCTCCATCCATGCCTTCAAAGCGTTCGGTATAGTATGCTTTTGCTTTTTCGTATACGTCGGATGCCCGCTGCTTCTCTTCGATCAGCGCTGCTTCCCATCCGGTGAACTGCTCCGCCTCCGGAGCCTGGCCCGCATAGGACCGCTCGATATCCCGCAGCAGGATCCCGCTGGAAACACCGTCAAAGACGCAGTGATGGGCATCGATATAAAGATACCGTTTGCCATCTCCGGTCGTTGCGATACAAACACGAACAAGCCGTTCCGACAGCAGGTCGAAAGGCTTCAGCAGTTCCTGCCTGAGCGTGTCAGGGCTGCCGGCCTGAAGAACCGCCACGTCCTCCGCCCTGAAGGCAGCGTCTGCCTCCCGGTGCTGTCGCAGCTGTCCGTCATCACTCATGCAGAAACGCGTCAGCAGGTATCTGTGCGCGTTGACCGCTGCCGCCGCGGCTGTTTTCAGGCGTTCCGTGTCAATGGAAGCGTCCAGTTCGATCAGGATCGGAATATTGTAGACGGTCGTACCGGAATGCGCCTGGGATTCGAAGAAAATGCCTTCCTGGGTTTTGGTTACGGGATACTCTTCCAGAACCGGCAGTTTCTCCTCCTGTCCGCCGGCGTTTTCCAGGTATGCGGCCAGCTTCTCCGGTGTGTCGTATTCCTGCAGATCCGCAAAGCTCAGGGAAGTATCAAATTCACGGCTGAGCTTCACCGTCAGGCTCATCATCAGCAGGGAAGTAACGCCCATTTCCTCGAAGGCGGCGTCCACACCCGCCGCAGCGGTGCCTGTTACCTCTGACACCGCCCGGCAGATCCGGGTTTCCGTATCATTGCGGGGCTGGATATATCCTCTGTCCGCCTCCGCGGTGAGGACCGGCACCGGCAGGGCTTTGCGGTCCACCTTGCCGTTTGCGGTCAGCGGGATCGCGTCCAGCTGTATCATGACAGACGGCGTCATATAGAAGGGCTTGCGGGCGCGGATGAAATCCCGCAGGGCATGCGCATCCAGCAAAGTTCCCTTATCCATGACCACATAGGCAGCCAGGAAACTGCCGGTCCGGTCCGGACTTTCGGCGGCAATCACAACCGTGTCCGTAACGCCGGAAGCTTCCCGGATCACGGATTCCACCTCGCCAAGCTCCACCCGGAAGCCGCGGATTTTGACCTGGCGGTCTCCTCTGCCCAGATAATCCAGGGTATACTTCCCCTCCTGCTTTTCATCCGGCAGCAGGCGCACGATATCACCGGTCCGGTAGGCACGCCCGCCCTTGTATTCGAAGAAAACCTCTTCTGTCTTCTCCTTCAGGTTCATATAGCCCCGGCCCACACCGGAACCGCCGACCACCAGTTCACCCGCCGCTCCGGCCGGCAGCTCGTGTCCGTACGGATCCATGACCCATGCGCGGACGTTGGCGGCAGGAGTGCCGATCGTGATCTTTTCATCCCCGGTTATCTCACGGCAGATACAGGAAATCGTCGCTTCCGTCGGGCCGTAACCGTTCAGGATACGCGTTTCCAGTCCTGCCTCCCGGATCCTGTGATACAAAGCGGGCGGAAAAGCCTCGGCGCCGAAGTCAATCAGCCTGATTCCCCGCAGGGCGCCGCGCAGCGCGTCAAACTGCAGGGCATTGGAGAAGAAGGACGGGGTGCAGCACATTTCGTCCACGTGTTCCCGCGTGATCAGCTCTGCCAGCGGTCCGGCATTGAGGATCTCCTCCTCTGTGGCCATCACGCACGTTCCGCCGTGGCAAAGCGGAATGTGCAGCTCCATCATGGAGAAGTCGAATGAAATGGCAGCCACCGACAGCATCACGCTGCCGCTCTCCGCGATCGCCCGGGTTTCGAGGTTCTTTTCGTTTGCGTCCAGGAAATTGCACAGATTTCCGTGTTCCAGCATGACGCCTTTGGGGCGGCCGGTGGAACCGGAGGTATAGATCACATAGGCCAGGGCGGAGGACGGCACCTCCAGGCCCGGGTTGTCGCCCTTCGGGTTTTCACAGAGCGTTTCCACCGTCAGGGCTTTATAGGGCTTATCCGCGGAAAAAAGGGCCGGCCGCTTTCCCAGTTCCTCTTTGGTCGTGATGCAAAATGCGCAGCCCGCGTCCCGCAGGCAGGTTTCCACGCGGTCGTCCGGATACTCCGCCGACATCGGCAGGAACGCGCCGCCCGCCTTCCAAACGCCGTATTCCGCGACAGGCACCGCCGTGGTCCGCGGCAGGAGAATGCCGACGATAAATTCTCCGTTTTCCGGACAGAGTTCCCGCAGGGAGTGCGCGAGACGGTTGGCCTTTTCGTTCAGCTCCCTGTAGCTGAGCCGTTTGCCGGCGGCAACGAAAGCGGTCGTCTCCGGACTGCGTTCTGCCTGGGCTTCCATGAGGGTATGAACCGCCCGAAGCTTGACAGGATACGCTGTTTTGTTGAAGTCGCCGTCTGCAGTTCCCCCGGGGCAGGGCTCAATCTCGCCCAGGGTCTCTTTTGTCATCAGCTGGGCGAGAATTACCGCATATGTCCGGGCCAGTGTTTCCGCAAATCTGTCTGAATACTTTCCGGTGTTGTATTCAATCCTCAGGGACAGGCCGTCGTCTGTCGCCATCAGGTCCACCGAAAGCGGGGTATCGTCCATGGCGCTGTCCAGCACTTCCTGCCGGCAGGGTAAGCCGCAAAGGGACGGAATGTCCCTGAAGCGGCCGTGCCAGGCAAACATGGGAGCCTGTTCCATCGGGCAGATCCTGTTCAGATCCGCATAGGAAAACAGGCTGTTTTCCCGGCTTTCCCGGATCATTTCCGTCAGGCCTGAAAGGAATTCCGCTGTGGTTGTTTCCCGCTTCCAGGAAGCGTATACCGGCAGCGTTTTGACAAACATGCCGAAAGAATCGGCATATTCTGTGCTTCTGCCGTTCCAGATCGTTGAAAACAAAGCTTCCTGCCGGTATGTGCAGATGCCTGTCGTAAGGGCAAAGGCTCCGGATGTCAGCGCGGAGGTGCTGTAACCCTTCTCCCGGCAAAACGCTGTAATCTGTGTTTCCTGAACCGGCAGCAGGCGGACGCAGGCCTTGAAACAATCCTCTCCGCTGCAGTCCGGCAGCGGCAGGCTTTCGGCGTCGATCCCGCTGAAATGCTGTTCATACCATTCCTCAGCCTTGCGGTATACCGGGCCCTGCCGCTCCTCCGCTTCCGCGGCGGCGGCGTCCAGCACTGTCAGGTTTTCCGCGTTGGGTTCGTTTCCGGCATATGCCTCTGAGATCACGTCAGCCAGGCGCTGCATGGCCCTGCCGTCAAAAAGGACATGGTGGGCTGACTGGAAAAGGTATTTTGCCCGTTCCGTCCGCACCACATGAAAGCAGAGCAGCCTGCTGTCCAGCAGTTTCATGGGGCGGGCGACGAGATCCGCCTTTTCCCGTTCCCATTGTTCCTCTGTCAGGCTCTCCACACGCTGGCGGTAAGGCTCATCTGCTTCGGGAATATACTGCACAGGCTGTCCGTCCTGCTCCCGCAGGCGTATGTTCAGGGACGGATAAAACGCCATCACCCTGTCGATCGCGGAAGCAAGACGGTCCGGGTCTGCGGTATCATCGAGTATGTAAAGCCAATGCTGGTTGTAAGCTGTTCCGCCCAGGCGTTTGCACTGCAGGTAAATACCCAGCTGGGACTGCAGCAGAGGTGAAGTTTTCACATGATTCATCCGTCAGTCCTCCCTGTTTGTTTTTCGGGCAGTATAAAGGAAATGGCAGTCTGGTTGAGGGCCAGGACAAGGCTGTAATCGATCCTGTCCGCGACGGACCGGAGCACCAGGATCCCGTCGCCGCGGGGATCTGTGCCTTCCTGTTCGGGCGGTTTATATTCCATCGGATTGAACGGAATTCCGTTGTCACGCATGGCCAGCACCAGCTCATTCCCGTTTTCCAGCACCCGCACGTCCATATCCACCGGTTTTTTGTTGATCTGAGCCAGCCAGACAGCGGTTTCTTCCAGGACAATTCCGGCCTTTTCAGCGGGGATCCCGTCAATGCCTTTTTCCGCCAGGATGCTGATCACATCCGCAGAGATGCCTGCCGCGTCCTCCCGCGTGGCCTTGATGGACGCGTCGTACAGCAGCTCGCTCCCGTTCTTTTCAATCAGGAAAATATCGGTCAGCCTTCCGCCGGATTTCGCGCAGACCCGTTTCGCGTAAATCCAGGTGACCGTAAGGCCGGCGATCTCCGCGAAGATCAGGCCCAGCCAGATGCCTGTCATCCCGAATGCGCGGGAAAGCAGCCACACCGCCGGAAGCACGGCGAACAATCCTTCGGTATAGGCCAGGATACCGGCGGCTTTTGTCTGGGACACGGTGGTGTAGTAATAAATCATCAGGAAGGTGATTCCCGTGCCGAAAAGGCTTACGGCGTAAAGCCGCACATCGTTCAGCGACCGGGCAACCAGGTCCTGCGGCAGTCCCGCGACGGAGAGGATTGCCTGGGGGAAGATCATGGCGAAGAGAACGGCGGCCCCGATGATCGCCAGCAGGAACCGGAGCACGTGGCGCATCAGCATCCGGATGGACCGGTAGTCCTTTTCGCCGTACAGCACGCCTACCAGCGGCAGCACGGACTGGTTGATGCCGCCGGAGAACATGGACAGCAGCGTCAGGTACAGCAGGCACGCCGCCAGGACTTCCGATCCGCCGGCCCCGCCGATATCACCGGCGATCCGCATCAGGAACATGGTCCGGACCGCCACCAGCGCGAACCCGGATGCCGTACCGATGCCGGCGCGGAGCATTTCCCCGGCGCTCCGGAGCAGCGGCCTGATTCCCCCGGTCCAGACACTGACGATCCGGAACGTCCTGCGTTTGGAACCGAAATAGCGCCACAGGATAAAGCCCAGGCCAGCGATATCACTGAACACCGTCGCCATGGCGGCGCCTTCGATGCCCAGGTTCAGGAAACGGATCAGGATACAATCCAGCGCGATATTGGTCAGCTGCTGGATAGAGATCGCGATGGAACTCAGCTTTTCCATGCCGTCCGTACAGACCAGGTCCGCCATCAGCATCAGCAGGATGCAGAAGGGAAACCGGAACAGCAGGATGTGCAGGTAACGATAAACGCGGTCCTGCAGTTCGGGTACGGGTGTCAGCAGCCGGGTGACGCTGTGGGCCGCCGGCAGCAGCACCGCGGTCATCAGCAGGCCAATCCCCGCGGCAAGACAGAAGGCTGTGCTGAAAACCCTGTTCGCTTCATCCCGCCGGCCGTTTCCGGCGGCAACCGCGATCAGCCCCACCGCTCCGGTGGAGATCAGCACAGACAGCGCACTGGCAATCTGGGACAGCGGCTGGCAGTAGGAGGCGCTTGCCATGGCCAGCCCGTCAATCAACTGTCCCATGATGATGCTGTCAAAATATACGCCCATCTGCGTCGCCATGGCGGCCAGCAGCGCCGGGATAAAGAAGGCCCGGAAGCGTTTGTTGACCAGTGTGTTCAATTTTGTATAGCGTGTGATTCCGTCTGCTTCCATCGCTGTCCTCCTGAACCGGTTGAAACGATGAGGAAATATGTTTTCAGAGATTATTGGTATAATTGTTTCAGTTAATACTTTATTCTACTATAAAATACGCGTTTGGAAAAGGGTTTCTTTTGTTTCGGCAGGCCGTCCGTTGACATCGCTTCCGCCGCATATTATACTTTCGGCAGAGAGCTGTTTTGAAAAAAGGGTTTACCCGAAAAACAGATATGATTGGATCATTATGATCGGGAGGGATTGCTGATGAAAACATGTGTGAACTGCGGCGCTCAGATGGAGGAACAGGATAAGTTCTGCCCTCATTGCGGAACAAAATATGACAATAAGCAGGAACCGGAGACTCCCGCTTATCAGAATGCGGACTCATATGATCAGCCTTCGGAAAGCTATCAGGACACCGGTGCCGGCCGGTATCCGATGAAATGGCATAAATTCCTGATGGTTGTGATGATCATCGGGGCCATTCTTACGGTGATCAACGGGGTCAGTACGATGTCAGGATGGCACTATACCCGAGAGGGGGTTGATGTGTCGGCGGTTTACTGGCGTTATCCCGGGTTAAAAAGCTGTGACATGGCTTATGGCATCATCCTGATTGCCCTGGGCGTTTTCCAGTTTACTGTCCGCAACCGGCTGAATCAGTTCCGCTCGGACGGACCGCGTTCACTGAAGATCCTGTACATTCTTGCGATTGCCGCCAGCCTGATTTACCTGGCGTGGGCATCCGCGGCCACGGGGATGAACATGTTTGATTCCACCAACCTGGGAACCGCAATCGGCAATCTGATAATGCTATTCATCAACAGCAGCTATTATGCCAAGCGCAGCGAGCTGTTTGTCAACTGACAAATGATTCATCCATTGTTTGAGATCTCCCTGAAAAAGAGTGCAGAAAAAATCGGGAAACGATCCGCCTGCCCGGATATACTGGTCATGCAGCGAGGGAGTGATGGAGATGCAGGGCTGGATTGAAGGATTCCAGGAATCCATTGATTTCATGGAAGAGAACCTGACGGAGGAACTGGACATCGAAGAAATCGCCGGAAAAGCGGCGCTGTCGCCGTTTTATTACCAGCGGATCTTCGGGGCCATGTGCGCCATGACCGTCGGCGAATACATCCGTGCGCGCAGGATGACGCTGGCGGCCCAGGAACTGGCCGGCACAGACGCAAAGGTGATCGACGTTGCCCTCAGGTACGGCTACGATTCTCCGGACAGTTTCGCAAAAGCATTCCAGCGTTTCCACGGGATCACGCCTTCCCAGGCGCGGGATCCGGGAGCACCTCTCCGTTCACTTGCGCCGCTGCATATCAAAATCATACTGGAGGGTGGAAACATGCTGGATTATCGGATTGTGGAAAAAGCCCCGTTTACAATCGTCGGGACCAAAAGAACGTTCAACACGGACACAAGCTACCAGGAGATTCCGAAGTTCTGGAATGAATGGATGGAGCAGGGAGAGGAACGGCCGATCAAAGGAACCTTCGGCGTTTGCGTCGACATGAAAGGGAAAGACTTTGATTACTGGATTGCCGATCTCTATTTTCCCTGGGAGGATATCCCGGACGGCTGCGGAACCAAAGTGATTCCCGGAAGCCTCTGGGCGCAGTTTCCCTGCACGATCAGTACGCTTCAGGACACCAACACGAAGATCTGGTCGGAATGGCTGCCTTCCCTGAAGGAATATACCCTGGCGGGAGAATATGACATCGAGGTCTACCTGCCGCCGGAAGAGGGCTCGAAGGATCTGATGGTCTATATCTGGGTTCCGCTGAAGAAAGCCTGATAAACAGGCCCGCATCATAGGGGACGATCTTTCTCGTTCCCTTTTTTGCGTCCGCAGCGGCGGTTGCGGAAGCAGTAAGGGTAACAGTGAAAGCAGGGGAGGAAAAAGTTTGAAGATTTATTTTGCGCCGATGGAAGGCCTGACCGATGGCATTTTGCGGCAGGCGCACCGGAAGATCTTCGGCGGCGTCGATGTATACTGCCTGCCGTTTCATAAGCTGACACAGACCCTGTCACTGCTGACCCGCGAAGAAAGGGACATTTCGCCGGAGGAGAATGAAGGGATCAATGTACTGCCCCAGGCTTTGACCCGTGATCCCGAACAGCTGTCCGCCTGGCTGTACTACGTAAGCGAATGCGGTTATTCCTGCGCGGACCTTAACCTGGGCTGCCCGTCGCCGACGGTGACGAAAAAGGGAAAGGGCAGCGCGATGCTCCGGGATCCGGATGCGCTGAAGTCTTTTATGGACCGCGTGTTTTCAAACACACTTCCTGTTTCACTCTCCGTCAAAACTCGCATCGGATATGAAAGCGCGGAGGAATGGCCGCGGATTCTCGCGCTGCTGAAGGAATACCCGTTTGCGCATGTGGCAATCCACGCCAGGACCACCGGCGAACAGTATGCCGGAGCGGTGCATCCGGAAGCATTTGCCCTGGCTGTACAGGATGGATTGCCGCATCCGGTTTACAACGGGGATTTGCGAACCGTCGGGGATGTCCGGAGACTCATTGGTTACTGTCCCGGGACGGAAGCTGTCATGATAGGCCGCGGCCTGCTGGCAAACCCGGCCCTTGCGAGGATGATCCGGGGCGGATCAGAGGCAAGCCGGGAAGAACTGCAGGAATGGTATATGACGCTTTATAAAGGCTGGAAAGAAAGGTTTCATGAGACGCTCGCGCTTGGAAGAATCAAGAAGCTG
>Ga0265298_10008725_pt1 | contig 12148 bp, 12 predicted proteins | sample AusTroGonzalo_MG_3_FD_193486 | JGI IMG/M metagenome (GOLD analysis project Ga0265298, IMG submission 193486) | Bovine rumen microbial communities from tropical cattle in Woodstock, Queensland, Australia - Gonzalo_01 | ecosystem: Host-associated > Mammals > Digestive system > Stomach > Rumen ...
ACTCAAAGGCCTGCTTCTGTAGTGTTACCAGCACGCCTGCAATCACCTGCTTCCATTCTACTGTCTCGGGCTTCAGGCGGTCGGGCACCACGTTGTCTATGTTCTTGATGAAGATAACGTCGGCCTCAATCTCGTTCAGGTTCTCGATAAGAGCACCGTGTCCGCCTGGGCGGAACAGCAGCGAGCCGTCGTCGTTGCGGAATGGGGTGTTGTCGGGATTAGCTGCAACGGTGTCTGTCGATGGCTTCTGCTCGCTGAAGCTGATGTCGTACTTGATACCATACTTCTTTGCAAAGTAGTCGGCCTTCTCAGCCACCTTAGCCTTGAACAGCTCCATGTGCTCGTGGCTCACGGTGAAGTGTACGTGTGCCTCGCCGTTAGATGCAGCATAGAGTGCACCCTCTACCAGATGCTCCTCCATAGGAGTGCGTGCTCCCTCGGCATACTTGTGGAACAGCAGCAGTCCCTTAGGCAGCTGTCCGTAGTTCAGTCCCTCGGCCTTCAGCATGTTTGCAGCCACGGCCTTGTATTTTCCCTCGGCCATCAGCGCCTTGATGCCCTTGCCCTCGTTCTTCTGGCACACAGCGTCCAGAGCCTCGTAGAAGGCAAAGTTCTCTATCTGGTCAAAGTACTTTTTCTCAAAGTCGGTTGTTGGCACATCGTAGTCGGCGTCAACAAATGCAAACATGTTCTTGAACATGCGGCTTGCGGCTCCGCTGGCAGGCACAAACTTCACTACTCGCTTGCCCTGTGCCTTATACTCGTTCCATGCTTTTACCAACTTCTGGCGCTCATCAGCATCTGGGGCAATAATACCTTTGCCAATGCCTGCAGCAGCCTCTAATTTCAGGAATGGAAAACCAGTTTTAAACTCATTCAACTGATTCTCGATTTGCTCTGGGGTGATACCCTTCTCAGCAATTTGCTTCAAGTCTTTCTCTGCTAACATAATTAAATAAGGTGTTTTTAGTCAAAAAATCTACGGCAAAAGTAACCATTTTTTTCGAAAAATGCTAATTAATTCCAAGAAAAATGTATCTTTGTAGCGAAATTTATTATTTATGGCAGAAAAATTTGCATTTACATACGAACAGAAGAAACGCATGGCACAGCAGACGGCCCAGATTCTCATAGATGAGATAGGGCTGAAGGGCGATGCCATCGAGGCCGTTGAGCTTATTCCCGACATCGAGGCTGGCAACATCACCATCGAGCAGGTCGAGAGTACTCACGGCGAGTCTGTTTCCCGGATATTACGCGGCCTTAACCGCATACAGCAGCTTTACGATAAGAACCCCGCAGTCGAGAGCGAGAACTTCCGCAATCTGCTGCTGTCGTTCGCCGAGGATATGCGCGTCATCCTCATCATGATTGCCAACCGCGTAAACCTGATGCGCCAGATACGCGATACTGAGAATCAGGAGGCTAAGCTCGAGGTGTCGCAAGAGGCGGCTTACCTCTATGCTCCGCTTGCCCACAAGCTGGGTTTGTATAAGCTCAAGAGCGAGTTGGAAGACCTCTCGCTCAAGTATATGGAGCACGATGCCTACTACCATATCCGCGAGAAGCTTAGTGCCACTAAGTCGGCTCGCGATGCATATATCGAGCGCTTCATCAAGCCTGTTGAGCAGAAGATTACTGCTGCCGGCATTAAGTGCCATATCAAGGGCCGCACCAAGTCTATCCACAGCATCTGGCAGAAGATGCAGAAGCAGAAGTGCCCCTTCGAGAGAGTGTACGATCTGTTTGCCATCCGCATCATCATCGACTGCCCTCAGGAGTTAGAGAAGATGCAGTGCTGGCAGGCATATTCCATCATCACCGATATGTATCAGCCCAACCCCAAGCGCCTGCGCGACTGGCTCTCTGTGCCCAAGTCAAACGGCTACGAATCGTTGCATATAACCGTGCTTGGCCCTGAGCAGAAGTGGGTTGAGGTACAGATACGTACAGAGCGTATGGACGAGGTGGCCGAGCGAGGTGTGGCAGCCCACTGGCGCTATAAAGGCGTTAAGGGCGAGACCGGGCTCGACGAGTGGCTCACAGGCATCCGCTCGATGCTTGAGCATGCCGACGGCCTCGATGCTATGGACCAGTTTAAGATGGAGCTTTACGAGGACGAGGTGTTTGTCTTCACCCCGGCAGGCGACCTGTGGAAGTTCCCCGTTGGCGCCACCGTGCTCGACTTTGCCTATCACATCCACTCAAAGCTTGGCAACCAGTGTACAGGCGGTCGAATCAGCGGCAAGGTGGTGCCCATCCGCTATCAACTTAAGAGTGGCGATCAGGTCGAGATTCTCACCTCGGCCAATCAGAAACCACGTCAGGAGTGGCTCTCTATCGTCAAGACATCGCGTGCAAAATCCAAGATTCGTCTGGCGCTAAAAGAGACTCAGGTAAAGGATGGTCTCTTTGCCAAGGAGATGCTTGAGCGCAAGTTCCGCAATCGTAAGATAGAACAGGATGAGGGCATCATGTTCAACGTAATCCGCAAGATGGGTTACAAGGAAGTGAGCGACTTCTATAAGGCCATCGCCGATGGCGTTCTCGATACTAACGATGTGATTGATAAGTTCCTGGAACTCAGGGATAAAGAAACCGTGGTTACAGGAGATAATCAAGCTCGTTCGGCATCCGAATTCGAGCTCGACGAGTCGAAGATAGCAGGTCTTAACACTGCCATCAACGACGATGTTCTGGTAATCGACCGCAACCTTAAAGGCCTCGATTATCAGCTTGCAAAATGCTGTTCGCCCATCTATGGCGACGATGTTTTCGGCTTCGTAACCGTTAATGGCGGCATCAAGATTCATCGTTGCGATTGTCCTAACGCCCCCGAGTTGCGCCGCCGTTTCGGCTATCGTGTTGTTAAGGCCAAATGGAGCGGCAAGGGCTCGTCGCAGTATAGCATCTCTCTGCGTGTCATCGGTAACGATGATATTGGCATTGTAAATAACCTCACCAGCATCATCTCGAAGGAAGAGAAGCTGGTTTTGCGCAGCATCAATATCGATAGCCACGACGGCCTGTTCAGCGGCAACATCGTGGTTATGCTCGAAGATACCTCTCGTCTCGAAGCTCTGCTCAAGAAGCTCCGTACCGTAAAAGGCGTAAAACAAGTAGAAAGAATCTAATAACAGTTTTATATGAAGAAGAATCTTTTAGTTCTGTCCCTTTTTATTCTAACTATTGCGCTCGCATCATGCCGTGGTCGCAGTCAGCAGCCCACGCAAATTGTCGAGGAGAACATCGAGTATCGCCCTTTGGTAACCGATTCGGCAGCTATCGACTCTATCAACAACTCTGGTATGGTTGATAACGACGCCATTCTGGAGATGCCCGATATCCCAAAGGATAAGGATATCGACATGAACGCCAACGATGCCGAGGTAATGGACATCATGAGCGGCACAGGCGATGGCGACATCATGAAAGAGTCCGATCCTACCAGATAGAGTAGAGTAGTGGGGGTTATTCTCTGTAAATCCAGGCTAATAGCTTGTTCACCCACTTGATGGAGAAACGGAACCATCGATAGGTGCTTTGTTCCTTGCCGCCGAATTTAAGTATGAATTCGCGGTAAGCATTCTTTTCGTAAGGCAGTCCTACGTCCATAAACCGCATGTGCTGGTAGCCCTTGTCGTATGCGTATTTCATCACGTCCCACACCACCATGGTGTCAGGATGTAGGTTGTGGAAGGTTTTTCGTCTGAATGCCGAGTACCACAGATATGCGTCGCCCTCGCTGTAGGCCATGGCGGCACAACCTATCACCCATCCGTGATATTTCGTAACAAACAGGTCGGCATCGCCGTTCTCCATCACCTTCTTAAAGAATATGTCGTCAGGAATATAGCGCTTAGGTTTCAGTATGTGGTGCTTTCTCAGCAGTCTCGAGAAAGCCTTGAAGTCATCTTCCGTTTCCACCTTCTCCGTCTTCACCCCGCGCTTGTGAGTGTTGTCAATGGTGCGCTGCAGCTTCTCTGTTATGCGCTCCTCGGGCGCGTGGCGGTGCAGCGAGTTGTGAATGCTCATCCAGTTCACGGGGTAGTATCCAGCCTGCTTCAGCTGCCTGTATCCCAGCATCTTCTGGCTCATGTGGCTCACCTCTATATACAGCACACGGTTGTCCAGTTTTCCGGTCAGCGCACTCAGCATCTGGTCCAGCAGCTCGTCCTTTGTCGCCGGGTCGGCATACACACCTTCGCCCAGCACTCGGCAGTGTATCAGCAGGTAAGGCGGCAGTATCAGCGTGCGATATCGCACTATTCCCAGCATATGGCTCAGCTCGTTCCCATCGTTGTCGGTAACCACCACCATGTAAGGCCGCTGGTGCGGTGCAACCTCCAGCACCTCCATCAGCTCTCGGCTGTGGAAGTAGCTACCTTTGTGCAGCTCAGGCATATCCTCGCACTTGGTGTAGATTGTGGTTGTTAGTTCTTTCACATTGCAAAGATAAGTATTTTAAGGCACGAATTACACTAATTTCACGAATTTTTAATGAATTAAGACTTATTTTCGTGTTAATTCGCGCAATTCGTGGCAAATATTCATTATCTTTGCACAAAATTTTGTAGCAATATGACTAATTTCAAAGATCTGGCGCAGATGCGCCGCAGCCATCGCAAGTTCTTAGCTCGGGAGATCGACCCCGAGCACCTCAAGCTTATACTCCGTGCAGCCCTTATGTCGCCCACGTCAAAGAGCCAGCGCGCCTGGCAGTTTGTTGTTGTCGACGATCCCGTTGACATCGAGAAGTTGAGCGATGCCAAGAATATGGGCAGCCAGTTCCTTAAGGGCGCCCCTGTGGCCATTGCCGTTCTGGGCGATCCCATGCAGAACGACTGCTGGGTTGAAGATGGCTCTATCGCCGCTATCTCCATGCAGTATCAGGCCGAGGAGCTTGGCTTGGGTTCATGCTGGATTCAGATGCGCGGTCGCGGTCTCGACGATGGTACACCAGCCGACGATGTCATCCGTGGTGTGCTTGGTATCCCCGATAACTTCAACTGCCTCTGCATCCTTGCCTTAGGCCATTGGCAGGACGAGCGCAAACCGCAGGACGAAGAAAAACTGAAGTGGGAAAACGTCCACCTAAATAAGTTTTAATATGATAAATTACGATTTAAATAAAATCAAGGCCATCATCTTCGATATCGATGGCGTGCTCAGCTGCTCAACCATCAACCTCAGCGAGGCCGGTCTGCCCCTGCGCACCGTTAATATCAAGGATGGCTATGCCATACAGCTGGCCGTAAAGCTCGGTCTGCGCATTGCCATACTCTCAGGAGCAAAGGTTGATAGCGTGCGTGTGCGTTATGAGGGCCTTGGCGTTCAGGACATCTATCTGGGTTGTGCCGTTAAGATTGCCACCTACGATGAGTTCCTTGCCATGTACGGCTATACCGATGAAGAGATAATGTATATGGGCGACGACATCCCCGATATGGAGATTATGCGCAGGGTAGGGTGCCCCGTGTGCCCCAACGATGCCTGCCCCGAGATTAAGTCCATCAGTACCTATGTAAGCCATATCGACGGCGGCCGCGGTTGTGGTCGCGATGTCATCGAGCAGGTTCTGCGTGCTCAGGGCAAATGGGTAATGAACGAGAAAGCATTCGGATGGTAAAATATATTCTTGCAAGTAACTCGCCACGCCGCAAGGAGCTGCTGGCGGGTTTGGGCCTGGACTTCCAGGTCCGCGTCATCGATGGCATCGACGAGAGCTATCCCGCATCGCTCCCCGCATGCCAGGTAGCCCAGTATATCGCTGAGAAGAAGGCCGATGCCTATCGCGCCACCATGCAGGCCGACGAGCTTATCATCACCGCCGATACCGTTGTAATCGTTGGTGATGATATCCTTGGCAAGCCAAAGGATGAGACCGATGCCGTGCGTATGCTCCGCGAGATCAGCGGCCGCACCCATCAGGTAACCACAGGCGTGTGCCTGCTCACTCAGGGCAAGCAGCGCTCGTTCTCAGTAACCACCGATGTCACTTTCAAGCAACTCACCGACGATGAGATTCACCACTATGTAACCACTTATCGCCCATTCGACAAGGCCGGAGCTTACGGCATACAAGAGTGGATAGGCTACATAGGCGTTACAGGTCTTAATGGCAGCTACTATAACGTTATGGGTCTGCCCGTTCAGCGCATCTACACCGAGTTGCAGAAGCTTTAAACAGCGGAGTTGTAGAATAGTGTTAGAATTATATTCCAATGTAGGAATACAAAATATTTAAAAGGAGAATACAATATATTCTAAGTTGGAATATAACGTATTCTTTTTGATATTACACTGTAATCTATAGGTGATTACGTTGAAAAGAGCAATCTGCAAGAAACATGTTTTCTTTGTTTTTTTCTTGTTTATTATAAACGAATCAAGGCCTGTCGTGATGACAGGGGGGGGAGTTTTTACGCGCACACGTGGGAGCCATATTTTGACGATGCAAAGGTACTACATTATGATTGCGGTTAACGAATACTTGCAGCTATTTTTATAAGATTTTTTTGTTTTTCGCTTGCACATATAAAAACTTTTTGTATATTTGCGGCAGAATACTAATAAAACAAAGCTAAATATTAATTCATTAAAAAATAACTATAACTATGAACATGAAAAAAATACTTATCGCTCTAACGTTATTGACGTTTACGGGTGTTGATGTCAGTGCTCAAGGATTTCTTAAGAAACTGAAAGACAAGGTGGTAGAAAAAGCACAAGAGAAGGTGGAGAATAAGGTTGAAAAGACCGTCAGTGATCAAATGGATGAAGTTCTTGACGGAAAATCTTCAACATCGAAGAAGGGCAAGAAAGCAAAGGACTTTGAAATTGACGATGTTAGTGAGGCTGATCCCACAGCTGCTACATCTTCTGATTTTAAACGCGGTTCTGTCGTGATGTTCCAAGACAATGTCACAGCAGAACAGGTTGGTGAGTTCCCCTCTAAATGGGATTTGTTCCAAGGTACTGTTGAGACTAAGACCTTAGGTGGTGTAAAGGCGATTAATCTGACAGACAATGCCCAGATACAGCCGCTTATCAAGGAGCAGGGCGCCTATCTGCCAGAGGAGTTTACCATCGAATATGACTTCTACTATTGGAATAGCAAGGACGATACAGGTTTGAACGACCTGAAGCTGATTCTTGCCGTAACTAAAGACCGTTCCGAGTTTCCTGGCGAGGGATTTGATTCAGGCGACCTAACAGCCTTCGTCCTGAAACATGGCGTCTGTGATACCCAAGAACATAGTTATACGTTCAATGGAAACAAGGAAGGTGGTTTTGACTACTCGTTCAAGAAGGGCTGGAACCATGTGGCACTGTCGTTCAACAAACGAGCTCTGAAGGTTTATTTCAACGACAAGCGTGTTGTAAACCTGCCACGTGTTAACCAACCAACATGGATGTGCTTCCAGGTGCCGTTTGAATATATCAACCTTACATTTATCCGCAATGTGGTGCTTGCAAAGGGAGCTGTTGAACTCTATGATCGTAACGAACAGAGTATGACAGCCGTTGAAAAGGCTATTGCTGAGACTGGTAAGTTTGTGACAAACAATATCCTCTTCGATACAGGCAAAGCCACCCTGAAGCAGGAGTCGATGATTGAGATTATGAAGGTGGCTGACTACATGAAAAAGAACCCGACGGCTCGTTTTGAGGTTCAAGGCCATACGGATAATCAGGGTTCTGACAAAATCAACGATCCTCTGTCGCAGCAGCGTGCAGAGGCAATTGTCAAGGCACTTGAGAGTTTAGGTGTTGATGGCTTCAATCTGAAAGCTGTTGGTAAGGGCTCTCACGAACCTGTTGCCGATAATAAGACAGAAGATGGTCGTGCCAAGAACCGCCGCGTAGTGTTCATCAAGAAATAAAGCCCTATGAAAAAGATACTAATGATAATGGCAGCCACAATACTGCTTGGTACTACAGATGCTAATGCACAGGGATTTCTGAAGAAACTTAAGCAGAAAGCCCAGCAGGTTGCTTTGGGTAACAAGGAGAAGGCCGAAGAAGAGGTTGAGACTCAAATGGCTGAGTCGGCCGATGTTTCTAGACTTACTATAGCACAGGGTAGCGATATTATCCCCAAACGCAGAACTTCAACAGTTACATGGGATGGTGTACTGACGCCCAGCATGGCTTCAACGGCTGAGGCTCTGATGAATGAGTTGCCGCCATTGCCTTCTGCTGAGAAGATGGCAAAAAGCACGATGGAGGAACGTGATGCCTATGCTCAGAAGATTGCTGCAGTCGTGGTACGTGCCGATCAGTTACAGCGCGAACAGTCTGGTTGTTCTGATGCAGAGATGGAAGCTTTGCGCCAGAAATGGGAAGGTAAGATTCAGAACCAGTTTGGTCTGACCAAGGCGGAGTTGGCTATCCTTAACGATGAGAATGCCCCAGAATCAAAGAAGAAGCCTATCCAGGATAAGGTGATGGCGAAAGTCCTGGGAGGCGATGTCAATACGATGAGTCTGGAGAAGTTCGAGAAGATGAACGAGAAGGAGCAGGAGGCTTATATCAAGGCTCATCCGGAGTTTATGCAGCAGATGCAGAAGATGGCCATGAATGCTAGGAATTTTTCCAAGCAGACTCAGGATATGACCAAGGCTTTTAGTGGCTATGAGGCTCAAGTGGGCAGACTGACCAACAACTATCAGCATCAGATGATGGAGGAAGCCAAGCATGACTATAGTGCTATCGCCAAGAAGTATGAGGGCAAATTGCAGAAAATCTACGACCAGATATGCGAAGAGGATGATGCCAGTAAAATTGATGCCCTTTATGCTGATGCCGACCAGCTGCTTTATAACTACCGCTTGGAAGCGGCCAAGGAGTATCGGGCATCTCTCCAGCGACAGATTGCGAATGTCAAAAAGTATGCAGAGGAGTTCAATAAACTGTCACAGCGTCTGGTCGATCTTGGAGAACTGCCTCAGTGTGCTGTCGGACGAACAGACCTGAATGCCGTTATCATGGTGGGTTGCCTGCTCGATGATGCCTACAAGGATCTGCCTGATTTTACATCATTAAGAGGCTTCTGTGCGGAGACTGTTTTTGAATTACCAAAGGAAGGCTGGCGCTTTGCTGCTTGGGAGTGTAGAGGTTATATCCAGAACATCAACAATGCCACTTGCGAGTGGCCGCTGTTGGCGACGCGTGATACTGGTGGTGACAAGCTGGAATATGGTGTGTTGGAATGTGACAAGTTCCGTACCATCAGCGATTCAGAGCTTGAAAGCATCAACAAAAAAGTTGACCAACGCTTGAAGCAGCAGAAACAGGGTGTCAATAAACCACCTTATGGTGTCTATAAGAGTCGCAGCGGAAAGCGACAGGTGGAATACAGTCAGACGGGTGAGATTATCATCAATGGTATGGCCACTTGCACTCCTATTTCTTTTGAGAAAAAGAGTGATCATTTAGAGTGGGTGATGATTGATGATAACAAAATCTTAAAGTGCACCTATAAACTCTGAGATGACAAACTTAAGACAAAGGACTATGCTGTGGCTTTTGCTTATCATAGGCAATGCCACAGCTTTTTCTACCAACTATCCCAAGGTGTTTGGTAATGATTGGACATCAGCGGTGCGGTTTGTCAATGAGCATCATGCAGCGTGGAAGCTTGTTTTTGATGAGTTCGGTGTTGATGCTCGTTTGGCTGAAGCTATTGTGTTTCCAGAACTTATCCGTTATTCTAAGTGGCAGGACGAGATTGAGACGGCTGCAGTCAACGGGCTCTATGTGCTGCAAGGCACGTCAGGGGCCAACTTCTCAATAGGTCGCTTTCAGATGAAACCTTCATTTGCTGAGGAGGTAGAAGCTGCTTGGAACCGGTCTGTACTTGCTAAAGAACACGGTTTCGTGTTCAATCTACAGGATGCGACAGAAGCACGGCGTTCCCGCATCCGAAGACTTAGCACGTTGGAAGGTCAATGTCAATATCTGGCCATATTTATACGACTACAGTTTTTGCGTCATCCACAACTTAAACCATTGCAATTGAAAGAACAGGTAGGCATTTTAGCCGCCATATACAACCATTCTTTTTCAACAACCTGGGAGCAAGCCAGCCGGCTACGACATCAGAAACATTTCCATACAGATATGATTGCTACCCGTAACACCAAGAAATATTGCTATGCCGACATAGCACGGTCTTTTCTCTATTCATAAAATATATTGAGAAGAAAAATTTTGTTTATTAATGCTTAAAAAAGTTGGTTGTTTCGGATTTATATCCTATCTTTGCACTCAGAAATGCATGTTTAACGATAAATTAAAGATTAGAGAATTATGAAAAATTTGAAATCAATTGCTGCAGGTCTTTGTGCTGCACTGGTATTAGTGGGATGTAACGTAAGTAACACTGCTAAGGGTACTGCAATAGGTGCTGGCGGCGGTGCTGTGGTTGGCGCTATCATCGGTAAGATGGCTGGTAACACTGCTATCGGAGCTGTTATCGGTGGTACTGTAGGCGCTACAACAGGTGCCATCATCGGTAAGAAGATGGATAAGGCTAAAAAGGAGGCCGAGGCTGTTAAGAACGCTCAGGTTGAGACTATTACCGACGCTAACGGATTGGAGGCTGTAAAGGTTACATTCGATTCTGGTATCCTATTTGCTACAAACAAGGCTGATCTGAATGCTGCTTCTAAGTCTTCACTCCAGCAGTTTGCAGGTGTACTGAAGAGCAACAGCGCTTGCGACGTGGCTATCTACGGTCATACCGACAACACCGGCTCGGACGCAGTTAACAATCCTCTGTCAGTGAACCGCGCTAACAGCGTGTCAAACTACCTGAAGTCGCTGGGTGTTCCTGCTGCTCAGATTAAGAGTGTTAACGGTATGGGTTCTACAAGTCCTGTTGCTGATAACTCTACTGCTGAGGGTCGTAAGCAGAACCGTCGCGTTGAGGTTTACATGTATGCTTCAGAGCAGATGATTAAGGATGCTAACGCCGAGGCAAACAAGTAATTGAACATTGAAACTAATTAAGAAAACATTAAAGTGGATAGTGGTGGCGTTCTTCGCTTCCACTATCCTTTCTGTTGTGGCACTTCGTTTTCTGCCCGTTTACTTTACGCCGCTGATGTTTATACGCTGTTTTGAGCAGGTGGGCGAGGGTAAAAGCCTGAAGATGAAGCACCACTGGGTGCCGCTGGAGAAGATATCGCCATCGCTGCCGATGGCGGTTATGGCCAGCGAGGATGCTAAGTTCCTGCAGCACCATGGATTTGACTATCAGGCGATAGAACACGCGGCTAAGCGCAACAGGGAGCATCCGGAAAAGCGAAAGCTGGGTGCATCGACCATATCGCAGCAAACGGCTAAGAACGTTTTCCTGTGGCCGGGACGCTCGTGGGTGCGCAAGGGCTTTGAGGTGTACTTTACGGCGCTGATAGAGATGATGTGGAGCAAGCAGAGGATTATGGAGGTGTATCTGAACTCTATTGAGATGGGTGATGGTATCTATGGTGCCGACGCTGTGGCGGAGGAGCACTTTAACACCACGGCCGAGAACCTGACAAAGGCTCAGTGTGCGCTGATTGCGGCTACGCTGCCTAACCCGCGCAAGTTCTCGAGCAAGAATCCATCGGGGTATATGCTTAAGCGACAGGCTCGCATAATGCGCGAGATGAGATACGTGGACAAGCTGCCCCGCGAGGGTGAGGATGCCAAGAAAAAGAAAAAATAGCTTTTTATTTGCGAAGCTCCCAGAAGGCGACGGCTGCGGCTGCAGCTACATTGAGTGAGTCGACCTGATGCGACATAGGAATGCGGACTGTAAAGTCTGCATTTTCTATTGTGGCCTGTGGAAGTCCGTCGCCCTCGGTGCCCATGATGAACGCAAGCTTGGGCTGCTGCTTTAGCACGGGATCGTCGAGCGAGATGGATTTATCGGTTAGCGCCATGGCTGCCGTACGGAATCCAAGGGCCTTAAGGTCGGCGTAGGAGTCGAGCCATGTCCATGGAACAAGGAACACGGTGCCCATAGACACGCGGATGGCGCGGCGGTTAAGCGGGTCGCAGCTGCTACGGGTTAGCAGCACGGCATCGATGCCAAGGGCAGCTGCGCTGCGGAAGATGGCTCCTATATTGGTGGTGTCGCAAACGGCATCGATAACAC
>Ga0265298_10008726_pt1 | contig 12146 bp, 10 predicted proteins | sample AusTroGonzalo_MG_3_FD_193486 | JGI IMG/M metagenome (GOLD analysis project Ga0265298, IMG submission 193486) | Bovine rumen microbial communities from tropical cattle in Woodstock, Queensland, Australia - Gonzalo_01 | ecosystem: Host-associated > Mammals > Digestive system > Stomach > Rumen ...
ATTTGGTAGAATACAAAGCAAAGAAGGCAGGAATTAGTGTGTCAGAATACTGTCGGGAAGCCTCTCTCGACAACAAGATTAGTCCCGTTCTCACACCTGATCAGCTCGATGCCCTTAGGAAATTATCGGGCATGGCCAACAATGTAAATCAGATTGCTTATATGGCTAATATTGGTCATTTGCCGGACATCTATTCTCAGGCGACCAACGCCCTATCTGAGATACTATCATTATTACATCACTTAAAAAAATAAGAGAATTATGATCGCTAAAATTAATCCAAATCGTACCTTCGCAGTGTTGGCAGACTATACCAACAACAAGGAAAAGGATGCTCGAATTATCGCACACAAGGATGTGTGCACAGTGAATAACCAAGCCATTGCTGACAGCTTCGAGGCACAGGCTTCCGCTAATAAAAGAGTGCGAAATCCATGTAAGCACATCTCGCTTAGCTTCTCACCTCATGATACCAACAGGATGACCGATGACTTCATGGCAAAGATTGCCGAAGAGTATTTGGCACGTATGGGGATACGGAATACCCAGTACATTATTGTCCGTCACAACGACAAGGAACATCCACATTGCCACATTATTTATAACCGTGTTGACAACGGCGGAAACTCCATCAGCGATAGCAACAATTACCATCGAAGCCGGAAAATTGCCTATGATCTAACTGTTGAATATGGACTACATATAGCCAGCAGCGAGAGAGACCAAAAGGTCAAACGCCATCGGCTTAAGGGTAAAGATAAGACTCGCTATCGCATCAAGGATGGTATCCGCGAGGCACGTTCAACATCGAGAAACTGGCAAGAGTTCAACAAGGAACTGAGAAAGCGAGGCATCACTATGAACATCTATTTTCATAGAGCCAAGCATCTGGTACAGGGTATTTCCTTTGCTGAAGGTATGAGACACCTGGCAGGAGCGCAGTTGAATGCCAGCTACCCAATACTGTGCAAAGATTTTGGCGATGTTGTCCAGGATCTGACTCATGACATTACAGAGGAAACCCTCAACGCAACTTTTGCCGTAGCAGAAGGAATGGCCGAAGTCATCTGTATTGGTCTCGATGCATTAGTAGAGTTGGCCTTGCAACCACATCAGCAGAGCGTTTCTACTGGTGTCGGTGGCGGTAGCACCAACAGTTGTGGCTGGAATGATGATGATAAAAAGCGTAAGAATAACAACGAGAATTATAAACCATACAAATTTAGAAGATAATGAACAAGACAGATAAAGAGTATGTAGACGCTCAGATTGAGAGTGTCGAAGAGAAGTTTGAGGCACGCCTAAAGGAAGCCTACGAGAAAGTGTGTAACCAGAATTCGCTGCCAAAGGACCCAAAGGGGAATGTGGCCATTCCCGCAGGATTTACTCAGAGGGATGGCCAACCATTAATTCTCATCGACCCAGAGTTGTTCGAAACTCTTGCACGAAAAATCGTCAACGACGTGTATAAGGCAGAGGCGGAATACAATAAGAAGATGAGAGAAGAAGGTAAGATGACTCGCGAGGGATGGTATACCAAGTTGTATAACAACAGTGCAGAATACTGCGCAAAGGTCTCCGAGCAGGTGGTCATCCTGTATAATAAGGTTGTCGGATCATTAGAAGATTCCCACCAGTCAGGAGAGACCATCAAGGGTGATCTAAACGAAATAAAGCAGACATTGGTCAGTATTAAGGGAAGTGCAGTAGATAAGCATGGAGTATACATCTATGGTAAGCACATAGCTGGTTGCTATTTCTTTACCTTCATGGCTTTTGTGTTTGTCTTTCTGGGGTTGTTTGGCTATGGATTCTTTGAAATGAAGGAAAGAGCAAAGCAGGCTAACGTGAAGTTGGAAGTCATCCGTGATGAGTATGGCCAAGTCCCTGCAGTCAAGCGAACTTTTGAGGTGTTGGATTCTGTCTATGCAAATCCGATTCCATCACGATAAATAGTATAGGCAACCACAACAGATATTTTAATAAATGTTATGATTTGCTGGAGAATTGTTAATAATTGCAGGGGAATTTGTACCTTTGCACTCGCAAACTCACGCCGAGCCGACTTCTTCGATATTTGGGAGCAGCTACGAGGAGGGAGCACTACATTTTGAAATGCGTCGCTGACGCTTTGTTTTTGGCAGTTCGGAACTTCCACAAATCGAATTAGTTGTCGAGAACATTGCAGAGGTAGATGCTGCGGGTAGGTATATACCGTTCCCGTTGGTGTGCCGATGGCTAACCATGCCATCACGCACACCTTTAGGGGCATACAATATATACCAACGGCGCGGGTATCACTCTGTCTGTTTACAACTAAGGCTGTGGAAGGCCTCGAACTGCAAAACAGGCAGAAGCCAGATACCCCGCTTTTCTTTTGTAGTTAATGGAACTTCAATTAAAGAGTCCGATTCTGGGTGTTTGGCGGACATACTACAAGAGAGAATGAATCAAAATGAACTGAAGTACAAAGTATTTGATTGGTTAAGATTTCCGCTCATTGTCTTTGTTGTTTACATCCATAGTTTTGGAAAGCCTATTGATTTTTACACAATAGATTTTTCTAATCCTATGCCTATGGATTATTACAATCTTTTTCGCATTAGTATCAGCCATGTACTAACGCATATTGCCGTGCCGATGTTCTTTTTTATTTCCGGTTTCTTGTTTTTCAATAAGCTTCAGGAATGGAACAGAACTGTTTATTTCGACAAGTTGAAAAAGCGTATAAAGACACTTCTTATTCCATTCATTATTTGGAATACAATAAAAATCATGCTGAAAGTTCAAAGTATGATAAGGCATGATGGATTTGATTCTCTTTGGACTTATATGGATGACAACAATATTATCGCTTTGTATTGGAATAGTCACACTTGGAATTTGGATAGGACGGATTGGTTTGGGCTCCTTACCCCATCATCAAGCCCATATTTAGTACCACTATGGTATTTACGCGACTTGATGGTAACAATGGTTCTGTCACCTATACTCTATTATCTTTTCAAGTATGCGAAAATATGGGGGTTAGCATTACTTTTCTTTAGCTATATCTCTCTTGTCGGCATTAAAGTTCCAGGTTTCTCTACTACTGCATTATTCTTCTTTGGTACTGGTGCATACTTCAATCTCAACAAGATAGACCCAACACAGTGTACGTGGAAATACAAGAACTTCTTTTATGGATTAGCAATCATCTTGTGGTTGATTGTGGCACGCTTTGATGGTCACAATACCCCTTTAGGAAATCTATTATATCCGTTCTATATTATTATGGGCAGTATCGCTATGTTCAATCTGGCAACAAGTTTCGTCAAGAGTGGCCGTTTGCTCCCCAGACTTCTTACACAGAGTACATTCTTTGTTTATCTTGCACACACAATCATGATAACAGGCGTAAGTAGTTCTGTTATGAGAAAAATATTTGGTGAAGAAAATGTTTTGTCATTATCAATTAGTTATTTACTCGCTCCGATTCTAACCGTCACAATCTGCGTGGTGAGCTATTGGATTCTTAAAAAGTATCTACCTAAATTATGTGGAATCATGACAGGTGAAAGATAGTTTTCTATCTAATCCATACGTTTATACTTACATTCATATTTAAAAAAATGTTAGATGATAGTAAAAGGGGTTCTATTTCCCTTTCACTATATATGAATTCCTCGCCCAATAGATTAAATATCCTCTCTTAGTAGCTTTCCTTGTTCGTTATGGGTCACTTGCTGCTGAGTTCATTGGAGTATGGGTGACTGCTCAATTGTGTGCAGTAGTTTGTCCATCACAATTCTGATAAGCTTTGCAATTACGCCATGCAAAGGATAGGACAAAGTAAAGTCCTTTAATCTTTATGCAGAGGAAGGACAATTATCATGTAGATTAACGTTGCAATAGTTCTCATTTTCATCGAATAATGATGCATTTTTTTGTAAAAATCGGTCTTTTATATATAAAATAAGGTGTAAGATGATGACTTTTTATAAAAAAGATGTATATTTGCCTCAAAATTTATGAGAATCAGAATGATAACAACTAAGGATTTATACGATATTATAGAGAATAAGATTTCTAATGAGGCTCAAAAGTCTCTCATTAGGAACAACTTTCCGCCACAAATAGCGGATAGGATGTGTAATACTATTGATTGCCAGGAAAAAGCAGAACATTTTAAACGCTTTTTGATAGAATGGAATGAGTGGCTGGTGAATCAGCAACGACAACAGCAATACATTCAGCAATTCTTTCAACAATATTACAAATAAAGCTTGCAAGCCATTCAGAGGCAAATCAACTCTAAGCTATCAAAATAGTACTCTACATGAATATATTTGAACTACAGCAATCAGCACAAGACAAAGAGTTCGTCCTAAAAAACGGCTCTTTGGAATTCGAGGTTTTTGCAGACATCTTAAATACAGCTGGAGATTTGCCTTATATTGGTTCTTTGTTTAAGTTGGGAAAAGTGGCGGTAAACTACATGGATTACAGATTCGTAAGAAAGTTACATTTCTTTCTGGAACCATCAGAGCAGGTCGGGCCAGAAAAGAGAAAAGAGTTTCTTGATAGTCTATCTGAACCAGATAACAAAAAAATTAGCGGCTATCTCACTCAATTGCTCTATTCTTCTGAAGAGGACGCAAAAGCGTCTTTGATGGGAAAGATATACCGAAGTAGGCTATTGGGTGAGATTGACAATAACATGATGCTTAGGCTTTGCTCTGTTGTCAATAAAGCTTTCTTGCCTGATTTGGATCACTTGGCAGAGTATGTAGAAGATAATGATAGTTATGACTACATACGTGACAATCTGAATTCTTTGGGCTTATTACGGGATCTAGGAGGTGTGTATCAAAAAGATGATGGTGAATGGAAGGGGATGGGCTTTGGCCCTGCTATACACAGATTAAATGACATTGGCAGGGAACTATTGAGGATTAAAGAGTCGGAGTAGGATATAGAGAGAAAGTGCCAAACTTTTTAATTGCCAAAGAAATCCTCATTGAAACTCATTGCTGTTTTTAGGGAAATAAGAGTCGTTTATTTTATTTATAAAATCTTAGATTTTTACTTAGATTTGAATAAATATTTGGCTTGTTCGAATATTTTCTGTATATTTGCCGCAAAATTGATAATAAAGTAAGGTTATATGGATCAAATCGCACGTTTTTTACCAAATAGGCCAATAGGTGAAGACCTATATGATGGTCAATCTCAGGATAGGGTTGCTAATGCCATTAAGGAACATATCTTGGGGGTTGATGCAATTGAGGATAACAACACTACACTACCCCGCATTATTGGGATAGAAGGCACATGGGGTTCTGGAAAGTCAAACACGTTACTTCAACTTGACAGAAAGTTAGGTGACAACTATTACTTCTTTACTTATGATGCGTGGGGCAACCAAGAAGATTTGCAGCGGAGATCCTTATTAGAACTGCTGACCAAGGAGCTTCTGGCTAAAGAAATGTTAGTAAAGAACACGAAGATTAAGGTCATTAGCAATGCAATTGATGTAAAGCCAAAGGAAGAGAACTGTAATTGGGAAACAAGACTATTTACATTGCTCGCAAGAACATCTGCTACTCATAATGTTACTATACCAACATTCAGGGAGTCTACCAAGTTCTTCATATTAATGTTGGCAGTGTCAGCTATCTGGGTTGCACTTATCAATGCAGTAAAAGGTAGCAATCCCCCCTGTTGGTTTTATCCTGCTGCTTTCATATTAGGATTTGTTCCGTTTTTTGTGTTTTGTGCCAAAATGTGGAAAGAAGGATGGTCTTGGAAAGAGATGTGGGATTTTTACCAGACTACAGGAAAACAGGATACTTCTTCATATACCATTAGTGAGTTGGAGCCATCTGTCTCTGAATTCAGAGAATGGATGAATGACTTGTCAGACTCATTGGATACCAAGCAAAGGTTGGTCATTGTGTTTGATAATATGGACAGATTGCCAAAAGATAAGGTGAGACAGCTTTGGTCATCTATTCAAACATTCTTTGCCGACAAAGGCTATAAGAAGGTTTGGTGCATTATACCATTTGACAGGGCGCATCTTGCTAATGCTTTCAGTGAGGCTGAAGAAGGGGAAAAGAGAATAGAGTTGACGAACTACTTTATAGAAAAGACCTTCCCTGTGGTATATCGGATTCCAGAGCCTATCATCACGGACTATAAGGTGGTGTTTGAGAAACTATTTGATAAGGCTTTTGGCAAGCGAGAAGAACAAGAGTTGATAAGTAGATGCTATAGGCTGACTTATACGAAGCCGAACATTAGAGACATCATCTCATTTATTAATAAACTTGTTGCCCTAACTCATGAATGGGGGGACAAAATAAAACTGACTAGCATGGCCTTGTTCCTATTAAAACAAGACTACATTCTTAAGGATATCGAGCTATATGTTTTTAACAGGGACTATCTAAAGGGATTCTCTGGCATGTTTGAAGAGAGTGAGGATTTAGATACAGAGATTGCAGCTTTAGCCTATGGTGTTGAAAAGGAAGATGCAAGGCAGTTGCCTATGAAGAACTTGATAAATCAAGCCCTACAGAATAATATTGATAATACTCCTTTTGCCAATTACGCTCAACAAAGCACTCACTTCTACATATTATTGAGGGAAGAGATTAACAACATGGACGATGCTCTGCTGAACAATGCCATCAACCAAATAAGCGTGCTAAACTTCGAAGGACTTTCTGCTGATGACAGCAACTATCTACATAATGTATGGAACAAATTATCTAAACTTTACCTGCAAACAAAGGATAAAGAAAGCACTTTCAGGAAAGAAGTAATTGCATTGCTGGACAACTGCGAGCCACAGACACAGAAACTGGAAATTAGCAAGCACTTCTTAAGTAGTTTTACCAACAAGGACAATACGCATAAGGGCGCTGAGTGGTTTGTAGTATACAAGGATGTAGCAACCTATTCTAAAGAACATTCGTTAGCATTAGAGCTACCTGCACATACCATGAACAACGAAGATTTCGTTGAGTATCTTAGAGCTGCTAAAGAAGAATACAAGAATTATCCCATTACGTGTAAAAATGAGGATATCAACCAATATTGTGAGGAACAAATTACTAATAATATTGACGTGATGGATATTCTGAAGTTGCTTGAGGGTGATATGCGTTTTGAATTCAGTAAGCTATTGAAACATGCCAGGGTGATTATGGAAGAACGCCATGAAGTAACGAGCAGTAATTTCGAACCAGTAATCAAGGTGCTGAAATACTTGTCAAAGGAACCTTTGAAACTGAAATTAGAGTCCAATTTCCTAAACACTTTGAAGTATGATGGGCCTATGCTGGCAGACTATAGGGTACTTTTGATAATGGCAGGCATTGACGTTCCTAATCTCACAGATGATGATTTTGAGGCTATGTCAAAGGTGGTGTTTGAGTACGATACGATGGAGAGCATGTGGAACAAGTGTAATGCTGTTGCGACAAACGCTGTTGTTAAGTTTACAGGCTATTTGGTTGCACATAATCTACATGACAGTAAGCCAACAACCACAAAGAACGTCATATCAGAAATGGTTAAGGTTAAGACACAAACAGGTGTAGATGAAAAGACTATTATTCAGTTCCTTAATAATTGGGGCAGGAGGAGTTTAACATCTGAAGAGGAGACTCTTGATTTTGCGACAGAGTTGAAACAAGAGACATGGATAAAGTCTCTTGAAGAAGATAAGAATGATTTTTCCAAAGCTATTCTTGACAAGTTCTACAAAGATTGTGGAGCCAAGGATGTAACATCGTATTTCACTAATAACTCTTGGGCTTCTGGAAACTATTGGCCGAAGATGCTAAAGTATTTGGCACTTGATACTGATTTCTGGCATTCGAACCCAGAAAAAATGAAACTGTTAGCAGAGAAGTTGATAGTTGGTATATGTAGTGACACAATAAATGCCACCAATATAGATCAGCCGATGCTTGATAGCATTCTTACAAATGTAAAGTTTGGTGATGTGTCTACATCGGTGAATGATGTGATTGTCAAATTTGGTGGCATTTATACAATTAATGAGTATAAGTTCAAGAAGCTACATCATTATTTTGAGCAGACAGTTAATCATGAGGAAGTTATTCTAAACAAGATATTGAGGCCCATTATCAGTTTTGATTCTGTACAGAGTATCGTACTTGAGAATATTAACATTTATGGGCCTCTGATGGAGAAGTATATTGCTCAGGCCTCAGACTTGAAGGTTGAGCTTGTAAAACTATATGAAACGACTCAGAATATAGAGCTAAAGAAATTTATCGACAAGCTTGACATCATCAAGCCTCAGGATGGAACAGAAGATATGGCAGTTGAGAATTAGTTCTGTTTCAATAATTGTTGCATCCGACTGCTTGTGATCGATACTGCTTGCTTATGAGCCGATTTGATTATTGCTACAGAGGGACGGTTCTTTCTTTATACATATGAAACATTTATTATTCATAGTAGTTTTGGGCGCTTTGTCTGTAACAGGCCATGCGGTGACTGTTGAGAAAATGGCAAATCTCAATGTTTTCTATCCGGAGTACACAAGGATTGATCTGGTGTGCGGGCAGATGCCAAAGGCTGCCCAGAAGGATGTGGAGTTCTGTTGCGAGGCGGCATTTACTGGCGAGTTGCTGGAAGAGTTCGAGCACTCGAATGTCGCTGATAACCATATTTGCAGTGGAGAAATGAAGAAGGGCTATAGCTGCAAGGCCAATAACGGGGGCTTCGTATGGGGTAAGGGCAAATGGAAGTTTATGCAGAAAGCGGATTTCCCTACTAAGGCTGATGGTTGGAATATGGGTTTCTGCCAGATGATGATTGTCAAGGATGGAAGCGCCAGGCCTATTGGCTCGAAGATGAAGAATAACGTGAATATATATAGGGCGCTATGTGAGAAGGACGGTAAACTGTGTATCGTTGAGTCAAAGAAGAAGATGACCTATGAGAACTTTGTCAAGGCATTGAGTGCTTACAAGGTTACTCACGCGCTCTATCTGGATATGGGCAGGGGGTGGAACTATGCCTGGTATCGGGATAAAAAAGGGAAGGTGGAGGTACTTTTCCCTGAAAGCAAAATGGCACCAAGTTACAAGTATAGAACCAATTGGATCACCTTCTATAAGTGAGAAAATGTTATAAAACAAGCTGCGAATCAGAATATACGGAATAAAATAATTAATTTTGCAAAAAATAATGGCTATTATGACAATAGAGGATATAAAAGTTATCATACGAGGTGACGAGACTCGTACGTTAGAAATGAAGAAAACAACGGGCGAGTTAAAGGATGGTATGCGTTCTGCTTGTGCCTTTCTCAATACTGCTGGCGGCTGGCTGTTCTTTGGTATTGCCCCAACCACATTGAAGATACTGGGACAGGAGGTGACAGACAACACACGAAAGGAGATTGCCAGAGAGATAGCAAAACTGGAGCCATTGATAGACCTGCCTGTTGAATACATAGATGTGCCAGATCGTCCAGGCTATCAGGTTATTGCTATCCATTTGAATGCCCCTTCTTATTGGGACGCACCATTTACATATGACAATAAGCCCTATATACGGATAGAAAGTACGACAGTGGTAATGCCTCGGGAAATCTTTGAAGACCGTCTGATGCGCAGCAAGTCTAATCGCTATAAGTGGGAAGATCATATTTGCGAGGGAATAACCATCGCAGATTTGGAGGAACAGCGTATTCGTGGTGGTGTCCGGCTTGGTGTGGAACGTGGTAGGATGCCAGAGTCGTCACTAATGGAAACAACGGAAAGTCTTGTGGAGAAATTGAAACTTACCACAAATGGGAAACTGAAAAATGCAGCAGCAGCATTATTCCTCCGAGACACAAGCCAGTTCCCTCAGTTCTTGCTTCGTATGGCTCGCTTTCGTGGCAACGACAAGATGGAATTCATCGACAACCAAAGAGCATACGGCAACTTCTTCACTTTGCTTGATGCTGGTATGGCGTTCTTCTTCAAACATCTTTCTCTCAGTGGCAAGATAGTGGGCTTTACGAGAGAAGAGAAACTGGAGATTCCTGCCGAAGCGTTGCGTGAGGCTTTGACAAATGCCCTTTGTCACAGGATGTTCCATAATACAAGTAGTTCTGTTGGCATCGCTATCTATGATGATCGTGTAGAGATTGAGAATACTGGCCATTTGCCAGACGAGTTGACAGTTGAAACCATCAAGCAATCCCATCATTCATATCCTCAGAACCCGACTATTGCCGATGTGCTGTTCAAAACTACGTTCTTGGAAAACTGGGGCAGTGGCGTAAGTCGTATGGTTGATGCCTGCAAGAAAGCTAATCTTCCGGAACCAGAGTTCAATCAAAATGCTGCATTCGTATGGGTTACGTTCAAACGTTCAACCATACAAGCATACAACCCCACAACCCCACAACCCCACAACCCCACAAGTTCATCCCTCAACCCCACAACCTCAAAGGATAATAGGACTCAAAAGCTAAAGACATTCTTATCAATCATTGGAGAGAATGGGGCAAACCTTAAGATGTTGATGGAAGGTATGCATCTTAGAGACAGGAAGAGTTTTGTAAACAACTACATCAATCCCAATCTGTCAGAAGGATATATTGCTATGCTGTACCCAGAAATTCCAAATCACCCAATGCAATCATACTATCTGACGAAGAAGGGCAGAGAGTTGCTGGAACAACTATAATTGCCGAAAGGATTGTCTATAAAGTTGCCTAAAGGGTTATCCAAAGAAATCTTAGGTACAGTTGTTGAAGTGTTTAGGCCAATGTCGATAAAAGAGTTAGTTGTTTCTGTTCAAACGTAAAAGAGTTGATAGTATGAATATTGTAGAAGTCAATCCGTCGGGAGGTTGTCATGTCGTTATACTGGGAGCTGGTGCCAGTATAGCAGCATCAATTCGTGATCCGGAGGAACATGGATTGCTGTTACCTTCTATGAACAATCTTCCTGATGTCGTGGGACTTCATGGGTGCTTGAGCCATTTCCCACAAGAGCTGATTCAGGACAATTTTGAGGCAACGTATAGTAATATTGTCGAACATGATCCAGACAATCCGTATCTGAAGGTTATGAATGATTTGATCTATTCATATTTCGCTTCGATGCTTCTTCCTCTAAAGCCTACGATATATGATTATCTCATAATGTCTTTACGTGATAAAGATGTTATAGCAACCTTTAACTGGGATCCATTCCTGTATCAAGCCTGGTGGCGTAATGCACTTCATGGGAGTAGTCCTCAATTACTATTTCTACATGGCAATGTAGCTGTTGGCTATAACAAAGAACATAATATGATGGGGAGAGCTGGCATGTATACAAAAGATGGCAACATTTATTTTGAGCCAACAAAGTTACTATATCCTGTTAAACATAAGAACTATGCTTCCGATTCTTACATTAAGAAGGCATGGGATATTTTACAAGACCGTTTAGATAAGAGTACCTGCAACACACATAACGTTACCATTTTTGGATATAGTGCGCCTGTGTCTGATGTTGAAGCAATGGGATTAATGAAGAAAGCGTGGGGGAGTGTTGATGATAGAAATCTTGAACAGTTTGAGATCATTGACGTAAGGAGTGAAGAGGAGGTAACCTATTCGTGGAGAGATTTTATTCATACTCATCATTATGACTATCGTAAATCTTTCTTCGAAAGTTCTCTAGCATTGTATCCTCGAAGAACTGATGAAGCTTTCTTCTGCCATTATCTGCCAATTACACCTGAGGAGGCATTTGTTGAATCTAATCCTGTCCCACAGAATTTCCAAACCTTTGAGGAAATGTGGGATTGGTATCAACCCTTAATTGACAGAGAGAGTAATATGGCTGACGAAAAACAACGTGATAATGAATGTTAATGAGTCAATCCTGGGTTTGGAGGGTGGTATGTAAAACCTTGTTGTAGGGGTCGAGTGGTGCAAATGTGGTGCGAATGAAATATAAGAAAATAGGCAAGTGATTGATTACCAATTACTTGCCTATTATTCTTTGTGATTCCGGCGGGATTCAAACCCACAACCTTCTGATCCGTAGTCAGATGCTCTATTCAGTTGAGCTACGGAACCGTTTTCCGTTTTGCGGGTGCAAAGTTACTAACTATTTTTGATTCCACCAAAT
>Ga0265298_10008727_pt1 | contig 12144 bp, 16 predicted proteins | sample AusTroGonzalo_MG_3_FD_193486 | JGI IMG/M metagenome (GOLD analysis project Ga0265298, IMG submission 193486) | Bovine rumen microbial communities from tropical cattle in Woodstock, Queensland, Australia - Gonzalo_01 | ecosystem: Host-associated > Mammals > Digestive system > Stomach > Rumen ...
CGAGTATGAGGTCGATTTCGACCGTGAAAAACTGGCTTTGAACGGCCTGTCGTCCACAACAGCCGCCGCCGCGGTGTCTGCGGCAATGAGCGGCTCTGTGGGCTCCTTCTTCCGGGAGGACGGCGACGAGTACAACATCCGCGTGCGTTACGCTCCGGAGTTCCGCCGCAGCATGGACGATATCGAAAATGTGCTTGTCTACAACGCCGCCGGTCAGGGAATCCGTGTCCGTGACCTTGGCACCGTGGTGGAGTCGAAGGTCCCTCCCACAATCCAGCGCAAGAACCGCGAGCGCTATATATCGGCCACCGGACTGGTTGCCCGCGGCGTGGCTCTGTCGGAAGCCGTTGAGGTTATCGACCATATGATGGAGGAGACGCCTATGCCTCAGGAATTGTCCTATGCCATAAGCGGTGACTATGAGGAGCAGCAGGAGATGTTTGGCTCGCTGCTTCTGCTGGCTGCGCTTATCGTCATACTGGTGTATATGGTGATGGCCTCCCAGTTCGAGTCCTTCCTTGGCCCGTTTGTGATCATGTTCTCAATTCCTTTCGCCTTCACCGGCGTTGCCCTTGGAAATATGATAAACAATATGGCCATCGGCATGATGTCCATGGTTGGCATTATCATCCTGCTGGGTATAGTGGTGAAAAACGGTATCGTGCTCATCGACTATACGATTCTTTGCCAGGAGAGGGGAATGACGGTGAGGGAGTCGTCCGTTACCGCCGCCCGTGCCCGTCTGCGTCCTATCCTCATGACTACTCTTACCACCGTTCTGGGTATGCTGCCCATGGCTCTTGGGCGCGGTGAAGGCTCCGAAATGTGGCGCGGCCTTGGCACCACCGTCGCCTGGGGCCTGTCCATCTCCACACTCATCACCCTTGTCCTCATCCCCGTAATTTATTGTGGGCTCACTGAGCATCTCCAGAGAAGGAAAGAGAAAAAAGTCATCTAATTGAAACGAATTAACTATATATTGCATCTTATAAGACGTGTGTATGAAAGCTTTGTTTGTTATATACAACCAAGCATACAATCAAGAGATTGTTTCTCTGCTTGAAAACTTGGGCCAAAGGGGATACACCGTGTGGGAAGAAATCGGCGGCAGAGGCACCCTGAGCGGGGAACCGCACCTTGGTAATCACGCCTGGCCAACACAGAACCACGCCCTTGTTTCCATGATGGAGGACAGCCTTGCAGGCAAGGCGATGGCCGCCCTCAGGAGCCTGGATGCGGACAATCCCAAGCTTGGGCTTCGTGCATATATTCTGCCCATAGAAGACGCATTATAAAAAATAATGCTTATATTTGTGAGCTGACCAAAAGACACTTATGGCAAAAATTGCAACAAATACCTCCTTCCAGGACCTGATTCAGGACAGCAAACTTGTTGTCGTGGATTTCTGGGCCGTATGGTGCGGACCGTGCCGCATGCTCTCCCCCATCCTGGACGAAGTTGAGGAAGAAATGGCTGACAAAATCACCGTAGTAAAGGTAAATGTGGACGATGCGGACCAGATTGCAATGCAGTATCGCATCATGAGCATCCCCACCCTCCTGTTCTTCAAGAACGGCCAGGTTGTGGACAAAACCGTCGGTGCAATGCCTAAAAACCAGCTGATCGATAAAATTAACTCAAATTTATAACCTGTTATGAAGAAATTATTCGCTATCATCGCAGTCGCTATGGCTTCCGTCATGGTTGCCAACGCACAGATTGGTGTTGTGGCCGGTTTCGGTTCCAGCTCTACCACCATCAATGAGGAAGATATCCTTTCCAACCTCAACGGTGTCAATGACTATCACGTGGGTCTTGCCCTCAAGCTCCCCCTCCCTCTTGGTTTCGCAATCCAGCCGGAACTCACATATCAGATCAAGGGTGCAGACCTTGGCGCTATCGTCAATGAAGGCGCAGAGACTAAGGCAGAGGATTTCAACTTCACAAGCGGTGTCGCTCAGTTGAATGTAGGCCTCCAGTGGGGAATCGACCTTGTCGCTTTCCGCCCCTTTGTTCAGGCAAAGCCTTTTGTCGGTTATGTGGTAAGCGAGGATTTTGCAAAGAATATCAGTGAGGATACGGAAAAGGCCCTCACAGAGGCTCAGAACAAGCTTCAGTATGGCTTCTCCGTAGGTGCCGGTATTGATCTTCTGGAGCACTTCCAGATCTCGGTCGAGTTCTTCAAGAACCTTGGCGATCTCTTTAATGAGAATGGCGAAGTAAACGCCTCCGCCGACGATGTTGACACCTCCAAGTTGACTGACCTCACCAACTACGGCGGTATCAAGGTCTCCCTCGGCTTCTTCTTTTAATGGATAAGCCCGGGGCTCAGGTCTCGCAAATCATAGAGTCGCTCCATCCGTACATGAAACGGGTGGAGCGCCTCATTGTTGATGCGCTTGCCACGGACATCCAGCTCCTTGACCTCACCAACCGTTCCTTACGTGAGAGGCCGGGGAAGATGCTGCGTCCTGTCCTTACGCTCCTCGGGGCAGGGGCCGCAGGCGGCATCACTGAAGACACCCTTCATTTTGCAGCGGCGGCGGAGCTTCTTCACAACGCCACGCTCCTGCACGATGATGTGGTGGACGGAGCCACTCAGCGACGGGGTGCTCCAACCGTGGCGTCCATCCTGGACGGCCGCGCATCCGTGCTGGTGGGGGACTTCTGGCTTGTAAAATGCATGCAGGAGGTCCTTCAGTCATCAAAGAATTCGGGCCAGGCAATCCGCATCTTTGCAAAAACCCTTTCAGACCTTGCCGAGGGCGAACTTTTCCAAATGGAGAAAGCGTCCAAGGGGGATACTACGGAGGACGATTACCTCCGGATCATTTACTGCAAGACGGCCTCTCTGTTTGAGGCCGCGGCACTGTCCGCCGCATTGTCGGCGGACGCGTCTGAAGCCCAGACAGAGGCTCTCCGTGGCTATGCCGTAAACCTTGGCCTTGCTTTCCAGATCAAGGACGACATCTTTGACTATGAGTCCTCGTCGGGAGATCTGGGCAAGCCTGTGGGGATAGACCTTCTGGAGCAGAAGATTACCCTCCCGCTGCTTTGCGCCATGGAAAGCGTTTCTTCCGAAGAAGCTTCCGTAGTGCGTCGCAAGGTGGCGTCTATTTCTGTGAATCCGGCCCTTGCCACGGAAGTCCGCGCCTTTGTATTTGCCCACAATGGCGTGGAAAAGGCAACTCAAAAACTCCATTTTTACATAGAAAAGGCTATTTCCTGCCTTGAAATTCTTTCAGATTCGCCGGAAAAGTTGTATCTTGCAAACCTGTCCCGATATGTGGGCGACAGGAATGTCTGATGCAAAAGGTTTATGGCAATACAGAGGTGGTCGCTGCCCTTCACTCCATGGTGGAGAGCGGCCGTGTCCCGCATGCCATAATGCTTCATGAAGAGGATGGTGCCGGAGCCTTTCCCATCGTCCTGAACTTCCTGGAAGAGCTTTACGGAGGTTCGCCAAGGGTTCAGAAACTCATTCATCCTGACATCCATTTTGTCTTCCCTGTTGCCGGGGAAAAGAATCCGGTTTCTCTGCAGTTTGTGGCTCCGTTCCGGGAACTCCTGCTGTCCAACCCTTATTTCAAGGAGAATCAGTTGTATTCTGCAATCGGCATAGAGGGAAAGCAGGGTAATATCTCTGTGGCGGAGGCCCGTTCCATTTTGGACAGGCTGTCACTTTCTGCCGTGGAGGGAGGTTATCGCACGGTGGTGATGTACCTGCCGGAAAGGATGAACGCGGCATCGGCAAATGCCCTTCTGAAAATGGTGGAGGAGCCGCCTCAGAACACGCTTTTTGTCCTGATTACCCACGCGCCGGAAAAGGTGCTAGTCACCATATCGTCCCGGTGCCTCCATCTCAGGGTGATGCCCCTTGGTCCGGAGGCAGAGGCTGAAGTCCATTCGGAGGAAGCCGCGGAGAATACCGTCCTCCTGGACCTTTTCCACGACCTTATGCAGGCCGTCCTGGACAGGGACCTCCTGGCCGCCCTTGAGACGGGGGACGCCCTTGCCGATATCAAGATCCGTGAGCAGCAGAAATCCTTCTGCCGCCTGGCATCCGAGGAGCTTCGCAGCATATTCCTCATTCAGCAGAAGATGCCCCGCCTGGCCGCTGTCACTCCTGACAGGGAGGCCTTCCTGGCCAAGCTGGCATCGTCCCTGAGGCCTGCTTTCCCGCGCATGGCAATGGGCAGCCTCAGCCGCGCTCTCCAGCTGCTGGAGCGCAATGTAAACCAGAAAATAATCTTTACCGATTTGGTAAGTCAAATATATACCTATGGAGTCAGATAACGAAAGCACCTATTTCGACTGTTTCCGCGGCTGCAGCGTAACTGTGGACGAGGAAACCCTCGAAAAAGAGATAAAATATCGCCCCGGATGCTGTAAGCTTGAGGTTTACGATGTCTTGAAGGGCATCCCGCAGGAGCAGTGGAACCAGTACTTCGAGGTCCGGTTCAAGAATACCCGCAAGGGCATTTATGTCAACGCCTCCGGCCAGAGCGTCAAGATGGGGGACCTGGTTGTAGTTGAGGCCGCTACGGGTCACGACCTTGGAATTGTAACGCTTGAAGGACCAATTGTTGGCCGCCAGATGAAATGCCGCGGAATAGACCCGGAAACCACCGAGCTCAAGAAAATCTACCGCAAGGCCCGTCCCTTTGACATCCAGCGCTGGCAGGACGCCATAGCCCGTGAGCAGGAAACGATGATCCGCGCCCGCGTGCTGGCAAACAACCTGGGCCTGGAAATGAAGATCGGGGACGTGGAGTTCCAGGGGGACGGTACCAAGGCTATCTTTTATTACATTGCAGACGGCCGCGTGGACTTCAGGCAGCTCATCAAGGACTTTGCGGAAGAGTTCCACATCAGGGTGGAGATGAAGCAGATCGGAGCCCGTCAGGAGGCTGGTCTGATTGGCGGTCTGGGCGTCTGCGGCAGGGAGCTCTGCTGCGCCAACTATATAACTGAATTCAAGTCAATCGCAACATCGGCGGCCCGTGTGCAGGACCTTTCCCTGAACCCCCAGAAACTGGCCGGCCAGTGCGGCAAGCTCAAGTGCTGCCTGAACTATGAGGTTGAGGCTTATCTGGATGCCCAGGCGCACCTTCCCAAGGTGAATGAACCCCTTGAATTCCAGGACGGGCAGGCCTTCCTGGTCAAGACGGATATCCTTGCCCAGAAGCTTTACTTCTCCTATGAGAAGGGCTCGCTTGTGCAGATGTATCCGCTGTCGGCCCAGGAGGTTAGGGACATCCAGGATATGAACCGCAGGGGCGAAAAGCCTCTCACGCTCAAACAGGAAGATGTGTCTGCTCCGGAGTTCGTCTCCGCCGTGGGGGACGATGCCATCAACCGCTTCGACCCGGAAAAGAAAAAGAAGCGCCGCAAAAACCGCAACCGCAAGGGGAGAGGTTAGCTCATGGGGCATGGTAAACTGAGGAAATTCGCGGAAAACCTTGGCTTCCGCTGCCTTCTGCAGCCGGAGGCTTCTTCCGTATTGGCAAAGGAGCCCGGGTCGCGGGAACTTGTTTTGCGCGACCATCCCATCAAGGGCAACTGGGGCGCTCAGATGTTCGGGAATTCTAATCCCATTGTCCTGGAACTTGGCTGCGGTGGCGGGGAGTATACCATTGCGCTTGCCCAGAGACACCCTGAGATTAATTATATCGGGGTTGATATCAAGGGGGCAAGGCTTTGGAAAGGTGCAAAGTATGCTACTCTTAACAGCTTGCCCAACGTGGCCTTTCTTAGGACCCGCATTGAGTTCATCACTGCGTTTTTCGGGGTTGGCGAGGTCTCTGAAATCTGGCTCACCTTCTCCGATCCCCAACTCTCCGGCTCCGAGAATTCCAGATTGTCTTCACCTATGTTCCTTAACCGCTATAGGTCGTTTTTGCGCCCAGGTGGCATAGTCCATCTCAAGACCGATTCACGCTTTTTGCATGAATATACAATGTCGGTAGTCAGGGCCAACGACTTGAAGGTGTTAGTTTCCAGTACTGATATTTATCATGATGGGTTGGCAGATGAAGTGTATTCCCCAAACCCTTCGGACCTTCGGTCCTCGTCCCTCCCACTTCGTGGGCCCCTCCCGTTCATGAAGCCACGGGCGGCTACAGGTTTGGGTAACACACTTCACCTGCCAGATATCAAGGCAGTCGTTGAGGTTCAGACATTCTATGAGAAAATGTTTCTGGAGATGGGGTTGCCAATAACTTATATGGCGTTTGTGATTGACCATTCCGGCGATTACGTGTATCCGGTGGACTTTGACGCCGCCTTCTGGCGTGAGCAGGAAGGCCCCCGCCGCAGCTTCTCCCACCAACCCTCGGCTAAATAAAGAGGAAGCGAACACTGTCCAGAAGGACTCCGTTCCGCTTCGCTCCACTCCGGCCCCTCCCCCTGCCCGTGTGCGGGGTGCACACGCCTCCTGGACAGTGTTTCCTTCCTCCTTAATAGAGACGGCCGCGCAAACATAAACGTCTTATAATCAGCATTTTAACATTTTATCCCCCAGAGTTTTGACCGGGATGAGGTTATTGAAACGCTTGATTATCAATGTGATGCGATTGCGCGATAGAACGCACGTTTTTTGCAGTCATCAGTGTTACATTTCTGACCCTTCTTCGTTTTTTAGATAGATGGCGGATTTATTGACAGATGCTTTCCTGAGAATTCGGGGAAAGCTTTTGGGCGGTACACGGCATATGCTTCATGATACCGCCTCTGCCGAAGACGCCCTCCAGGATGCGTTTATTAAGCTTTGGGGCCGATATCAGATACGTTCCCCGCAGGAAGCGGAAGCCATTTTGGGCCGCACCGTAAGGAACAATGCAGTTGACCAGTTGAGGCGAAGGAAAACGGTTCCCCTGGAAGTGGATGTGGCCGACCAGGAACATGATTCCGCAGAACGGGAGGCCCTGTTCCGAAAAGTTGAAACGCTAATTGAAAACGATATTTCAGACACGCAGAAATACATTATCCGCCGCCACGAGTATGAAGGAGCAAAACTGGAAACCATCGCCAAAGAACTGGGAATGAATCCGCCCGCCGTAAGGATGCAGCTGTCCAGAGCCAGAAAAACAATAAGAGACCGTTATTATGAACAAGAACTACTATAAACGACTGAGCCAAAAATACTTCGACGCCACCCTGTCACAGAGGCAGGAGCGCCGGCTCATGCGGTTCCTGTCTGGTACGGAAGACCCTGATTTTGACGAGGTTAAGGCAGTGGTAGGGTTCTTTGCGGCAGGCAGGTCCGCTAATGGATTGGCTGTACGCCGTATGGACTTCAGGCCATGGGTATATGCTTCTGCAGTTGCAGCCTCCCTGGCGCTGGTTGTGGGCATTTCTTTGATTGTTGGCAACGCCCGAAGGGTTAGTTATTCAGAAAGCCTTGCCTCAATGGAGAGCACCCTCACATCCATTTTTTCTTCCGGTGCTGACGTGGAGTCGGAGTTGTCCACCTTATTGACACAGAACAAATGAAAAGATTGACAGTCATATTATCGGCCTTGTTCCTGGGGACAGCGTTGTTTGCCCAGGAAGGCCTATATGTGGAGGATCTGTTTGAGGGGAGAGTGATTTCGCCCAAGATAATGAAGCAAACCGTCATAAGCGGATCCAGGCTTGAAGCATACAAGTTGGACACATATAAGAGTTTATCGTTCCAGGTTGGTGAGGGGGCGTTCCACCAGGTGGAAATACTGCTGATCAAGGACTCAAGTGCGGCGACCGACAAGCAGATGGAGTATATAGAAGACCATCTGACGTATGCTGTCATCTGCCTTCCAAAGACATATACGGGGCTCAACAGGTTCCTGTGCTTTCAGGCAAAGGAGGATAAGGATGTCTGGGATGTGACGGTAGTGTATCTTCGCGGAACTGCGTCCGTAGAAGATCTGGATTCAATGTTTAACAAAAGGAATAAATAATACGATGAAGAAAGCAGTTGTTTGGATTATTTCGTTTGTAATGTCAGGGACGATGGTCATGGCCCAGGGCCAATTGGATTTCAACAGTCCGTCTATTTTGGATAAAACAAATACTCGAGCAGAAGTCACTTCAAATCACTCGGTTTCCCTTACCATATTGGGATTGGAATATGCATATGAACGAGTTCTGGACGGAAACTGGACGCTTGTTATGCGCGCTGGTTTCCCTTGCGTGATGACGTCCGGATACTCTCAGGAGATAACACATTCCACCACAATATCGTCCGGGGGTGTGAGCACAACGAACAGTTCAACCACAAAGAACTACCATTTCAACTATGGGCCAAGGCCGGGGATTTCCCTGGAACCCAGGTATTATACGAATTTTCACAGGCGGTATGAGAAAGGTAAGAATACGGTGAACAACGGTGCAGATTTTGCCAGTATCCAAATCAGATTGTTCACTCCGGATTTTGAAGGTTTTGGGATTACCCTTATTCCAACATACGGAATCCGCCGCGGCAGCGAGCATTGGTTCAGGGAATATACGGCAGGAGTTGCCATTCATACAATGACTTTACATTTTGCCCCTGTATTGCCCCATCTGGGATTTAGGATAGGATATACATTCTGAGTAACTGAAACATAACAGTCATTATGCCATGAAACGTATTATTACAATAGCTATTGCGTCAACATTAATTTGTTTTATTGCCTCCGCCCAGGAGAAGCTTGACTTCAAGAATCCGTCCATTCCCGAAGCCTCAGATGGCAATAAGACTGGGATGGAGTGGATTGAAGAATATGACGGAAAAGAAATCGTCAGGTTTGATCCCAATTATGCGACTCAGATTGTCTCCGATGACTTCTATCTGATGTCCATGCATGAGAGACTTCTTGCACTCTATGGGAGCAGATACCGCAAAGCGCAAACCAGAAAATCCACAGGGATTTTTCTCACAACGATTGCTCCATCTGTTTTTATAGCCGGGTTAATAGCCGGCGCAAATGATTTGGGTGGTGTTGCATGGTTTTCAATGGCAGCAACTGTCGCCTGCTTCGGAGCAGGTATACCGCTATGGATAAAAGGGCGCAAGGATCTTGACTCCATACTTGATGATTATGCCAAGAATTATGGCCCCAGACCGTATTCATCGTCCTTAACCATAGGCCCCACACCTAATGGGGTAGGGCTGGCATTTTTTTTCTAGGCAAACTCTTTACATGGAACAGTATGAAAAAGATGCTGCTTTCTTTCCTGGGCGTCATGAGTGCCGCTTCGCTGCTTGCACAAACGATAGATATCTGCGGAACGGTTTTCGATGAGAATAACAAGCCAATGAACGGGCGGGGACTGATGCTCACCGTAAGCGGGAAAGGGATGATACTTACCGGTGCGGCATACATTCTTGCCGGAATTATGGCGCAATTGTAACCTCTTCATTATTATTGAGTTAATGTTTTACGCCCCGGCGTTTTGACCGGGGTGTGGTTGTTTAATTGATTGATTATGAGCACAATACGTTTGCGCACTTATGCCTCTTTGAGGAGTACGGTGATGCATTCCCGGAGGCGTGTCCACCCCCGGACACGGGAAGGGGGAGGGGCCCGCTGAAAACAAGTTCCCGAAGGGGACGCAGGAGGCAGTGGGAGGGGCCGGAGTGGAGCGAAGCGGAACGGAGTCCTCCGGGAATGCATTACCGTACTCCGTCAAAAGGAGGGCTCCCTGGCTCTGTTTTGGGCCAGGTCGGATTTTAGGGGTGACACCTCGCCCAGTAAAAACGCATTCTGGGGCCTTATATTCCACATTCTATGGGCCAGGTACCCCACATAAAATCCGACCTTGCCCACAGGTGTGGTATTATTGGGCAAAAATTCTTATCTTTGCTATCTATGGCAAAGATGATTTATACAATGGGGGAGGTCGCTGAGATTCTTGGCGAAAATGTCTCCGCAGTAAGGTATTGGAGCAATTACTTTGAGCAGTACGTGAAGCCCGCAAGGAATGCTAAGGGTAACAGGCTGTTCCATCCGGAAGATGTTGATACCCTGAAGCAGATTCAGTATCTCCTGAAGACCAGGGGACTCACCCTTGATGGGGCTTTACAGGCAATGAAGGAAGACCATCGCGGTGTGGAAAGCAGGGTGAAAGCCCTGGAAATCCTCAAAGGCATCAAGGCCGATCTGGAGGCGGTGAGTGCTGCTTTATGAAGGTAAAGGACATCACCGGGATACTGGAGGAGTTTGCTCCCCTTGACATTCAGGAAAGCTGGGACAACAGCGGCCTTCTCATAGGCTCCCCGGAGGACGAGATCAACGGCGTCCTGGTAGGCTTTGACTGCACTCCGGAGCTCATTGAAGAGGCTATACAGCGCGGCTGCAACATGGTGGTTACTCATCACCCCCTCATTTTCCGCGGAATCAAGAAACTCAATTCTGAAGACCCGGTGGGCGCGGCGGTCGTGAAGGCCGTAAAAGCCGGAGTGGCCGTATATGCATGCCACACCACGGCGGACAAGGTGCCGTCCGGCGTGAGCGGAGCCATGGCAAAGCGCCTCAATCTGCAAGACATAGACATCATGGAGAAAGAGGCCGACGGCGTTGGCCTTGGATGCGTTGGCTATCTGCCAAAGCCTATGACCGGAATGGAGGCTCTTGAGTATGTGAAGGAAGCCTTTGGATTAAAGATAATTCGCCATTCAAAGCCGCTGGAACAGCCTTTCAACCGTGTGGCGGTGATGGGCGGAAGCGGCGGCGGAGACATTTCTTCGGCCATGGCCGCAGGTGCTCAGCTGTATATCACTGCGGACATTTCCTATCACAGTTTCTTCACTCCTGAAGGCTTTATGGTCATGGATATAGGCCATTTTGAGAGCGAGGTTGACATTGTGGACATTTTCTTATCGAAGATAAGGAAAAATTTTCCTAACTTTGCAAGCTACAAATCAGCGGTGCTGGACGGGAGCAATCCTGTCCGGTACTTTGGGTTCGCCGGTCAAGCCGGCGAATGACGACAAAGTAATTTTATAAAATAATATGGCAAGTACCAAGAAACCCGCTGCCGCAGCGAACAAGGTGGCAGCACCTATCGACAAGAGGGAGACCTTCGTTTCCCTGCAGAAGAATTTTGCCGATTCGGACATTTCAGTTGAGGAGAAGCTCAAGACTCTGTATGAACTCCAGGCTGCAGACTCAGAGATTGACAAGATAATCCAGCTTCGTGGCGAGCTCCCTGCAGAAGTCTCCGCCCTCGAAGAGGAAATTGCAGGCCTCAAGGAGCGCAGCGCAGCAATCTCCGCAATCATCGACCAGTTCAACCGCAACATTGCCGATGCAAAACTCTCCATTGCAGAGCATGAGAGCATCATAGAGAAGTACCAGCGCCAGCTGGAAACCATCCAGAATTCCCGTGAGTACGACTCCCTCAACAAGGAAATCGAGAATCAGGACCTTCTCCGCCAGATCGACGAAAAGACCATCACGGACACACGTGTTGAGATTGCAGAAAAGAAGGCTGCCCTGGATGACCTCAAGGACCGTCTCGCAGTCCGCGGAGAAGACCTTGCTGCCAAGAAGCAGGAACTGGACACAATCGTGGAGTCCACCGCCAAGGAAGAGGCCGTGCTCCGTGCACGCCGCGACGAGTGCGCAGCCAAGATTGACGAGCGCACCATGAGCGCCTATGAGCGTATCCGTGCCAGCGTCCACAATCATCTGGCAGTGGTTGGCATCTACAACGGTGACTCCTGCGGAGGATGCTTCAACACCATCACCCCCCAGCGCCGCGTAGAAATCGCATCCAACAAGAAGCTCATCATCTGCGAGCACTGCGGACGTATCATCATCAACCCTGATTTCGAATAGTCTTCCCGTATGGCGGACCGCAAGAATTCCCGCAAGCAGGACGATGTCCAGAACCTTGAGGCCCTGATGGGGAACAAACCCCCTCAGGCCCTCGACGTTGAGGAGGCTGTCCTTGGAGCCATGCTGGTGGAACCTTCCACCATTGACGAGGCCATGGAGGAGCTCACCGCTCCGTGTTTCTATGACCAGCACCACCGTATGATCTTCGAGGCCATGGCGGAGCTGGTGAACGACCACGTCTCCATCGACCTCATCACCGTCAGCGACAAGCTCCGCTCCAAAGGGAACCTTGAAATAATTGGCGGTCCGATAGCCCTTGCGCGCCTGTCCCAGAACATC
>Ga0265298_10008728_pt1 | contig 12144 bp, 11 predicted proteins | sample AusTroGonzalo_MG_3_FD_193486 | JGI IMG/M metagenome (GOLD analysis project Ga0265298, IMG submission 193486) | Bovine rumen microbial communities from tropical cattle in Woodstock, Queensland, Australia - Gonzalo_01 | ecosystem: Host-associated > Mammals > Digestive system > Stomach > Rumen ...
CATATATTCGTGGTTTAAAAAGTACCTCTCCGGCATGCCGAGCGGGTCAGTGCCGAGATCGTTTTCGCCGCGCTCCGCTATCGCTATGCCGCCGTACGCTATCGTGTTGAAGCGCATACCGTACTCTTTCAAAAGCCGCCGCCCGACGATGAACGCGTAGGAATTGCTGTAGGAGTTTATCATGTTGTTTTTGGCGTCGGCCTGGGCAACGTAGCCCTCCGTAATGGAGTCTCCGATGAATTCAATCATTTTGCCCGCGGGCGACGGCAGGGTTTTGCCGCCCGCGTCGAGCGCAAAGCCGCCAAGCGTCGGAAACGTTCTCTGCGCCGCGGCGTACAGCTCGAGCGTATGCTCGCCGTCCTGCAGACCGGAGAATAAAACGCCGTTTTTAGTCAGATTTTTCTCTTTCGCCTCGCCGCCGTCGACAGCGATAAGCGCCATGCCGGACGCGCTGCCGTTCAGCTTTATACCCGTTCCGGTGAAGCGCAGGACGAGACCGCATTCGAACGCGCCGCGCATAAGTCCGTTTTCGTCCTTTTCCCAGCGTCCCATATAGACGATATTTTCATCGTCGGTACCTATGACGGTTTCGCCGTCCGCCGCATTTGCCGTCATCGGCGCAAAGAGCAGTAAAACCGCTAAAGCGAAAGCAAAACGCCTCATATCATTTCCTTTTCTTTTTGATGATTATCACGGCCGCGGCCGCCGCGGCGGCGGCAAGCACGACGGCTATGATCACCCACACCCACGGAAAGCCGCTTTTTTCCTCCGGTACGTCCTCGTCGCCGAGCGCGGGGATGATGACGGAGTTTTTGTCCTCTATGTAGATTTTACCGTCCGCGTCCTTGAAATATCCGTCACAGCCGGAGCAGACGTAATATTCTATATTGCCCGTTTCCCTGTTCGTCGGCTGTTTTGCCTCGACTTTAGTAAGCGTATGCCCGTGCGGAAATTCAACGATTTTACAGCCAAGCTCACTGTGCGCCAGATCAGGAGTAATAAACGATTTTTCACCGGTTTTGTCAGCGTTTTCATAACCGACGCCGCCTGTTGCGCTGTTTATGATACCCGTCGTCGCGGCGCCTTTGCCCGACAGCGAAAGCGAAGTTATATTTTTACCTATTATTATATCCTTTTTGCTTGTATAAGCTTCGTTTATCCCGCAGCTGTTATTTCCCGCGTCGCCGCCCGTAAGCGTAACGGTGCCGCCGCTGAAATCAGCCGTGTCGCCGCTGAAATAAAGTCCCGTGCTGTATTCGGCAGCCGTCCCGCCCGCCGCTGTCAAAACGCCGCCGTTTATCGCAAAATTGCCGCCGACGTATATGCCGTCGGAAAACTTATTCGCCGTATCTCCCGTCGCCGTCAGCGTGCCGCCGGTCATTGTGAAGTCTCCCGTACTGTAAATCCCGGCGGAATAATCGTTCGTTTTGCCGCCCTTCGCGGTTATAACGCCGCCGCTTATATCGAAGCCCGCGCCGTATATCCCTACCGCGTATCCTTCGCCGCGGCTTTCCGCGTTTATCACACCGTCGTTTATTTTGACGTCACTTGAATGTATCCCGCATGAATACGGCGTTTCTTTATCCGATCTCGCGTTTACCGTGCCGCCGTTTACCGTGAGTTTTTCCGAATGGATACCGTAAGAATACTCCATTTTACCGACCGCTTCCGCGTTTATCGTGCCGCCGTTTATCACAAGATCCGCCGTCGCGTATATGCCGCAGGCTATCGATTTCGCGCCGCCGCCGACAGCGTCAAGCGCGCCCGTTCCCGTGACAGTCAGATTTGAAACACAGGTGACGCCGTAAGAATAATCAGCGCCGCCCGTGCATATCACGCTGTTTTCACCGACAAGCACTAACGTTAAATCACGGTTCCCGTCGTATATTATCGCCGCGTGGCTCGTTCCGTCGACGATTTCCCAGTCTATACCCGCGCCCTCGTATTTGTAATTGTTGAGCGTAAGCGTGTTCGTCGCAAGATCGAAGCTCACCGTCCCGTCGCCGAACGGATCGGCGGCGTTCTCCGGCTCCACGTATTCTCCTCCTACCCATAAATGCGAATTATCCTCCTCCGCCGCGCCGCATACGGCAAAAGCGCACGTGAGCAAAATGAGCGTGAGTAACAGTGATACCATGTTTTTTATAACGTTTTTCATAACAAATCTCCGAAAAAAATCTCGCTATTGCTATTATACCGCATATCCGCAAAAAAATCAAGACGCTTTTACACCGAATTTTTTTAAAACGGTATATATTATTATAAATCAGGCGCGCGGGGCGGGATGAAAACCTTTCCCCGTCGGTAAGGGGGCGGGCGCCCCCAAAGAACGTCGGCTTTGCCGACACTTTATTTATTCTTTTTATTTATTCTTTATTTTATAACTCAAAAGGAGGCTTTCCGCCTCCTTTAATTATCCTTTTAATATCTTTGATATCTTCTCATTCATATTTGACATCTTTGCGCGGCAGACCTGCTCTATGCAGACCTCTATCGCGCGGGCGTTGCTGCTGCCGTGGCCCTTTACTACCGTTTTCCTCGTTCCGAGCATCACGGAGCCTCCGTAATTCTGATAATTCATAAACTCTTTGATGCCCGAGAACATTTTTTTCTGCAGCGCCGCGCCGAGTTTATATTTCCAGTTTGAATATATATTCTTTTTCAGCATTTTAAGCATTTCGAGGCACGCGCCCTCCGTTGATTTGACGAGGACGTTGCCGGCGAACGCGTCGCACACGACGAGGTCGTATTTGCCCGACAGCAGATCGCGGCTCTCCATATTGCCGACGAAATTTATGCTCTTCTCCTCTTTTAAAAGCGGAAACGTCTCTTTCCTCAGCTTATCGCCCTTTTCCTCCTCGACGCCGACGTTCAAAAGCGCGACGCGGGGTCTTTCAATACCGAATGCGCTTTTCAGATATACGCTGCCCATGACGGCAAACTGGCTCATCATAAGCGGCGTACAGTCGACCGTCGCGCCGCTGTCGCATATGCCGACGACTCCGCCGTTCATCGTCGGCAGCACGGGGCAGAACGCGGGGCGTATGACGCCCTCCAGCCTTCCGAGACGCAGCGTCGCCGCGGCGATGAGCGCGCCCGTAGCGCCGACCGACACCATTCCCGCGACCGTCTCGTCGGTGCGGAGCAGGTCTATCGCCGCCATCATTGAGCTGTTTTTCTTCTGCCTTATCGCCTCCGTCGGCTTGTCGCCGCCGGTTATCACCTCCGGCGCGTGGATCATTTCAAGACGGTCGCTGTCAAAGCTTTTGCCCTCCAACTCCGCCCTCAAATTCGCCTCGTCGCCGGTGAGGATAATATAAAGCTCCTTGTTTTTTTCAAGCGCGTCGAGCGCCGCCTTTACGTTTGCGGCGGGGCTGTTGTCGCCGCCGAAGCAGTCAAGCGCGATCTTTATCATATTCAAACCTCTAAATCCTTAATATATGCGCGTCTTATTTTATGTATCTTACGGTTAAATCTGCCCCAGAGATTTTGTATCTCCATATTGTCAACGAGATTAAGATTTGTTTCCGCGTACCGCACGTGCCCGGAGGACAGTATATCCATTATCCACATTGTGACGATAGCGCCGAGACCTCTGTTCGTATATGCGGGGTCAACGCCGACAAGCGCGAAATCGATTATCTCGGGGTCGCGCTTCGCTTTAAGTATCCTCGCTATCGCCGCGGGCGTCAAACGGCCGTTTGACTTTCTTACCGCCTCCGCGATCGACGGGAAGCACAGACCGAGCGCGACAAGCTCGTCCTTTTCGTTTAAGATCACGCCGACGTGGTCTAAATCTATTAACAGCTTGAAATTCTGTATCAGCATTTTTTTCATTCCGTCCGTAAACGGAACGGTGCCGTAAATGTCGGTATATGATCTGTCGAGCAAATCGAAGAATTTTTCCGCGTATTTATTAAGAAAATCGTTTACGTTCTTCGCGTCGCCGTAATGGAGCTTGTTCCGCTGCATTATGCGGGGGACGAGCGCTTTGAGCCTGCCGTCGACCGTATCGGGCTTTGATATCATGCTCTCGTTCCATTCGACCTCGGTCCCGTAGCCGCAGTTTTTTATAAGCGTCTCGTAATAGTCGTAATTATACTGCTCCTCAAACGTCGAATACTGATCGAAGCCGGAAACGAGCAGTCCCTCTCTTTCAAGGTCGGAAAATCCGAGCGGTCCGCAGACCTTGTCCATGCCCTTAGATCTCGCCCAGTCCTCGACCGCGGCGAAAAGCGCATCCGCGACCTTTTGGTCGTTTATCGCGTCGAACCTTGTAAAGCGCACGCGGCGATCGCCCGTTTTTTCGTTATGCGACTTCTGCAGGATGCCGGATATACGTCCGACCGTTTTATCGCCGTCGTAGGCGTTATAATACACCGCCTCGCACTTGTCGTAGTAGTGATACGACAAGGAGAAGATCTTTTTTTCGTCCGCGTACAGGGGCGGGCAGAAATACGGCACGTCCTTATACAACTGTAGCGGGAAATTTAAAAATTCCCGCTGTTGTTTTTTTGTCAAAGCTTCACTGACGGTAATCATTTTTTATACGCGCTTTACCGAATGGAAGCCTATGCCCAGACAGTTAGGTCCGCAGTGACTGCCCGCCGTGGGGTTGGCAGGTACTATCTCGATATTCGTATCCGCGCCGAATTTCTCGCGCACCATGGAGGCAAGCTCCTCCGCTTCCTCGGGAACGTCCGTATGACCTATTACGATATGGTGATCCTTTACGTTGTCGCCGTTTTCTTCAATGTAGCGCAAAAGCGACAGAAGCGCGTTTCTTTTGCCGCGTTCCTTGCCGATGCTCACCATCTTGCCCTCGGCGTTTATGTATATAACGGGGCGCACGCCTATAAGCGTTCCCATAGCCGCGGTAAAGCCGGATACTCTTCCGCTTCTCTTGAAGAATTTGAGATCGTCAACAAAGAAATACGCGGAGAAGCAAAGGACCTCGGTTTTCGCCCATTCAAGAATTTCCTCAAGCGATTTGCCCGATATATACATATCGCCTATTTCCTCTACTATGACAAGGCTGTTTATCGTTATCGCCTTTGTGTCGATCGTATAGAAGTGCGCCTCCGGATATTTTTCGGACAGCTCCGCTACCGCGGCGCGCATATTCGTAAACGTCATCGTCATAGCCTCGGAGAAATGGACGTAAAGGATATCGTCACCGTTTTTGAAGAACGGCTCGAAATATTCTATATACTTCTCCTTGCCTATCGCGCTCGTCGTCGGCAGGACGCCGCCGCGCAGCATATCGTAAAACTCCTTTGACTGAAATTCCGTAAAGTCCTCATACGGAAAGATCGTTTTGCCGTCGTAGCTGTACGGCATGCTTATCAGATGATAACCGTATTTTTTAGCTATTTCGGGCGTGGTGTCGGTGTCGGAATCCGTAAAAATCACAAACATATCTTGCTACCTCCGTTTATTCAAGTACGATTATGAAATCGTGCAGGGGCTGACCGCCGTTCTGCATTATTATTTCCGTGTCTTTGTATTTGCCGTTGAGCTCGTTATAGAGCCTTTCGGCCTCCTCGTCCGTGCAGTCCTTGCCCGCAAGCAGAAGAAGCACGTCGTAGGAGCCGGCGTCAAGTCTGTCGCAGAGTACGGACGCCGCCGCGCATTTATCGGGCGAATCGGAATAGACCACGTCATCGGAGAAGCCTATGTAGTCACCCGCTACGATAGATACTCCGTCCATTTCCGTTGTGCGTCCGGCGCGCGATACGAAGCCCGTAACGACGCCATTCGTGTACTCCTTTGCTTCCTCGACCGCCTCGTTGGGCGTTTTGCCCTCCGTATCGAGCATGGACAGCGCCGAATATCCCTCGCCGACCGTCTTTGTGGGTACGACCTTTATCACCGATTTGTCGTACATATCAGCCGCCTGCATAGCCGCGAGGATCACGTTGCCGTTATTCGGGAAAACGAGTATGCAGTCCGCGTTTATCTTCTCAAACGCGTCTATGAAGTCGCCCGAAGCGGGGTTCATGCTCTGCCCGCCGTCAACGACCTCGTCGGCGCCGAGAGATCTGAACATTTCCGTAAGTCCTTTGCCCGACGCGACGGTGACTACGCCGAATTTCTTTCTCACCTTCTCGCGCCGGAACTCAAAGCGGTTTTCTATCACCGTCTCGTTGTGCTGGAGCATCATATTCTCTATTTTGAGGGTGAGGAATTCTCCGTATTTCTGCACTTCGTTCAGCACCACGCCCGGCGTCATCGTGTGGACGTGGACCTTGACTATCGTGCCGTCAAGGAACGAAACGACGGAGTCGCCTAACGATTTCATAAGCTCCGTGAATTCGTTTATATCGAACTTGTCGATATCAATTTTACTGCTCTGCAGTCTCATCAAAAATTCCGTGCAGTAGCCGAATTCAAGCACGCTGTCGGAGGTGAACGTGTCAACGTTTACCGATTTTGCGCCCGATGAAGTGCCGTGATCCGTGCGCGTTATCTCGCCGCCGTGCAGCGCGTGCTGCATACCCTCGGCGATATACACGAGACCCGCGCCGCCGCTGTCAACGACGCCGGCTTCCTTCAGCACGTCGAGCAGGTCGGGCGTCCGCTCGAGCGAGCGGCGGAGCTCCATTATAAGATCGGTGAAATATCCGTCGAGCGTCGTACTCTCGTTTATCCTTCCGCCCGCGTATGAAACGGCGTCGCGGAAGACGGTAAGTATCGTCCCCTCAACGGGTACGGAAACGGCGTTGTACGCCTCGGCGGAGCCTTTTTTCAGCGCCTCGCCGAACGTCTTTATATCGGCGTCCTCAAGATCCTTAAGTCCCGCGGCTATGCCCGCGAATATCCTTGACAGTATGACGCCCGAATTGCCGCGCGCGCCGAGGAGCATACCGTGCGCTATTCGCGCGGAAACCTCGCCGAGGCTGTTTTTGCCATCCTGCACGGGCGCGGACGCACCCGAGTCTATCGTCATATACATATTATCTCCCGTATCTCCGTCGGGTATCGGAAATACGTTCAAGTCGTTGACTATCCCCTTGTTAGCATACAGATTTTCGGCGCCTCCCTTAACCATGTTTTCAAATAAAACGCCGTTTATCAATCTGTCCATTGTGTTATTCCTCTCTCGTCTGAATATTTGCGCCGTTTTGCGAGGGCGGCGGTCGCGTTACTGTTCTGTCGTCTCCTCGTCGGGCGGCGGTTGATTTTCTTCTTTTTTTTGCTCTTCCTTTTTTTCAGGTTCTTCCTTTGAATACGGCTTATATGGCTTGAAAACGTGTATCTTGCCGTGGTCGTTCAAGTCCTTTATTATCGCAAGCGATATCGGAAGTCCGAAAAGACCGATCGCGCCGAAAAGCTTTGTACCGACTATCATGGCGATAAGCGTCGCCACCGGATGCAGACCGACCTGATCGCCGACGATCTTAGGCTCTATAAACTGTCTTATGACCGTTATTATCGCGTACATTATAAGTAAGCATATGCCTTTGGCGTAATCGCCTACGATGAGCGATATGACTGCCCACGGTATGAGCACCGTGCCCGTGCCGACTATCGGCAGGATATCGAGCAGGGCTATGAGCAGCGCAAGCAGAAATACGTTCTGCTGTCCGGTGATAAAGTGCATTATGAAAAATCCGAGAAGCAACTCCGCAAACGTGATGCCGAGTATAAGCGCGTACGACCTTATATACTTAAACAGAATCTTTACCGTATAGTCTTTTAACTCCATAACGAAATCCGCCGTCTTTTTCGGCAGCTGTGCAAGACAAAAGCCCGTTATCTTCTCAAAATCCATGGCGATAAAGAACGTTGAGATTATCATTATGATGACGGACACTATCATGCCCGGTATGCTCGTGATGAAAGACAAAGACGGCGCCGCCTTTGAAACGAGGCTCGTCAAGGTGCTGTAAAGCGAGTCGAAAAACGTTTTTGAGCCGGCGTCTATTTCTATTTTGAAGTTTGACAAAAGGGCTCTGACCTTTTCATACGCTATTTCAAGGTTCGGCTTTATGGTCGTTGTAAAGTATTCCGGCAAAGACGTTATAAAGCCCGTGACGGCAACGACTATGCGGCTTATGATGAACCACGTGAGCACGCCGACCGTGCAGAAGAACAGCGTCGTTATCACCGCGGCGACGGGACGCACGTGCTTTTTGAGCTTCCATTTGTTTGATATGAGCTTTATCAACGGATATAAAAGGGCGGAAAAAATGAACGCGACGACAAAAGGCATTATCCAGTTTATCGCATACTTGAAAAAGAAGTAGATAAGCAGGATTATGACCGCCGCGTACGCTATCTTTATTAAAAAGTCACGTTTCTTTTCCGTTGTCATACGTTTGCCCTTTCTTATGATTTGACTTTAAGGCTGATCTGATAAAGTTTGATGCCCGCCTGCGAGCATGATACGTAAAAATCCGTGCCCACGTGGAATATGTTTTCGGGCTCACAGCCCGATATGGCTAAATCTATACACGCCACCCGGTTTCCGTCCCAGTCGTATATGACCACGACGTTTTTGTTATATTGTACGAAGTAAATGTACTTTTCATCACAGTCAACGCCCTGCGTGGTGTAGCCCGTGCTCTCCACCTCGAAAAACGTCACGGGGTTCAGGTCGGCGTCGAGTATATAGAAATTCTGTCCGCCCGCCTTGCCGCAGACGTACTGGTCGCGCTCCGCGCAGTACTGCAGGCAGAACGTTTTGAACGAAAGCTCCGTCGTGCCCGTCACCGTCAGCGTCTCTTTATCGACGTAAGACAGCTTTTTCTTGTTCGGCGCGTTGTGCACCACTATAAGCGTATCGAGCTTTTCGTTATACGTTATGTCGTTAGCGTGGTCGAGCTGAAGCGGCTCGCTGACCTTCTCGGCTTTCTTTTCGCCGACTTTGACTTTATATATCAGCGTGTATGAATTTTCGCTTTTCGTGTCGTTCATCGCGAAATACATATATTCGCCGTCCGTACAGCCGCCCTGAAGCTGCTTGTAGTACGTGCCGTCCTTCGTCTCGGCGCTTATCAGAAATTTCTGCTTTGCCGTGTATTTCAGTTCCCTGCCCGACTCTAACAGCCCGTGCACCGGATTGACCGGCTCCGTCACGGCTTCCGTCTCCGTTTCGGTCTCCGTTTCCGTTTCGGTCTTTGTCTCCGTTTCGGTTTCTTTTTCCGTCTCGGTCTCCGTTATTATCTGCGTCGTCTCCTCCGCCGTCGTCTCCGTCGATGCGGCGGGTCTCTCCGCGCACGCGGCGGCAAACAGAAGCGGAAGCAGTATAAATAAACAAACGATTTTCTTCATCCGATATTTCCTCTTTTTACAGTATAGCAGAAATATTCCCGTTTGTCAAGAAAATGTTAAAATAATAGTTGACTTACTCATAATTTTATGATATTATCTTATATAGAAATTGATATAACGAGGGCGGTCATTTGATATTATGAACATACTTTACATGAAATACGCGGTCGAGGTGGCGAAAACCGGCTCGATAAATAAAGCCGCGGACAATCTTTACATCGCTCAGCCGAACCTGAGCCGCGCTATAAAGGAGCTTGAAAACTCCTTAGGCGTCGTGATCTTCAAGCGCACGCCGAAGGGAATGACGCTGACGCACGACGGCGAGAAATTCATACAGTACGCCGAGCATATCTTATCCGAGGTCGACGAGATGCAGGCGCTGTTCCACAACGACAACAAAAACAAGATAACTTTTTCCGTCTCCGCGCCGCGCTCCTGCTACATATCGCACGCGTTCGCAAACTTTGCAAAGCTGATACCGTCAAACGTCCGCTCCGAGATATCGTACGAGGAGACGAACGCTCTGCGCACGGTGAACAACCTGCTTCACGGCGGCTGCCGTCTCGGCATAATCAGATACGCGGCGGTATATGACGATAAATTCAAGGAGATGCTTGACGAAAAGGGTCTCGGCTACGAGTTCATAAACGAATTCAAATACGACGTTATAATGAGCACTTACAGCTCGCTTGCGATAAGGGAGCGCATATGGCTCGACGATCTGTATCCGTTGATCGAGATAGCGCACGCCGACCCGTACGTGCCGACGCTGACGCTGTCCGAGATACGGCGCACCGAGCTGCCCGACAACAAGGACAGGCGCATTTTCATATACGAGCGCGCCACGCAGTTCGAGCTGCTGCATACGAATCCCGACACGTATATGTGGGTCTCCGCCACGCCGCCCGACGTGCTGGAGCGCTACGAGCTCGTCACCAAAAAATGCGAGGATAACGACCGCGTCTATCGCGACGTGCTCATACACAGAAACGGCTATAAGCTCACCGACTATGACAATCTGTTTATATCCTGCTTACGTAATACGTTACAGGAATTACAAAAATAAATTTGTAAATTTTTATTTTTATAATATAACGACCGCGGCAAACGCCGCGGTCGCCGGTTTTATATGACGCGATTATTTCGATCCTCTCTGTTCCTTGTCCGCGTATTTGCCGCGTATAGCAAGGGCTATCGTCAGATCGTTTATGAGTCTTGACGCGGAGCCGTGTATCATAAATACAAGACTGTCGCGCGTCGCGTTGATGAACGTTAAAACGATAAGCATGACGTCAAGACCGAGCAGCACGTAAAACACTATCCACGTATTCTTTTTGCCGAGGTCCTTTTTGAAAGTGAGCACGGCAAGCGCCGCCGCCTTGACCGCGAGAAGGATAATCGACGATACGAGGACAAAGCTGAACGGAATGTAGAAAATATCAACGATGAGAAGCAAAACCGTTACGACGACGTTCAGATACAAAAACGCCTTGTACCAGTCAGCCGCTTTTTTGCCGTAGGAATTCAGCAGATAGACCGCGCTCGCGCAGAGGGCGCCGACGTTCAGCACGTTTACTATGCCGTATAAGATCATCATCGCCCTGCCCGCCGCCGCGGCGCCGGAGAACATTTTGATCGCGGCGTAAACGCTGAAAGCGAGAAGAATTACAATAAGAACAAGATGGACTATTTTGACCGGGGTTAGTTTTTTCATAATAAAGCCTCCGCTTTTGGATTTGTGCATATTATATCACGGCGGAAGTACAATGTCAACCCCGAAGCGCCGTATAAACGGTGTCGGCGCAAAATTTTTTGACTTTTTTTTGCAAAACCCCTTGACAAATCGCTTTTTCCGTACTATAATATGACCGAAAGTTAGCATATGCTAACCAAAGGAGGAACATATGATACCTTTGAATTTGGCAGACACGGGAGAAGAGCTGACCGTAAAGCGTATCGGCGGGGGAGCGGAGATAAAACAGCACCTCGAGGACCTCGGATTTACCGCGGGAAGCACGGTACTGATAGTGAACCGGCTCGGCTCAAGCATCATCGTCAAGGTCAAGGAATCGCGCATAGCGATAAACGACGAAATGGCGAGAAAAATCATGGTTTAAAGGAGGAAAACATCATGAAAACGTTAAGGGAAGCAAAGATCGGCGACACGGTAAAGGTCGTCAAGCTCCACGGAGAGGGCGCGGTGAAACGCCGCATAATGGACATGGGCATAACGCGCGGCGTTGAGATCTACGTCCGCAAGGTCGCCCCGCTCGGCGATCCGGTCGAGATAAACGTACGCGGCTACGAGCTGTCTATCCGCAAGGCGGACGCCGAAATGATAGAAGTGGAATAAAATTTTTCTTAACGGGATACGGTCCCTTTAAATTTTACGCATTGGTTAGCTTCTGCTAACCATAGAAAGAGAGGAAACATATGGATATACGCATTGCCTTGGCCGGCAACCCAAACAGCGGCAAAACAACGCTGTTCAACGCCTTGACCGGCTCAAATCAGTTCGTCGGCAACTGGCCCGGCGTAACGGTGGAGAAAAAAGAAGGAAAATTAAAAAAGCACGACGGCGTTATAATCACCGACCTGCCCGGCATCTATTCCCTGTCGCCCTACACGCTTGAAGAGGTGGTGGCGAGGAATTATCTGATAGGCGAGCGCCCGGACGCGATTTTGAATATCGTTGACGGCACAAACCTTGAAAGAAACCTTTATCTTACAACACAACTGACGGAGCTCGGGATACCCGTGGTCATCGCCATAAACATGATGGACGTCGTCAAAAAGAGCGGCGACGTTATAAACGTACCGGAGCTTTCGCGTCAGCTCGGCTGCAGGGTCGTAGAGGTCTCGGCGCTG
>Ga0265298_10008729_pt1 | contig 12144 bp, 11 predicted proteins | sample AusTroGonzalo_MG_3_FD_193486 | JGI IMG/M metagenome (GOLD analysis project Ga0265298, IMG submission 193486) | Bovine rumen microbial communities from tropical cattle in Woodstock, Queensland, Australia - Gonzalo_01 | ecosystem: Host-associated > Mammals > Digestive system > Stomach > Rumen ...
TTTTCATAATTGCTAATTTTGTGCAAAGGTACAAAATAAATGAGAATTGACAATTGACTATTAATAATTATTTTGTACCTTTGCAGAAAAATTAAGAGACATCATGAACGAGAACAGCGAATTAAACGCACATCGTGTATGCAGCATCAGAGCCATTATTCGCGATGGCTATCTACTCTATACTTACAACTTCAAGAAGATTTTCCGCGCAACGTGGCTCATCGCCATTGTCTATGCGTTGGCTTTTGCATGGGTGCTGAACAATGTCATTAGTTTTATTCCAACATGCATTGTAGCAGTTTCTGGAGGACATGTAGACCCTGTCTCAATGACCGTTAACAGCATGCTTTACCTCATCAGTTCTTCGTTATTCGATATCATGATTGTCATCTTAGCATCGTGTGGTTTCAAGGCCTGCTATGAGCATTATACCACTGGCGAGATTGTACGCACAAAACATTGGTGGGGAACGTTTCCCATGAAGACCTTCTTCAAGTTAATCATACCAGCCATCTGCTGGTTCTTTCGCAATTGGCGCCATTGGGGATTCCTGATTGGCACACTCATACTTGTATTCATCATTATGACTGCAGCAACCCTTCTTTGCTGCATGCCTGGCGTTATCATTACCATAGCAAACGTCAAAGCATATATTGGAGCATTAGAAGGTGATCCGTTGGGCATGCCCGACTATCTTCCCACGCTGTCATTCATTGCTTTTACGATAGCAGGCTTTATCCAGGCATTCGTTCATCTGTGGAGTGTGTTTCCGCTGTACTATACCATTGACACCATCAAACAAAAAGAAATCAATAAAAAGAAATACCTATGAACCCTCAACGTATCCTATTCATTGACCGCGACGGCACCATCGTAGAAGAGCCACACAACGAACAAGTTGACGCTCTAGAGAAAATCCGTTTCAAGCCTGGTGTTTTTCGTTGGCTTTCTTTTCTTCGTGAGAAAACTGATTTCCGCTTCGTAATGGTCAGCAACCAGGACGGATTAGGTACGTCATCGTTTCCTGAGGACACGTTTTGGCCTGCCCATCATTTCATTCTTAATGCTCTGAAAGATGAAGGCGTCGAGTTCGACGATATTCTCATAGACAATCACTTTCCAGAAGATAATGCCCCCACCCGCAAGCCACAGACAGGACTCGTTGAGAAATACATAAATGATCCTGCTTACGACATTGCCAATAGCTATGTGATTGGCGATCGCGAGACTGATGCTCAGTTTGCCAAGAACATTGGATGTAAGTCGCTGATATTAAGTGATGCCCTCTCGTGGAAACAGGTGGCCGAACAAATATTCGATGGAGAACGTACAGCAGAGGTAAAACGAACCACCAAGGAAACTGATATATATATAAAGGTGACACTTGATGGCACCGGACAGGCTGACATACAAACAGGTTTAGGTTTCTTTGACCACATGCTTGAGCAGATTGCTCGCCATGGCCAGATGGATTTAGTAATACACACAAAGGGCGACTTACATGTAGACGAGCATCACACCATCGAGGACACCGGACTGGCCTTAGGTGAATGTTTGTTGAAGGCATTAGGTTCGAAACGAGGCATCGAGCGCTATGGTTTCTCGCTTCCCATGGACGACTGTCATGCTCACGTAGCCTTAGACTTTGGTGGACGCCCCTGGCTAATCTGGAATACGGAATTTCATCGCGAGCACGTTGGCGATGTGCCGACAGAAATGTTCTTCCATTTCTTCAAGAGTTTGAGTGATGCTGCCCAGATGAACCTCTACATTGAGGCCGATGGCGACAACGAGCACCATAAAGCAGAGGCAATATTCAAGGCATTGGCACGCTCGCTGAAATCAGCCGTACGTCGCGACATAGACCACTATCAATTGCCCTCAACAAAAGGTGTGCTATAAAGAAGCAGTAAACATACTGTTTCCGTGCATTAATCAGTAGCTTTCAATAGGCGTTCTATATGCATCAACACCGATGGTTTCCTGACTACCAATCGTCATCTGACGTAAATCGTAGAACGAGCCATTATAGATATTGAAATCCACTGGTCCTTTGATGCCAGGCAGACTGCCCGCATCGGTATGTTGCCAGAACTTCCAGTCGCCCTCATACTTCAGACTGTCCACATAGTAATGAGCAATCCAATAGGGATACTGGTTAAAGACTGAATCATTCAAATAATCAAGTTTGAACTTATAATAGGTGTAGAGAATAGGCTTTACACCATAATGTGACTCTACAACTTGCAGCCACTCCAACACGCTGCTCTGAAAATCGTCTAAAGACTGTCGACGAGGTCTTTGTTCCACATCAAGTACAGGAGGAAGATCACCTGGTTCCAGTTTCACAGTATTAATGAAATGAGACGCCTGTGCCTTGGCAGAAGACTGCGTACTAAAATAATGATAGGCTCCGCGAGTGAAACCATATTCCCGGGCCTGATAGAAATTATCGTGGAAATTCTTATCTATCTTCGTACTTCCTTCTGTGGCCTTAATCATTACGAAGCAGATAGGGCAATCATCAATAGAGCCTTGGTTTCGTAATAACTCCCAGTCAATCTCACCCTGATAGTGGCTAATGTCTATACCATGAATATCAAATCCTTCAGGGTAGTTTATCTCGCCATAAAGTGCCTGCCAACGCAATGCAGAGGACGAAACAAAGAAATAATAGAAAAACCAAATATAAATACCCGCAATAGAGATGCCCCCCATCCACCAAGCCCAACCTGGCACATGGCGCAACAAACGGATAATTATACTTGGTTTCTTTCTACGAACAGGCGAAGTCAAGCGGGGTCGTTTGCGACCCGCCTGACTCCGCTTGATAGTTTTATTTCCAGACATCAATTATTTTGCCTGTTCAAGTGCCAGCGTCTTAGTAGGCTGGTCGCAAACCTCTGTGGGTCCCCAATACTGGATAGGACCGGGATATACGTAAGCTGTCTCGCGAGCCCAACGATCACGCTGAGCGGCGAAAGTCTTGAAGGGTTTGCCGTCGAGCTCTACAAGAGCTTTGCGGATAACAGGCTTCATCTCACCATTACGCTTCTCCATGTTCATCATCATCGTGATGGGCACACCACCAGCCTTCCAATCATCGGCAGGAGCAGTGGTATTCTTCACAATAGCCATATAACCAGTCTTGCCAGCAGCAATCAACTGAGCTGCGCTGGTACCGAGAGCATAGCAATAGTCGGCATCAAAGTTAGAAGGAGCAGCACAACGACCCTCATATCCGAAGAAGTGGTGCTGAGCTGAGAACTTACCAGCGTACTTGCCTTCCTTCTTCATCTTCTCGAGCTTCTGAGCTACCATTGTAGAGAGCAGCTTCTCGGTCTCGATCAGAGATACCTGTACGTTTCCGTGTGGGTCGCGGTCGAGAGCCAGCTGACGGGCAACACCTGTAGGCAGGCTGTTGAATACAGCAAGATTCTCATCAGTCAGGTGAGCCTTAACGAAGTCGATCGACTCGTGACGATCCAGCTCCTTAGCCTCGGGCAAAGCCAAAACGTCGTTCAACTGAGCAATCAGCTTCTTGATGGCAGGGATAAACTCGATAACACCCTCAGGAATAACAACAGTACCAAAGTTGTTGCCATCGGCAGCACGCTGAGCAACAGCGTTAGCAATATAAGCAACGATATCATCAAGACTCATAGCCTTCTGCTCTATCTCCTCAGAAACGAGACAGATGTTAGGCTGAGTCTGCAGAGCGCACTCAAGAGCGATATGAGAAGCCGAACGACCCATCACCTTGATAAAGTGCCAGTACTTACGTGCAGAGTTACAGTCGCGCTCAATGTTACCAATGAGCTCTGAGTATGTCTTACAAGCAGTATCGAAACCGAAAGAAGTCTCAATCTGATCGTTCTTCAGGTCACCGTCGATGGTCTTGGGGCAACCAATAACCTGAACACCATACTTCTTAGCAGCATAGTACTCAGCTAACACACAAGCGTTGGTATTTGAGTCGTCACCACCGATAATCACGATAGCCTTAATACCCAGCTCGCGGATAATCTGAAGACCTTTCTCAAACTGTTCCTCCTTCTCAAGCTTTGTACGACCAGAACCAATCATATCAAAGCCACCTGTATTACGATACTCATCAACAATCTCCTTGGTGAGCTCCATGTAGTTGTGATCAACCAAACCGCCAGGACCAAGAATGAAACCATAGAGACGGTTGGCAGGGTTCAAACGCTTCACAGCATCGAACAGACCAGTAATCACGTTATGACCGCCAGGAGCCTGACCACCACTAAGGATAATACCAACGTTCATGGGCTCGTAGCTTTTCTCTTCACCGGGAACGAACTCAACGAGAGGCATTCCATAGGTATTGGGGAAGAGGGCCTTGATTTCTTCCTGGTTATCAACACTCTGAGTGGGAGCACCTTCAACAACCTTCACAGCACCCTTAAGACCACGGGGCAATTTGGGCTGATAAGCTGCTCTTGCAATTTGCAATGCACTTTTTTCCATACTGTTCTAGAACAATTTTATAAATAAAATAATGTTTTGGATTCTGGTTGCAAAGGTACTACAAAAATATGAAACCCCCAAAAAATTATTCAAGAAGATTTGGAGGTTACAATTATTTTATTTATCTTTGCAAAGGATTCAACAACTCTAAAGACTATGGCAAACAAGAGAACACTTAAGAAGGTAATTAATCAGATCTGCGAAGAACTGTTTACTGAGGCTGTAGCTGCTTCATTGTACGGAAACGAAACTAACAAGGATAACACCCAGGCGTTACTTGTGGCAGTCATCAAAACCCAGCGCAATTTTATCAGTCGCGTATCACATCCGGAGCCCGGCATTGAAGCCAGTGCATACTATAAGGATTTGCGCGAGAAGTTTGCAGCACAGGTGAGTGAAATCGTGGATCAAATAAACAACCTGTAAATGTGGCAGAAATTTTGTAACTGGTTATTATTCAAGAAAATGGGATGGACAGCCAATATCACTGAAGACCATCCCGAGAAATACATTATTTGTCTTGCTCCACATACCAGCAACTGGGATTTCCTCATTGGCCAACTTTATAATGGTGCCAGAGGTTTGGGCAGCAATTTTCTAATGAAGAAAGAGTGGTTTTTCTGGCCACTAGGTACATTATTCAAGCGAATGGGCGGCATCCCCGTATACCGTCAGAAACACACTAGCATGACCGACTCGATGGCAGAGACGGCCAAGCAAGCTACTACTTTTCATCTATGTATTACCCCAGAAGGCACACGATCGCGTGTTGAGGAATGGAAGAAAGGTTTTTATTTCATAGCATTAAAAGCCAATATTCCCATTCTTCTCTATGGTTTGGACTACGAAAAGAAACACATTCTATGCACTAAGACCATCATTCCCACAGGCGACCTTGAGGCTGACATGCGTGAGATAAAACTATACTTCAAAGACTTTAAGGGCAAGCGGCCCGAACTGTTCACAATAGGTAATGTATAGACTGACATTTCTGTTTCTGACACTTTTTATGCTATCAGGTCGTCAACACCTGACAGCGCAAGTCACATGGGAACACATTGACTATAAAGGAGAGCCTTGGGTCAAGAACACATCCCGTCCCTACTCCATCGGTCACGGACTAGAAGGTCGTCACATAGCACTTTGGGCCAGTCATGGACGTTACTTCGACAATAAAGAAGGACGTTGGCGATGGCAACGACCAGCATTGTTTGGCACCACCGAAGACCTCTTCACCCAAACCATTGTTGTGCCCTACCTCATTCCCATGCTCGAGAATGCAGGAGCTGTTGTTTTTACGCCCCGCGAGCGCGACTGGCAGCGCAACGAGGTTATCGTTGACAACAATAACGAGCAGTCGACATCTATCTATAGGGAATACGAGACGCATCACACGTGGAAAGATGCTCCACATGCTGGATTTGCCATGCATACCGGATTATATCACGATATGGAGAATCCCTTCGAGGCCGGCACAGCACGAATGATTGAAACCACTCATTCGCGCAGCGCCATAAGCACAGTAAATTACCAGCCCGACATCCCCGAAGATGGACAATATGCAGTCTATGTAAGCTACCAAGCCACCGACGATGCCGTTGACGACGCTCACTACACAGTTTGGCACAAAGGACAGAAGACAGAGTTTCGTGTCAACCAGCAAATGGGAGGTTCCACTTGGGTGTATCTTGGCACATTCGCCTTTGACAAAGGTTGTTCTGAGCAAAATTGCGTGATTTTATCAAACGACAGTCATCACAAAGGGCATATTACAGCCGACGCAGTAAGGTTTGGCGGCGGCATGGGCAATATTGAGCGTGGCGGAGAGACGAGTGGTTTACCACGCTGTTTGGAGGGAGCCCGATACTACGCACAATGGGCAGGAATGCCTTATAACGTATATAGTTCCAAGCAAGGTGAGAACGACTATGGCGACGACATCAACGTTCGTTCACTCATGACAAACCTCTTATGTGGCGGTTCACCCTTTGCTCCCGATTCCATCGGACGTAAGGTCCCCATTGAGTTATCCTTGGCTATACACAGCGATGCAGGCTATACTGACACAGGACTCGGTGTTTATGGTTCGCTGAGCATCTGCACCACCCATCATGGCGACAGCGCTCTAGCAGCTGGAATCAGCCGTGAAGCATCTTACGAGTTGGCTTCCGACCTGCTACACAACACCACAGAAGACCTGAAATATCGTATTGGCGAATGGGTAGCACGTAACCTATACAACCGCAACTATTCCGAAACACGCATACCCATCGTACCAAGTGCCATTCTAGAGACATTATCTCACCAGAACTTTGGTGATATGAGGTATGGTCAAGACCCCAACTTCCGATTCACATTAGCACGTTCCATCTATAAAACGCTACTTAGATACATCACCCAACGACACGGGAAAGAATGTGTAGTACAACCCTTACCGCCAACCGATTTCCGAATTGAGTTCACAGACAAGAAGGGACAAGTAAAACTGAGTTGGATAGGTTTGGAAGACGGCCAGGAAACAACATCAGTTCCAACAGGATACACACTATATATTGGTCAGGAGGATGGTGATTTTGACAACGGCACCTACCTTCGTGGAACATCATGCAATATTCAATTGAAGCCCCATGTCCTCTATAAATTTAGGATAACCGCAAATAATGACGGAGGACAGAGTTTCCCTTCAGAGACACTAACCGCACTTTATAATCCGCAGGCAAGTCAAAACATCATGATTATCAACGGCTTCAATCGCCTATCATCGCCTGCCATCAGCAAAACCGGACAGGGTTTCGACATGAGTGACGATATGGGTATCAGCTACGGACGAACATGCGGATGGTTAGGACTTCAGCGCATATTCGACGTAAAAAAGATCGGCGTTGAAGACTCTACTGGATTAGGATATACAACCCCCGATTTTCAAGGAATGTTCATTGCCGGCAACGAATTCAACTATAGTATTGAACATGCCAATGCCATTCGTCGTGCAGGCAACTACAACATTATGAGTACATCCGGAAAAGCTGTAGAAAAGGGATATCTTGACCTTAGTCCATATCAAGTTGTCGACCTGTTGCTCGGTCTCGAGAAGAACGATGGCCATAGCATCGTGTTGTATAAGAGTTTCCCGCATGCTCTGCAGCAGCAACTCAGAAACTACACAACCCAAGGAGGCAATCTGATGGTGAGTGGTGCCTATACAGGGTCGGACATGTTATCGGAGGAAGAAAAATCGTTTATGAACGACGTTCTGAATACACGATATGAAGGCGTTAACACCGAATTAAACGAGGGAGTGAGCGGCATGGGAAAGACATTCAGTTTCTATCGATTACTGAACGAACAACACTATTCCGCCAACAAAACAGACATTCTGATGCCTGCCAACATGCTGGCTTTCCCTGCAATGGTCTATGCCAACGGAACTAGTGCGGCAGTTGCCAGTCAAAACGGAAAATACAACGCATTTGTCATGGGTTTTCCGTTTGAATGCATCAAGAACGATGAGACTAAAGCAATAATAATGAAAGGAATATTAAATTTTCTAATAAACAAATAGTTATGATTAAAATACAAGCAAACGCATCTGGTACAAGAAGTATCGATATCTGTGACCAGCATTTGTCAACAATTGACCAATATCAGTTATTCCGAGATTTAGTTGATTCAAATGGCTATATCGACGAGTCAGTACTTGACAAATTAAAACTCAATGTCCGCTCACTACTAGAGTCGGAAGCAGGACGTGACAAGCAGTTGTTAGACCTCTGTTTGGACGTTATCTATCATCCCAACATGAAGGCCATCGGACTTCAGAACCTAGTATTAACTTACAAGGATTGGAAAGAAAAGCAGGAGAATGGAGTATCGGCTGACTGATTTCTTACCTACAACCAAAAAAGAGCTTGAGTTACGAGGCTGGGATTACGTAGATGTCATCCTGTTCTCGGGCGATGCCTATGTAGACCACCCATCATTTGGTGCGGCCGTCATCGGTCGTGTACTGGAATCAGCAGGCTATCGTGTGGCCATTGTACCCCAGCCCGACTGGCACGGAGACTTCCGCGACTTCAAGAAGTTGGGACGCCCACGACTATTTTTCGGTATCTCGCCCGGCTGCATGGACTCAATGGTCAATAAATACACGGCAGCCCGACGTCTTCGCTCCGAAGACGCCTACTCGCCAGACGGACGTCACGACATGCGCCCCGAATATCCAACTATCGTTTATACACAGATACTCAAGAAGCTCTACCCCGACGTCCCCGTAGTACTCGGAGGTATCGAAGCGTCCTTACGCCGCTTAACCCATTACGATTACTGGCAAGACAAGTTGCGCCCCAGCATTCTCTTGGATAGCGGAGGCGACATCATCAGCTATGGTATGGGCGAGAAGACCATCGTTGATATTGCAAACAAGTTGGCAGAAGGCTGTCAAGTCAAAGACCTGTACGATTTACCACAGACGGTCTATTTGACAAGAGACATAAAACCTAAGGACAACGACATCGTACTCCACAGTCACGAGGAATGTCTTCAGAACAAAAAAGCCCAAGCCGAGAATTTCCGTCATATTGAGGAGCAGTCGAACATGATGCACGCCCAGCGCCTTATTCAGCAAGTGGGCAATCAATACGTGGTGGTTAATCCACCTTATCCGCCCATGACCACAGACGAGCTCGATGCTTCGTTCGACCTTCCCTACACTCGCCAGCCCCATCCCAAATATAAAGGCAAGCGCATACCCGCCTACGACATGATCAAGTTCTCGGTCAACATTCATCGTGGGTGCTTTGGTGGCTGTGCCTTCTGCACCATCTCTGCCCACCAAGGCAAGTTCATAGCCTGCCGTTCAAAAGAGAGCGTATTGAAAGAAGTTAAGCAGGTGGTCCAGATGCCCGATTTCAAAGGCTATCTAAGTGATGTAGGCGGACCAAGTGCCAACATGTATGGCATGCACGGACGCAACCTCAACGCATGCGAGAAATGCAAACGTCCCAGTTGTATCCACCCGCAAGTGTGCCCCAACCTTAATACTAGTCACCAGCAACTGCTAGACCTTTATCGTGCTGTCGACGCAATTCCTGGCATCAAAAAGAGTTTCATAGGCAGTGGTGTACGCTACGATTTGCTGCTACACAAGAGCAAGGACGAAGCAGCCAACCAATCGACAAAAGAATACACACGCGAACTAATACGCAATCACGTCAGCGGACGCCTGAAGGTGGCGCCCGAGCACACCAGCGACCGCGTGCTGATGCTCATGCGAAAACCTCCTTTCTCACAGTTTGGCGAGTTTAAGCGTATCTTCGACCGCATCAACCGCGAGGAGAATCTGCGCCAGCAAATCATCCCCTACTTCATCAGTAGTCACCCCGGCTGCCACGAGGAGGATATGGCTGAATTGGCAGTACTGACAAAGAATCTCGACTTTCAGTTGGAGCAAGTGCAAGATTTCACACCCACGCCGATGACGGTGGCCACCGAGACATGGTACACAGGCTATCATCCCTATACACTGGAACCCGTATTCTCGGCAAAATCACCACGTGAGAAACAAGCACAACGTCAATATTTCTTCTGGTATAAGCCCGAGGAACGTCGCGGCATAGAACAAAGTCTAAAGCGCATAGGTCGACAAGACCTCATCCGCCAGCTCTTCAATTCGCCGATGCCCAATGCCGTACCGCCCAGACAAAAATATCCCGTTCAAAACAATCAACACGCCAAGCGGAATAATTCGGCATACGGCAAGCCCAAAAAACGAAAGTAAAATCAGATTTACTGCATAAAATTTGGCTATTTCATAAAAAAATAGTAATTTTGCACTCGCAATTCGGGCACATCCCCAATGCAAGGATGGTTCCGTAGCTCAGTTGGATAGAGCAACAGCCTTCTAAGCTGTGGGCCTTGGGTTCGAATCCCAACGGAATCACTTCTTTACATAAGCCCCAATTCTTAAAGATGACGGGGCTTTTTCATTAAAAAGAGGTTTGAAGATGAAACTCATCATCATGACAAAGGCCACGTTTTTCGTGGAGGAAGACAAGATTCTCACTACCCTCTTTGAAGAAGGGCTGGAGAATCTTCATCTATATAAGCCAAACTCGGAGCCAGTCTACTCCGAAAGGCTTCTCACCCTACTTTCAGACGAATATTACAAACGCATAACCGTGCACGACCACTTCTACCTTCGCGAGGAGTTCGGACTGAAGAGTATCCATTTGGACACCCTTGACACCGAGTTGCCTTACGGCTATCGTGGCGACTACAGTTGTACCTGCCGCTCGCTAGACCAGCTACAGGAATGCAAGAAGAAAGCCAGTTATGTATTTTTGCAGAACATCTTCGACAGTCAGAGCAATCCCAACGACACCCAGTCGTTTACGGAAGAAGATTTACGTGCCGCAGCCAAACAAGGGCTCATCGACAAGCATGTCTACGCTTTGGGCGGTTTAAACTTGGAGAACATCCGTATGGTACGCGACCTGGGATTTGGTGGTGCCGTTATCTGCGGCGACCTATGGAACCGGTTCAACATCCACCAGGAGCAAGACTACAAAGACCTGATTGGTCATTTCAAGAAATGGCAGAAGGCCGTTAACTAAAACGAAGAACTTTTTACGAACCAAATAATAAAATGACTACACAAAATTCCTACATGGTCTTCTCAGGCACCGCCACGAGATATCTGGCAGAAAAAATCTGTCAGAGCTTAGGTTGTCCTCTGGGAAAACTGCAAATCACTAAGTTTTCTGATGGAGAATTTGCCGTATCCTATGAAGAATCAATCCGCGGACGCGACATCTTCCTTGTACAAAGCACATTCCCCAATAGCGACAATTTGATGGAGCTGCTGCTGATGATTGATGCCGCCAAGCGTGCCTCGGCTCGTACCATCAACGCCGTTATCCCCTATTTCGGATGGGCTCGTCAGGACCGCAAAGACAAGCCACGTGTCAGCATTGGTGCAAAACTCGTGGCCGATCTTTTGAGTACCGCCGGAGTCAATCGTGTCATTACGATGGACCTGCATGCAGACCAGATTCAGGGATTCTTTGATGTACCCGTCGACCACCTGTATGCCTCAGGCGTTCTGCTGCCCTATCTCCAGAGTCTGAAACTGGACAATCTGGTTATTGCCTCTCCCGATGTAGGCGGTTCAAAGCGTGCAAACACCTATGCCAAATATCTTGGATGCCCATTGGTTCTGTGCAACAAGACTCGTGCACGCGCCAACGTAGTGGCCACCATGCAGATTATTGGCGACGTAGAAGGCAAGAACGTAGTGATTATTGACGATATGGTGGACACCGCAGGTACCATCACCAAAGCCGCCGACTTGATGATGGAAGCAGGCGCCAAGAGTGTTCGTGCATGCGCCTCACACTGCGTGATGAGTGGCCCTGCCAGCGATCGTGTGCAGGAATCGGCCCTCAGCGAAATTGTCTTCACCGACTCAATTCCCTACACTCAGCGTTGTGCCAAGGTTAAGCAAATCAGCGTAGCCGAGATGTTTGCCGAGACCATCCGAAGGGTGATTGAGAACGAAAGCATAAGCGACCAATACATTGTATAAATTATGAAGCAACTAAGACTTTTCATCGGACTGGCTTTCTCAGTTTTGGTAATGTCGGCATGCCAATCAAA
>Ga0265298_10008730_pt1 | contig 12142 bp, 11 predicted proteins | sample AusTroGonzalo_MG_3_FD_193486 | JGI IMG/M metagenome (GOLD analysis project Ga0265298, IMG submission 193486) | Bovine rumen microbial communities from tropical cattle in Woodstock, Queensland, Australia - Gonzalo_01 | ecosystem: Host-associated > Mammals > Digestive system > Stomach > Rumen ...
CCCCGATACCCTCTTTCTTTAAAAGATCCGCAATCTTGTCTTTATACTCAGCATTCATAACCAGTATTGATTTACAAAATATTAGAGTTTATCGAATGACGTGAACTTACGGCAAACTTACGGTACAATATAAAACACGGACAAAATTTCTTAACAGGGTCTAAAAATGAAAACGGGAATACGGCAGTATCAGACAAATACCTGAACCGCCGTTGCCTTAAACGTCAGAGTGACATCGTTGCCGACTTCAAGCTGAAGTCTTTCTATACTGCGTTTTGTGATTGCCGCCGCCAGAGTTATTCCTATATCCACATAGACATAGGCGTAAGAGCCGTTATCCTCAATCGAGGTAATTCTGCCGCGGAACGCGTTGGCGGCACTGGACTGGAACTTTTCACGGGAGATGATCAGTTCTTCGGGTCTTATACCCACACTTACCGTACCCGAGAGCGTGGTAACGGCACGAACCTTCACGCCCGCAATATCGACGCAGACCGTGCCTCCGTTCTCTACGAGGACTTCGCCGCGGAAGAGGTTCAGATTCTCGGCAAATGACGAGACAAAACCGTGTGACGGGTTGTGAATTACCTCTTCGGGCGATCCCGCGGCAACGATCTTGCCGTTATCTATGACCGCCATACTGTCGGCAACGGCAAGAGCGTCGACAATCGAATGCGTCACTATGATGCAGGGAATACCTTCGGTGCGTATCACGGACGCAAGTTCGCGGCGCATCTGCTCCTGAGTGCGGACATCCAGAGCCGCGAGAGGCTCGTCCAGAAGAAGAAGACCGGGTCTGGGTGCAATAGCGCGTGCAAGAGCCGTTCTCTGACGCTGACCGCCCGAGAGTTTTGTAACGCGTTCGTTCATGATACTGCTCAGACCCATCCTCTCGCATAGCTCGCTAACGCGGCTATCTATCTCGTCTTTAGGCATCTTCCTTGCCTCAAGTCCGTATGCAATATTCTCGGCTATCGTCATATGCGGGAACAGTGCATAATTCTGGAACATGTATCCGATATTTCTCTCTTCGGGTGCAACGAAGATACCCTGTTCGATATCGCAGAGCACCTTGCCGTTGAGAACTATTCTTCCCGATTTCGGTTTTATGATTCCGGAGATAATCTTTAAGACCGTCGATTTACCCGAGCCGTTTGACCCGATTAACGCCAGAGTCTTTCCGTCCTCTACGTTCAGTTCTTCGACATCAAGAACGAAATCGCGAAGTGCCGAGTTAAAACGGGATTCAAGCATTTCTCTCACCCCTGCCCGATATGTATTTTACAGTCAGAATCACGGAGAACGAGAAGACAACAAGGACAATCGCGAGCGCAACCGCGACATTCATATTGCTCTGCATTGTCGTGTAAATCGCAAGCGGCATTGTCTGGGTGCGTCCCTGAAAGTTGCCGGCAAACATGAGGGTTGCGCCGAACTCTCCGAGAGCCCTTGCGAATGTCATGATTATTCCCGAAAGCAGGGCGCCGGCGGCAATCGGCAATGTCACTCTGAAGAATGTCCTTAAAGGACTCTCACCGAGCGTCCTCGATGCCGACTCATAGTCGCGGTCGACCGCCTCAAAGCTTGAGCGTGCCTGCCGTATGTAAAACGGCGATGCCACAAAGATCTGCGAGATTATTACCGCCAGCGTTGTAAACGGCAGTGATATTCCGAATATGTCCAGATACTGACCGATAAGACCGTTTCTTCCGAACGCAATCAGGAGTGCGAGACCCGCGACCGTCGGAGGCAGGACAATGGGAAGGTCGGTTAAAGTGTCGACCACATCGCGTCCGCGGTATGCCACCCTTGCGTTGACGTATGCCAGCGGCGTTCCCAAAACGACTACAATCACCGTACTTATCGATGCCGTGACCGCACTCAGCCAGAGTGCGTCCATTGCCGCGGCGCTCGTAATTGCGGTGACGAAATCCGCAGGCGTGACACGCGTAAAGAGTGCCGCCAGCGGAATTGTTATGAAAAACAGGAACCCGAATATCAGAATGCCTGCAATGATCGCGGTAAGCGTGCTGCCTGCACGGGTTTTCTGTGTTGAACGGGTATTCATTTTTACCTCACATCAGGTCCTTCAGGATGGCAGACCCGATTCATTCATCACTGCAAACCACCGTAAATTACTGCAAATTGCTGCAAATACCTATTGCAGTGATATTCTGCGCTAAAAATAAGATTGGGGTGTTTTGTGATTATGCTACGTCAAAGCCGTAGTCTTTGAGAACCGCGGTACCTTTCTCGCCGGTAAGGTATGCTTCAAAGAGCTTTACCGCATCTTTGCCCGCATTTGCCTTCAGGACACCGTACGGGTAGCTTGCAATTACATTGTACTTGTCGGGGATCTCAATCAGTGTTATGTCTTTCCTGTCGTCTTTGCTGATATCCGACTTGTAGACAATTGAACCGTCGGCTTCGCCGAGAACGAGGACCGGCTTAATCTTGTCGACTGCGTCAACCTCGGATACTACATTGCCCATGAAGGCATCGACATATCCGTCATGACCGTCTGCCTGATATTTCTCTATAATATCACGGGTGTACTGTCCGAACGGTACGTCTTTGTTACCGATTACAAGGATTTTACCTTCTTTGGCAAGGTCTCCGAGATCTGCAACGCCTGCCTTGTTAGCGACAGGGACGGCGATTGCAAGTTTGTTGGTTAAGAGAACTTTCTTCTCTGTAATCAGACCGGCATCCTTAATCGGATCGAACTGTTTGTCGTTTGCCGAGATAAAGATATCAACGTCGGCACCTTCCTGAATCTGCGTCTTTAAGGTCTGACTTCCCGCAAAGTTCGTAATTACTTTGATATTCTTATTCTCTTCCATGAACTGATTTATTATATCGGTCAGCGCACCTTTGAGCGATGCCGCGGCAAAGACCGTTATCTCGACGGGTTCTTCCGTAACGACCGTAACCGTTTTCTCGGGAGCAACCGTTTTATCCGCAGTACCGGTACCGGCAGGTGTACTTGTGCATCCTGCGGCGAATGCAAACAGAACCATACTTAATACCAGTGCCGCAATCAACAGAACATTTTTACGACTCATAATATCACCAGTATCTATTACAGTTATCCGTAATAATACCGACTGAATAGGTTAATCAAATATAGTTTACAAAATACTGCGCGTCGGAGGATGGGGTATATGCGCACGCGAAATTGCCGTAAAATTCACAGCGTGATTCAATCCTATAAAAGGCACATTTACAGAGGTAAATGAGACGCAGACAGCGGCAGACGGCAGGATAAAATTGTTAATTATATTTAATTAACAAAACCGTTGAAAAACCGTCCCTTTTTTAAACAGGATCGCCAAAACTCAATCATGCAAAGATCAATTCTGTCTGTAATGTCGGCAATGCTTCTTTTGCTTGCTCTGACAATGTTTGCCGGATGCACGGGAACGACACCTTCCGCGCCGTCCGCAACCGATTCCGCCGATGAAAAAATCTTCGTCTACTCCGGCGCCGGCTTAAAAGGTCCGATGTCCGAGATAGGCACGCTCTTTACCGAGAAATACGGCAAAGAGGTCGAATTCACGTTTGCGGGTTCGGGTGTGCTGATCTCGCAGATGAAGACAACCAACCTCGGCGATGTCTTCATACCCGGAGGTCAGCCGGATTATCAGTCGGCAGTCGATCAGGGACTTGTTCAGCCAAACCCGCAGCTTGTAGCCTACCACGTCCCCGTAATCGCGGTACCCAAGGGCAATCCGAAAGAGATTAAGGACGTAACCGACCTTGCAAAGAGCGGAATGCGTGTGGCACTCGGCGATGCGAACGCAACCGCTATAGGAAAGGCGGGCGTAAAGATCTTCACGAAAGCGGGAATCCTTGACGATGTCGAGAAGAACGTCGTTATGCGCGGCGCAACCATCAACGAGGTCGTAACCGCGCTTGCATCGGGAAATGCGGATGTCGCACTCCTTACGAAGGACAATGCAAAGGCGGATAAGTTTGACATAATCGAGATACCCGTATCGGACAACTCAATCCTAATAACGCCGATAGGCATCACGACCTTCACGAAGAATCCGACACTTGCGCAGAAGTTCGCTGACTTCACCGCATCGGACGAGGGTAAGGCAATCTTCAAGAAATACGGCTTCCCGCCCTATCCGGATCCGAAATACACGGCTTGAATGAACCTGAAGACTTCTAAGTCCGATTAATTGCGGTCAACGGTCAATGACTATCCGAACCAAACACCATTTTTCCCTGTTCAAACTGTTTTGCACAGGTACGGCTCTGGCGGCAGTACTCGGGCTTATCGTCATATTCGCGGGAATGGTTCTCTATCCGAGTTTCAACGACCTCATTGACTGTCTTTTATCCGAAGAGATACGGTTTGCAATAACGCTCTCAATGGTTACGGCACTTATCTCTACTTTTTTATGCGCAGTTATCGCAATCCCCGCCGCATACTCGATGACGCGTTTCGATTTCTTCGGCAAGGAAGCCGCAAATATTCTGCTTAACCTGCCGCTCTCCCTTCCGCCTCTCGTGGCGGGTATTGCGCTTCTCATATTCTTCTCACCCGTATTGTCGCCGTTCGGGAGTTATCTGGCGTCAATCGGGATTAACATAGTCTATACGTCGGCGGCAATCGTCATTGCGCAGTTCTTTGTCAATACGCCGTATATGATACGGTCGCTCAGGTCTTCGTTTGCCATGGTCAACCCGCGCTATGAGCATACCGCACGCACTCTCGGATGCAGCGAATGGAACACCTTCGTTCAGGTGACGCTGCCGATGGCAAAGAGCGGACTTATCGCGGGCATCGTAATTACATGGTCGAAGGCAATGGGCGAGTTCGGAGCCGTGCTCATGTTCGCCGGCGCCATCGCCATGAAGACCGAGACGCTTCCGATGGCGCTCTTCATCAACATGACAACGGGCGATATCGAGAAGTCGGTGGCGGCGGCGATCATACTTCTGGTTATCTCGGCAGTTGTCCTTGTTGCCGTCGAACACTTCGGAAAGGATAAGGGTGTGGAGTATGTCTAGTATGTCTGAGAACGGGAATGCCGACCGCGGCGTATCCGAAAACTGCCTGACAATAGATAATTTCTCGATTACTCTCGGCGATTTCAAAGCCGATAACCTGAATCTGAAGGTGAATGCCGGCGAATACTGCATAATCATAGGTCCTACGGGAGCGGGAAAGACGATTCTTCTCGAGACCATCGCAGGTATACACCGCCTGAAGACGGGCAGGATTTACCTGCACGGCAGAGATATCACGGATATGCCTCCCGAACTTCGCGGTATCGGCATAGTCTATCAGGACTACATGCTCTTTCCGCATATGACAATCGGCGATAACATCGCATTCGGGCTTAAACAGCGCGGCGTAAGCATGGAGGAACGCGTGAGAAAGACCGCAGAAATAGCGAATAAACTGGGTATAGGTCATCTTCTCGGGCGCTATCCGCAGACACTCTCCGGCGGCGAAAAACAGCGGGCGGCAATAGCACGTGCCGTAATCCTGCGTCCCGAAGTCCTGCTCCTCGACGAGCCGCTCTCGGCGCTTGACAACACCACGCGCGAGAGTCTGCGCCGCGAACTGAAAAAACTGCACAAAGAGATGCATACGACAATCATCCACATTACGCATCATTTTGAGGATATATACTCACTTGCCGACCGCGTCGTCGTAATGCGGGAGGGAAGCATCATACAGTGCGGCTCGGTCGATGAGGTTGTAAGAAAACCCGATTCGAGATTTATAGCCGATTTTACGGGCATGGAGAATGTCTTCAGCGGCATATGCACTCCCGCGGGCAACGAAGCCTCGGAGATAGATATTGACGGGCTGAAAATCTATGCGGTCTCCGAGAGAATCGGCGACGTCAACGTCGGCATCCGCCCCGAAGAACTGATCATATCAAAGGAAAAACTGACATCTTCGGCACGCAACTCGGTCCGCGGGGAGGTCATTAAGATCACGGACAACGGCATATTCTCAAAGATTGCCGTTGCCGAAGAGATAAGCGGGACGGTTTTCACGGCGGCGCTCACAAAACAGAGCATAGAGAGCATGAATATCGGCATCGGCGATACCGTTTATCTTACCTTCAAGGCAACGGCGGTTCATGTATTCTGATTTTTTTACAAACTTAAATTTCAAAAACAGATTGAAATGCCGCGGATACGGCATTATTATATCTTATTTGTGTGTCCTTTCCTTATCTCTGAGTCCCTTGGGAGTCGCGTTCCAGTTGAAGATATCGTCAAGGTGCTTGTCCTCGACCCAGCCGTTCTTTACCGTGACCTCATCCCTGTGATCGAACTTGTAGACATAGGGTTTTATGTCGATTATCGGAGTGCCGTTTAATATATCAACGGCGCCGATCTTAAGGACGTTCTTCCTCTCTTCATCCCTGCCGAGAAGGGTGACTATAGAGAAACCTATCGGGTTGGGGCGGTTAAAGTGGCGTATGGCAAAGATACCTTTCGCATTGCCGCCGTCAAGGAAAGGCTCGCGGACGAGCTGAACGCCGGTTGCCCTGTCGAAGTGATAGAGAAGAATCAGGTGCGAGAAGTTTTCGATATTTTGCAGACCGGGGACGTATTCGTCATAGAGCACGATTTCGCCGACGGAATCGTTGAATACCCCCTGTATGGGCGTATTATCCTGTATTGTATGCTCGGATCGCACAATGCCTATGGGATGATAGACTATGTCTTTGCCCTTCCATGCCGAAAGTTTTTCGGCACCGTCATCGGGAAACTTTCCGTTTTTATTATCACTTGACTTTTCGCAATTATCCATAATATATCATTAACCGCAACCGTGAAATAATTATTCAATTATTCACGGCAAATCGCAAAATTGCACGGTCAAAAATGCCTATTGGACAAATGCTAAATATGCGGACGTCCATTATCTGCATAACAAAGAGGTGTTCTATATGGACTTCTTCAGGAATATCCCGACTGTTTTACTGCTCTTACTGCTTCTCAGCGCCGCAACCGCAACCGCGACGGCGACAGCGGCGGCATCGCCGGCAACAGCTACGGACTCCGGTACCGATACGGGCGTAACTTTCCGGTATTTAGACCGCTACGCAGTCTGCTCGTTCTCATCCAACCCCTACGGCGCGGAGATCTACATCGACGGCAAACTCGCAGGCACGGAGCCGATACTCAACCACTACCTTATCGCCGGCGAGCACACGGTCGCGATGTCAAAGACCGGCTATAAGACCGCGGAAAAGACCTTTACGGTCGCGGCTGGCGAACGGACGACAATCAGACTGAATCTTGAGGAGAAGAACAGCCCCATGGCATTTGTCTGCCTCTACTCATACCCCGCGGGCGCATCCGTGACAATGGACGGCAGATACATCGGAAAGACGCCTATAAGCAACCTGCTGGTGCTCTTCGGCATTCACTCGGTACAATACACGCTCGACGGATACGAGAGTGTCACATCCGCAATCGCGGCGGACACGGGAAAGGTATCCTCGCTCTCGGTTACGCTGACGCCGAAAGCCAACCGCGATCCCGTCTGCAACTTCATATCCGAACCTTCGGGAGCAACAATCTCCGTTGACGGAAAATACATAGGAACGACGCCGTTCAGAAGCTATCACATCGCGCCCGGGACGCACAGGATAAGATACTCCCTCTCCGGCTACAAAGACAGCTCCGAGACCTACAATGCCGTCTATGACTCGTCCGGCGACATTTTCATGACGCTTACGCCTCTCTCGGCGGCATAATACTGAAATCATGAAAAAATAGAACTCAAAATAAGAAATATGGATAATTAAATCCTTTTTTGACCTAATCGAAATCGGGATGGGTCTCAATCCTGTAATTCTCGTGCATATAGCTCTCGCGGACGGGGTAGTTGCTGAGTTTTACCGAGTAATATCTCTCGAACTTCTTAATGAACTCGGGATCGTTCTCAAGTCTGTACTCGTCCGGTACCTGCGGATCGACCCAGTAAACCGTATTCCTGCCCTCGACAAGGCAGTTGCCGTTCCTGCATACGATAAGACCCTTCTTTATCGTATACTCTGTCTGAGAGAGCGCTTTGATAACCTTCTCATACTCGACCGTCGGATCCACATCGCCGACTTTAACGGGGTAGATTGCGATGTCGGCATCGGCGCCGACTCCGAGATGTCCTTTGCCGAGACCGGTTACACCCAGCGCCTTCGCCTGCGCACTGCGGGTCATGACCGCAATGTCATACCAGTCAAGCTCGCGGTCAAGCGAGTGAAGAAGTGTCCTCTTCTCAGTATCAGGATGCGTGCGCGAAAGTTCCTCGTCCCTGTATTTGCGGCTCATAAGAAGCGCGGCTATCTCGGGGTATTTGACAAACGGCGCTCCGTTGGGGCTGTCTGTCGTCAGCATGCACTGCCACGGACTCTTGACCTGAAGCGCAAGTTCAAGACCGATAGCCCACATAATCGAGTTGACAAGATTCTTGCGGGAGTAAAACACGGGGATAATTCCCGACGCCGTCTCAAGCTCGACATCGTGATTGCTCCACTTATTATGATACATGCGGTAGAGGTTGAACTCCATCGGACCGTCGGCGGTCATTGTGGTCGTCTTTCCGAACATCACCTGACCCATGTCTATGGCAACCTGCGGCTTGCGGTTGACCATCCACGCTATGTCATCCGATTTCGAGCAGAGATCAGACCATTTCGAACCGCCGTAGGAGTGGAACTGCACGTGCGTCAGATAAAGCGACTGGCGCTTATCGTTCAGGTCGGGAGTCCTGTTCATGGTCTCCAGAGTGCACTTGTAATTACCGGGCTTGCCCAGATTATTGCAGTGCAGGTGCACCGAGTGCGGAAGCTTCAGAAGCTCGTTGGCGCGGATCATATACTCTATAATCTCGGCGGGAGTGACGCCGAAATGGTCAACCTTCTGATGAATGCAGGAGACGTTCTTGCCGAATCCCCACATCTCCGAGCCGCCGGGGTTTGTGAGCTTAAGACCGAAACCTTTCACCGCCGAAAGTGTCCACGCGACAACGGCAGCGGCTTTCTTCAGGTCGGCATCGGCAATAGCCTCCATAACCGACCAGTTGCCGTCAAAGAGCGTATTCGCCATGGTGTCGTGAAGAGTCATGTGCCTGAACTCTTCATGGGTATGCCTTGCCTCCATCGGCGCCATCGCACCCTCGAGGATGGTCGTATATCCCATCGCACTGTAACGGTAATTGTTGGCATAGACCGTCGGCACACTGTAACCCGAGACGGCATGCATATGCGGCTGGGCACGACCGCGTCCCGCACGCATATCTTCGGGGCTCATGTAACGCCCGAAATTAACCTTGGTTCCGCAGATATGGGTATGCGAATCGATACCTCCTGGAAGCGTGAGCTGACCTTTTGCATCGACAACGACGGCACGGGAACCGACCGACTCGACGATTTTGCCGTCTTTCACGGCGATATCGCGGATTTCACCGTTAACGCCGTTAACAGGATCGATAACGTATGCGTTTCTGATCAGCAGCTCATTCATTTTCTTGCCTCCCACTCCGCGGACTGTGCCTTAATCTTGTCCTCGGACTTCACAATGCCTTTCTTCTCGGCGATTATATCATAGATTCTCGTAAGAATCTCCTCGTCGTTGGGCTGGGTCGGTTCAAGGACCTTCTTTACCCATAGCGGAATCGAATCAAGACGGTATGCCGTTCCTTCGGCGTCGATACCGCAGATTGCCACGGGTATCTGTACGTTTGCCGTCGCCGTGCTCATGCTCGGGAACGGGTCGATGACCACGCAGGGTATCTTCGAGAGCGCCTCATTGCACTTTCTGGGCAGATGCGCCCCGGGATCGCTGCCGATAATTATACAGGCGTCAACCTCGCCGCGAAGGAGAAGGTCGACGGTCGAGGTCTCGCCCGGGTTGTAGAACGCCGTTCCGCGCGAGAAGTCCATCGCATACGGATATCCTCCCATATACGTGAATGTCTGATTCGTGCCGTATACGTTCCAGTGACCCCTCATCGGCGTCAGAGTAAACTTCGTATGCCTCGAGAGTTCATCGACAAGCTCGATGCCGTTGCGCACGTTCTTGTATTTCCCCGGCGACTCCGTAAGACCGATACCCGTGAAGAAGACGCCGAACTTCGCATTCATGCACATCTCGGCGACACGGATGAGCTGCGTCTTCTTTACCCCCGAAACCGTCTCGGGCACGACATCGCTTCTGCCGCGGACAATTGCACGAAGTGCCGAGAAGACCGCATAATCGCCTCCGGGCTTTATCTTCACGAACTCGTCGGCATTCTTTGCGACATCCGTCTCCCTTATGTCGACGACAATCAGTTTCCTGTCGCGGAAAGCGTCTTTTAAGAAGAAACCGTCCGGATACATCGAATAGCGGCTCATATGCCGCGGATGCGACTCTATGGGATTAGAGCCCCAGTAAACGATGAGATCGGCACGGTTTTTTATCTGACCGAGCGTGCATCCCGGATGCCCCGCTTCCTGAATCGCCATGATTGACGGTCCGTGGCAGATTGAAGAGCAGTTATCAATGACGCCGCCTATCGCCTCGGCAATCGAGACGCCGACGCACTGAGCCTCGCCGTAGGTACCCGACCAGCCGAAGAGGAGCGGGCGCTTGGCTTTGAGGAGAATATCGGCGGTATACTCTATCGCCTCATCGTAGGAGATATCCTTCCAGCCGTTTTCGGTGCGCATTATCGGTGCCTTCAGCCTGTCTTTTGCAAGGAATTTGCCGCTGCAAAGCGCACAGCCGTTATCGACGCCGACAATGTCGTTATCCTTTATTGTCAGTTTTATATCGTCGCAGAGACACCCGCAGAGCGGACAGGTCACATCCTCGACAACGCAGTCGCCGTCGGGGGACTTCGTAAGAACGCCCGGATACGTATTGTCATATCTCAGACCGCCTTCGGACTCCAGAATCTCCCATGCCGAAAGAATGCGGTCGCCCTCCTCTGCGGGAACGACATCGACATCCAGCCATTTGTAGTCCGGCGCTCCCGTCCCGTGAGTATGCGAGTGCAGAATCGAGTTTGCGTGCGGACCGCAGGGAATAAAGACCATGCCCTGCTGAACGTCGCAGGTCTCCACTACCTTAAAGACCGTCTCCCCCTCGCAGCTCTTAATCCTTACAAGGTCGCCGTCGAAAACCCCGATCTCGACCAGATCAAGCGGATTTATGTAACAGAGCGATGTCTGTTCCGTATACTTGGGATTATCCTTATAATAGAGCTGCTCGCCCTGCCTGATTGTACGACCGCTTGTGAATAACAGTTTCAATGCACTCCCTCCGTCTCAAATTGCCGCAGTTATTTCAAGAATATCTATGTATTTTATAGTTTTTAAGTTCACGCCGTTAACACTCCGGCATCCGCCGTATAATAACTCCCGACATCCGAATATTCGGCACGGATAATTTATCAAGTTAACATTGAACTCTGACACCAAGTCGGATAAAGATTTCTTTTCTGTCATAATAATCCGTTATTAGGTTAACATGTAAAGCATGTAAAATTAAAAAATCAATATATCACAGCCCGTTTACAAAATCAACTTAACTACGTTGCCAAAAACATTTTTTGGAGAGCCGACAATAGATAATTGATACTATGAAATACAGTGCAAGAAATGTATTCAAAGGTACGGTAAAAGAGATCAAGATCGGAGAAGTCATGGCGGAAGTCATCATCACACTCCCTGGCGGCTCGGAGATTGTCTCAACCGTTACAAAAGAATCGGTAGCAAACCTCGGACTCAAGAAGGGCTCGGATGCATACGCAATCATCAAAGCATCCAACGTCATTCTCGGAGCAGACTAAATCTAATCCTTTTTTTAGGGGCAAAGTCCCGCAACAAATCGTTATCCGGAAAAACGCCGATCGGCATAATAACGGACAGACTAACCGACAGATTAACAGACAGATTAACAGGCAGACTGACTGACAAATTGACAGACTGATTGACAGACAAACATTAGAACAGATACGTAAATTAAGAATTCTGCCGGTGAGATATCCAGCCGACCGTGAAAAAAAAGTTATTTTTTGAGGTAAATGTTACCGTAGATGATCTCGCCCTTCCTCTTGGAGTGGCGCTCACCCAGGTCACCGATATAGTGTGCAAATGTTAATTTTTCG
>Ga0265298_10008734_pt1 | contig 12140 bp, 12 predicted proteins | sample AusTroGonzalo_MG_3_FD_193486 | JGI IMG/M metagenome (GOLD analysis project Ga0265298, IMG submission 193486) | Bovine rumen microbial communities from tropical cattle in Woodstock, Queensland, Australia - Gonzalo_01 | ecosystem: Host-associated > Mammals > Digestive system > Stomach > Rumen ...
GTGGCTACAGATTAAACGACGCTGCGGGCTCAACTGCGGATGGCTCTATTCTTAATACCCACCACCCAAAATGTCCATTAATGAATTTTGACGAACAAATCACCACTCAAAATGTCCACATGACCCCAATTTCCCATCCTCAAAATATCCCACCGCATTGGATTGCCCAGAGGTATTTTCCTTGTGACGAATCACGATACAGCTTCCGCCATAATTAGGATTACAGCTTCCATTCGGCATTCTTAATTCCCAAGAAATGTAATATGGGATTCCCGCTTCTTTCTCCGCAAACGAGCAGTCGTTCATCAGTTGTTCACACACGGCGGTATAGTCTTTGATGGGTTGGTTTTCGAAGAAGGCCTTGCCGTCTTCCCAGCTCATAGCCTCAATCATTTCGGCGAGGGTGTAGTTTTGCGGTTCTGCCGTTTGTTGGGCGGCGGGCGTTTCCTGTTGTGCCGTCTTTTCCTTGCTGCAGGCAAGGATGGCTACGGCGGCCACTGCGAGAGCCGTGGCTCCCAATACGATTTTGAGTTTTTTCATTTTTTTAGTATTATTTACGAAAAGGATTGTCTTTGATTACTACGCAACTCTATTAGATATTAGGTGTCATTTTGAGAATCTTATGCCATAAGTCACTCCCAATCCAACATAATTCAACCTTTGCTCCAATAATCCCGTTTTCTGTGCTGTCCCAATTCCATAAATGTAGTTACCATTGACGAAATTCTTTATTGAATAATTATAGATAACATCAAAACGCAAAACATTTCTATTTGGCAGCAACTTCATCAGCCCAACTTTGGCAAAACACGACACAAAAACCTCTTTTGCTACATCCAATTGAACCATATAGCCGTCAGGAGATACAATTTCCGCTTGCTCCCTTCCTGATCCAAGCCCGTATGTTGCAGCGTAAAGAGGGCAATCTGCTTTTGCCCCCAGTTCTCCGACCAACATCCACCCCTGTCTTGTACAAACAGTGGAGAACATTTTTTCAATGGAAATAGGTATGGAAAAAAGAGGGGTTAAAAAAAGCTGTTTATCAACCGCTTCGGATTCTGCATTGTAAACACGAATACCCGAAGGGACAAGAGCCACACCGACACCTGCGTTAATGCCAAAACCATAAGGTAAACCATGCCAGTAGAAGGCTTCAGCCACAGCACCCAAACAAGGTGTCGAACCAACCACCGCCCCTCCTTCCGAACCAGAAACTTTTACTCTATCAGTTAGAGAAGCCTGTACACTCGCCTTAATCATCGATTTAGGGAAAGCCTCCTGTCCTATTGATGCTCGACAATACAAAAGAGCCAAGACCATCAAAAAAACATTCATTTTTTTTATTGTTTTCATATCTCTTTATTAAATTTAGTTGCTGTCATTAGTTCAAACTTGCTGTCCATAATACACCCTCCGCTCCAAAATAATAGCCTTGAACCCAACCTGCCTGCGTCTTTGTATTTACATATATTTTATGGTCAAGAGTTTTGGCTGATGTTGACGTCTTTTTCTCATTGGTAGGATTAAAATTAGCCATTGTTGAACAATCACCAGAAGCCCCAGAAACATACCCAGCCACTTGAACTTCACAATAGGTACTGTATTTTTTCCAGCCTATGCCCAATTTGCGTTTTGTATAGTTAGTGACACTTGCCCTAACATATCTACTCCAAAACCAAGTCTGATGAGCCAAAGTCCACTTGATTTTTTTGTCATTGGCTTCATTCTTTTCCCACCACCAAATAAGCTTCCCCGAAAAGCAGTTGCCGCTTTTACATTCATCACACATTTCTTCCCCAAAATAGAACACATTGTTCCCCGCGAGATCCAATAATATTCGATCGGCATCAAAGTTGTTTCGCGAAACCGGGATGGCATAGTAACCTCCTTCAACAAGTTTATAAATGGTGTCAGCAACTTGCACCTCACAATCTGTATTAAGTATAGCCCTGATAGATTCTTCTTGCACGAAATGATTATTGGGGTCTGACGCGTAATCCAAAGAATCATTTGCAAGCCATATTTCCTCATCGTTTTTAATTTCCTGAAACAAGGAAGCAAAACTTAAAAACTCATTAAAAGTAGAAATGGGTTGAGAAGATTCGAAGTTGATTCTTTCTTGCAAATCGGTCCTTTCTTCATTAGAAAGATTATAGTTTCTAACATAAAAAACATTTTCCAATGACTTTACTTGGTTATCAAGATCATCAATTGTTTGTCTTAATGCATCCATACTGTTGAAAACAAGTATCGAGCCACTACCATTTTCTCCTTTGCACGATTTTTCTCTTACTTTAATTTCCGAATACGGTATCTTTGATTGTACCGAGTTGTAATAGACGTTTGATAATTCTCCATTTAAACTTTTCTCTTTTTTGCAACCAAATAAGGTCGTTGCCACCATTGCGAGCGTCAAGACTCCCATTAAAATTCTTCGAGCTTTCATTTTTGTAATTCTTTTAGTTTAACTCATTGATAATTAGTTTATTTTACTTTGTCTTTGGGCTTTTTCGCCCACTTTTTGGGTGTCATGACGCTGCAAAAATACAAATAATTATCGAATTACAATAATTTTTTGTTGTTTTTTTTGCTTTTTATTAAAAATTGAGTCAAATGATGCATAAACCATTTCTAATTATTTAGCTGAAATCTCAGATTTCAAAATAATGTGTATCTTTGCACATTGAAAACAAAACAAGGAGAACCAACAATGACACAACTTACTTTGAATGTGACCGATGAAAGCCTGATTCCGATGCTGCGTAAACTGTTTCGTTCCATGGAAGGCGTTGAAATTGCCCCACGTCGCCGCAGGAAAAGCGGCATAGAACTGGCATACGAGGATGTCGAGGCGGGGAGAGTTTATTATGCCAAAGATGGTTCCGATCTTATTCGCCAATGCTTAGATGAATGAATTATGTATGAGGTCATTTTTACCAACCAATTCAAACACGCCGTTAAGCGTTGTGCCAAGCGCGGACTTGATGTCTCAAAAATCGCAGTGATAGTGGACATTTTAAGAGCAACTGGATCACTACCACAAGAATACTATCCCCATAAACTTTCAGGCTTCAAGGGTAACAACACGTGGGAATGCCATATCCAACCCGATTGGCTGCTCGTTTGGGAGCAAAACGACACTCAACTTACTCTCTTAATGCTCAATACAGGGACGCATTCCGATTTGTTTTGAGCGTTTTTCCCCATTTTGCAAAGAATAAGCGTGCCATTTTGTCAGTTTTTTGTATTTTTGCCGCTCATTTAAATCTGTACAAAGATGAAGATTTCTTATAACTGGTTGAAACAATACGTCAACTGCGATTATTCGGCTGAGAAAATCAGCGAGATACTTACCTCAACGGGCCTTGAAGTGGAAGACCTGACACCCTTTGAGTCGGTGAAAGGTGCCTTGAAGGGCGTCGTCGTGGGCAAGGTGCTCACCTGCATCGACCATCCCAACTCCGACCACCTGCACATTACCACCGTCGATGTGGGCGGCGAGGAACCGCTGCACATCGTGTGCGGCGCGCCCAACGTGGCGGCTGGCCAAAAGGTGCTCGTGGCCACTATTAATACCGAACTCTGGGTTGGCGACGAACACATTACCATCAAAAAAGGCAAAATCCGTGGCGAAGTCTCGGAAGGCATGATTTGCGCCGAGGACGAGCTGCAACTCGGCACCTCGCACGACGGCATTATGGTCCTGCCCGACGACTATGAAGTTGGTAAACCCGCCTCGTTCTATTTCCCTGTAGAAGAGGATTATACGATTGAAATCGGCCTCACCGCCAACCGCAGCGACGCTACCTCACACATCGGCTCCGCCCGCGACCTCGTGGCTGCCCTCAACCAGCGTGAGAACACCACGAAATACCATCTCATCCGTCCCTCGGTGGACGACTTCAAGGTGGAAAACCACAATCTCGACATCGACGTGGTCGTTGAAGACACGCAAGCCTGCCCACGCTACTCAGGCGTGACCGTCAGCGGCGTGAAAGTTGGCGAGTCGCCGGTTTGGCTGAAAAACCGTCTTGCTGCCGTGGGCATCCGCAGCATCAACAACATCGTCGACATCACCAACTATGTCCTGATGGAAGTCGGCCAGCCCATGCACGCCTTCGACGCCGACAAAATCACAGGCAAAAAGGTCGTGGTGAAATGCATGTCCGAAGGCACGCCTTTCGTCACCTTGGACGGAGTAGAACGCAAGCTCAACAGCCGTAACCTGATGATTTGCAACGCCGAAGAACCTATGTGCATCGGTGGTGTGTTCGGCGGACAAAAGTCGGGCGTAACCATGGAGACCACCAACGTTTTCCTCGAAAGTGCCTATTTCAACCCCACCAGCATCCGCAAGACCTCTAAGTTCCACGGCCTGCAGACCGATGCCTCGTTCCGCTACGAGCGCGGTGCCGACCCGAACATCACCCTTTACGCCCTGAAACGTGCCGCTTTATTAATAAAGGAGTTGGCTGGCGGAACGATTTCTTCCGAAATCAAGGATGTGAAGAACAGTGACTTTGCCCCTGCCCGTGTGGACCTGAAATTTGACTACCTGTACAAAGTGGCTGGCAAGGTCATCGACCCTGTCCAAGCCGTCAACATACTGAAGAGCCTTGAATGCCAAGTTGTTGAGCAAGACGATAAACACGTTGTAGTCGACGTGCACACCAGCAAGGTTGATGTAACCCGTCCCGCCGATGTGGTCGAGGAAATCCTCCGCATATACGGCTACGACAACATCGAAATCCCAAGCCGCATCCATGCCTCCATCAGCCGCGCCGCCAAACCCGATGCCGACAAGATGCAGCAGAAAATCAGTGACATGCTCGTCGCCAACGGCTTCTACGAGATCATGAACAACTCGCTCACCAAGGCCGCCTACAGCGAGGCCTTCCCCGCCTTCGACGCGGAGAAAAACGTGAAGATTCTCAACCCGCTCAGCAGCGATCTCAACGTGATGCGCCAAACCCTGATGTGGGGCGGATTGGAGAGCATCGCCTTCAACCAAAACCGCAAGGTCAGCGACATGAAGTTCTTCGAGTTCGGCAACGTCTACTTCTTCGATGGAACGAAAGTTGGAGATGAGACCAAGCCGCTCAAGCCCTATAGCGAGCACACCTGCCTCGACCTCTTCCTCACTGGCAACAAACAAGCCGAGCTGTGGAGCAACCAAGCCAAACCCATCGATTACTTCGACCTTAAAGAATACGTCATGGGCATCCTCAACCACTTCAAGTTTGACTGCAATGCCCTCGAAGCCAAGGAAGCCGACTTGCCACACTTCGACTACGCGACCACTTATTGCGTTGATGGTAAGGAGATCGTCACCCTCGGCAAACTCAGCAAGAAGACCTTGAAGCACTTCGACCTGAAGAAAGACGTGTTCTACGCCACCTTCAACTGGACGATGATGATGCAATGCCTGGCCAAGGCCAAGGAAGTACACTTCGAGCCGCTGTCGAAGTTCCCCGCTGTGCGCCGCGACCTCGCCATGATTTTCGACAAGAACGTCACCTTCGACGAGGTGAGAAAAGTCGCCATGAGCGCGGAAAACAAGATCCTGCAATCCATGAGCCTGTTTGATGTCTACGAAGGCGAGAAGATTCCGGCTGGCAAGAAACAATACGCCATGAGCTTCGTGCTGATGTCGCCCACCACCACCCTCACCGACAAGGTGATTGAGAAGACGATGGGCAAGATTCAGGGCGCAATGGAGAAAGAACTGGGAGGAATATTGAGATAACAAGCCGAGCTTTGCCAACAACGGGGCTGCCCCGTTGTCGCTACCGCGAGATAGCAAGCCCCGCTGATAGAAAACACGACATGGACGTACAAGCGATAAAAAGGACCTTCGGCATCATTGGCACCGACCCTGAGCTGGACCGCGCCATCGGCATTGCGGCACAGGTGGCCGCCACCGACCTCACCGTGCTTATCACAGGCGAAAGCGGCACAGGTAAGGACGTGTTTCCGAAGATCATCCACCAAAACAGCACTCGAAAGCATGGCCAATATTTCGCCGTGAACTGCGGTGCCATCCCTGAGGGAACCATTGATTCTGAGCTGTTTGGTCACGAGAAAGGCTCCTTCACGGGTGCCGTCAACGAGCGTAAGGGCTATTTCGAGATTGCCGACAAAGGCACCTTGTTCTTGGACGAGGTCGGCGAACTGCCCCTTTCCACCCAAGCCCGTTTGTTGCGCGTGTTGGAAAACGGTGAGTTCATCCGCGTGGGTGGCTCCAAGTTGATGAAAACCGACGTCAGAATCGTGGCCGCCACCAACGTCGACTTGCCTTTGGCCATTGAACGAGGGCGATTCCGCGAAGACCTTTATTATAGGCTGAACACCATCCCGATTCACATCCCTGCCTTGCGCGAACGAAAAGCTGACATTCCGCTATTGTTCCGCAAGTTTGCCGCCGATTTCGCCGAGCGCAACCACATTCCCGCCATCACTTTGACGCCTGAAGCGGTGAAAATGTTGGAAAGCTACCGTTGGGACGGCAATGTGCGCCAATTGAAGAACGTTACCGAGCAGATTTCCATCATGGAGACCGACCGCAACATCACGGTGGAGACGTTGGCGAAATACCTGCCCAACCGCATACAAAGCAACCTGCCTGTGCTGTTGCCGCGCGAGGACACGCCCGAAGGCATGTCGGAGCGCGATCTGCTTTACACCATCTTGTTCGACATGCGGAAGGACATCGCCGAACTGCGCGCCCAAGTGAATAACATGAGCGCCGGACATCCGATGGAAACGAACTATGTCCAAGCCACGCCCGTGACCCAAATCGGCGACACCGTTGTGACGCGCGTAAGCCAAAACGAGCCTGAGGTCAGCGAGCAGGAGTTTACAGAGTTCGTTCCCGCCGAGGAAACCACGCATTTGGGAGGCATTTCGACAGGCTCGATGACCAACAGCCTTTCCTTGGAACAGCATGAGAAAGAGATGATTATCAAGGCGTTGGAGGCTCACAAAGGCAAACGCAAAGACGCAGCCAAGGCCTTGGGCATCAGCGAGCGCACCCTGTACAGAAAAATCAACGAGTACGGAATCAACCTATGAGAATCAAGGCGAAGATAGCGGTTTTGTGTGCGATTTTGGCCTTTTTCTGCCACGGTTGCGGCATCTATTCCTTCTCTGGCGCGTCGATTCCCGCCGAGGCCAAAACCGTTTCGGTGGACTACTTCCCCAACCACGCCCAACTCGTCAACCCGATGTTGAGCAACGATTTCACGACCGCCTTGCGCGACGCGATGATGAACCAAACTCCGTTGGATTTGGTCGACTTGGGGGGCGACTTGGCCTTTGAAGGCGAAATCACCGACTACAAAACGACCCCCGTGGCCATCACCGCATCGCAAACCGCCGCCATGAACCGCCTCACCATCACCGTGAAAGTGAGGTTCAGCAACCGTTTCGACGAGACGAAAGACTTTGAGCAAAGTTTCTCGCACTACGAGGACTACCCCAGCGACCAAGACCTCAACGCCGTACAGGAAAGCCTGACGGCGACCATCATCGAGGCTCTGGTGGAGGACATTTTCAACAAGGCATTGGTAAACTGGTAACACGATGGACAGCAAGCAATTAATAGGATACATGAAAATGCCTGAGCGCATGAAGGGCAAGGCTATAGACGAAGTGGAACAACTAGTAAAACGTTATCCCTATTTCGCTATCGGTCAGGCACTTCTATCCATCGCCTACCAAAATGCCAACAGTTCGAAATATGATACCCAACTGAAACGCGCCGCCGCCGCCGTGCCCAATCGCGACAAGTTGCGCCTGTTCTCCGTCATCGCCCGCCACCGCTTGGAAAGTGAGCCGGAAATCCCTGCCCTGCCCGATGAGTTTGTCCCCACCGACAACGTCTTCTCCTCCATCCAACCCATTGAAACCAAGGATGAAACCGACAGCGGCATCATCCGTGAGAAGGTGTTCATCATCCCCGAAATCGACCTCAGCGGCAGTCATGAAGAGCTTTCCGCCGAAATGGCCCTGTTGGAGGAAAAACGCAAGTCGTTGGACGAGCTGAAAGCTATCATCGCCAACCGTCTGAAGGAAATCGAGGCTGAAAAGCAACGCAAGGAAAACGAGCCTTCAGAGCCGAAGAAACTCTCACGCAAAGAGTTGATAGACAAGTTTATCCTTGAAAATCCCAGCATCTCGCGGCCCAAGGCCGAGTTCTATAACCCCATCTCCGTGGCGCAAAACAGCATCACTGACCAGGAGAACATCGTCAGCGAGACTTTGGCCAAAATCTACGAGAAACAAGGCTATTTTGAGAAGGCAATTTCAATTTATGAAAAATTAAGCTTGAAATATCCAGAAAAAAGTCGTTATTTTGCAGCCCAAATTGAACGGTTAAAAGAAAGTCAAACTTAAATCAATAAAAATGTACACATTAGTAGTAGTTTTAATCCTGATTGTCAGTGTGTTACTTGGATTAGTCGTCCTTGTTCAGAACTCAAAAGGTGGCGGTTTGGTCTCCAATTTTGGAGGTGCCAATCAGATGATGGGCGTTCGTCAGACGGCCGATTTCCTTGAAAAAGCCACGTGGTCCTTGGCCGCAACGCTGGTGGTGCTCTGCCTCATTTCGAGCATTACCATCCCGAAGAACGTCAAGTCGGGCAACGCTTTCGACACCGAAATGCGTCAGCAAATCGAAAACACAATGCCGAGTGCACCAGCTATGGAAGCTCCGGCCGCTGAAACGCCAGCAGAGACTCCTGCTGAATAACGATGCGCATTTGAACATCAGTAAGGAAGCCAGGGCCATGCTCTGGCTTTTTGATATTGAAGAAAACAACAAACACTAAACAGAAATACCATGAAAATCGAAAAAATCCATGCAAGAGAAATCCTCGATTCAAGAGGCAACCCCACCGTTGAAGTGGAAGTGACATTGGAAAACGGCGTGATGGGTCGCGCCAGCGTGCCTTCGGGCGCCTCGACAGGCGAAAACGAAGCCCTTGAGCTTCGCGATGGCGACAAGAACCGCTATGGCGGCAAAGGCACCCAAAAAGCCGTTGACAACGTGAACAACATTATCACTCCCGCCCTCGTCGGCGACTGCGTGTTCCAGCAACGCGCCCTTGACGCAAAAATGATTGCCTTGGACGGCACCCCGACCAAGAGCAAGCTCGGCGCCAACGCCATCCTCGGCGTTTCGCTGGCTGCCGCAAGAGCCGCCGCCAATGCGCTCCACATGCCGCTTTACCGTTACATCGGCGGCACCAACACCTACACGCTGCCCGTCCCGATGATGAACATCATCAACGGCGGTGCCCACTCCGATGCTCCCATCGCTTTCCAAGAGTTCATGATCCGTCCCGTGGGCGCGCCTACGCTGAAGGAAGCCGTGCGCATGGGTGCCGAGGTATTCCACGCCTTGGCCAAGTTGCTGAAGAAGCGCGGTCTCTCCACCGCCGTCGGCGACGAAGGCGGCTTTGCCCCTGCCCTCAACAACACTGAGGATGCTTTGGACATCATCTGCCAAGCCATTCGCGAGGCTGGCTACGAACCCAGCAAGGACGTGAAAATTGCCCTCGACTGCGCCGCTTCCGAGTTTGCTTTCTTGGAAAATGGACAATATTTCTACGACTACAGCCAACTGAAAGGCGGCAAGAAGAAAGACCCGAACGGCAAGAAACTCTCTGCCGACGAGCAAGTTAAGTTCCTTGAAGAACTCATCACCAAGTACCCGATCGACTCCATCGAGGACGGCCTCGACGAAAACGACTGGGAAAGCTGGGTGAAGCTCACCAAGGCCATCGGCGACCGCTGCCAACTCGTGGGCGACGACCTCTTCGTGACCAACGTGAAGTTCCTCGAAAAGGGTATCGCCATGGGTGCTGGCAACGCCATTCTTATTAAGGTGAACCAAATCGGCTCGCTCTCCGAGACCTTGGACGCCATCGAGATGGCCCACCGCCATGGCTACAACACCGTGACCAGCCACCGTTCCGGTGAGACTGAAGACACCACCATCGCCGACATCGCTGTGGCTACCAACTCTGGCCAAATCAAGACCGGTTCGCTGAGCCGCACCGACCGCATGGCCAAGTACAACCAACTTATTCGTATCGAGGAAGAGCTTGGCGCTCAGGCTGTTTACGGTTACAAACGCATCAGATGACGCTACAGCCTATGCCAATCCAAATCGTCAAAGTGGAAAGCCACAAGCAACTGAAACAGTTTGTGGCTTTTCCACTCCACCTTTACAAAGACTGCAAAAACTGGGTGCCTGCCTTGGAAGGCGACGAATACGACACCTTTAACCCAAAGAAAAACGGTGCCTACGATTTTTGCGAGGCCGACTGCTACCTCGCCTACAAAAACAACGAAATCGTCGGACGTGTGGCTGCCATCATCAACCACAAGGCCAACAAAGATGTGAAGAAAGTGCGCTTCGGCTGGCTCGATTTCATTGAAGATGAGGAAGTTCTGAAAGCCTTGTTGGACACCGTCATCGCATGGGGCAAGGAACGCGGCTGCACCGAAATCATCGGGCCGTGGGGCTTCACCGACATGGACAAGGAAGGCCTTTTGGTGGAAGGCTATGAAAACCTCAGCCCTTTCACCTGCCTTTACAACTTCCCTTACTACGACACGATGCTGCAAAAGCTGGGTTATGTGAAAGACGTGGACTGGACACAACGCGTACTCCTTTTAGACGGTGAGATGCCAGCCACTTACAAATTTGCCCACCTCATCGAGGAACGCTATGGCGTGCATGTGGTGCAGCCCAAGAGCATGAGACAGATGAGCAAGCAATATGGCATGGAAATCTTCCACATGTATAATGACGCTTTCGCACCGCTGATGGGGTTCTCGCCGCTGACAGACAAGCAGATAAAAAACTACTTGGACACCTACGTCCCCATTTTGGACAAGGATTTCGTGTCCGTAGTCGTCAACAAGGAAGACAAGCCCGTAGGATTCCTGTTTTGCGTGCCCTCGCTCTCCAAAGCGGTGAAAAAGGCCAACGGGCGTCTGTTCCCCTTTGGATTCATCCACATTCTCAAGGCACTGAAGAAAAACGACACATTGGAAGCCCTCATCATCGGCGTAGCGCCTAAGTATCAGGGCTGTGGCGTGCCTTTGTTGCTGTTCAAGTACCTGCACGAAAGCTGTGCACGGCGCGGCGTCTCCAAGGTCATCCTCAACCCTCAGTTGGAGGAGAACTACAAGGTCCAGTCGCTATTCGGCGACTATCACACCGTGCCTTTCATGCGCCGACGAGCCTACAAGAAAACGATTTGATATTATTACAAAAAGAATCCCGAACTGCCAACCAGCAGTTCGGGATTCTTTGTTTTATTGTTTAAGAATCAGACGACAAAAACAGGAGGTTGTTTTCAATTCTGAGAAACTTTTTCCTCTTTTTGCTTTTCCAGAATCAGTTGATGCAGCTCCGGCAGCCGCTTAGAAATCGCCACAGGGCGACCGTTTTCGATGAAACAGTGCGTGCTTTGCGCCGTGCAGACCGTTTTTTCGCCCACGCGCATCGTGTAGGTGAAATCAAACTTCATCTCGCTCACTTTGCTGATACCCACCTCAATTTCAATGACATCCTTGAAGGTCGTTGGGCTTTTATAGTTGCATTGGACGGAAACCACCGGCGAGAAGACCCCATCAGCCTCAATCTTGTCGAAACCGAAGCCCAACTGGTCGAGGTAATCTACACGTGCCTCCTCCATGAAACGGACGTAGTTGGAATGATGCGTCACGCCCATGCGGTCGCATTCGTAATACTTCACTTCGTGCTTGTAGGTGTTCATTGCTCGGGTTTTACACTTCAATATTCGACTTTGTCCTGCTTCTCCGACCACATCCGAAACGTGTGTATAGCCTCGTCGTGGAGCAGCGGAACAAACGGCACCATGCGCTTGTGCAGCGGCTTGTCGATTTCTTCATAGATGAAGTCGTCGGCAAAGTCGATGTCGGCGGCATCTTTTCGGGTATTGCCATAATAGATGCGGTCGAGGTGCGCCCAATAGATGGCGCCGAGGCACATCGGGCAAGGCTCGCAGGAGGTGTAAACCACGCAACCTGATAGGTCGAAGGTGCCCAATTTTTGGCATGCCTTGCGGATGGCGTTCACTTCAGCATGGGCCGTCGGGTCGTTG